>Ga0194060_10002787_pt1 | contig 12451 bp, 9 predicted proteins | sample SepL225m_MetaG_FD_163427 | JGI IMG/M metagenome (GOLD analysis project Ga0194060, IMG submission 163427) | Anoxic zone freshwater microbial communities from boreal shield lake in IISD Experimental Lakes Area, Ontario, Canada - Sep2016-L222-5m | ecosystem: Environmental > Aquatic > Freshwater >... | reverse complement strand
GAGGCGAGGAGGCGAGGAGGCGAGGTGGCGAGGATGCGACGAGGCGACGAGGCGAGGTGGCGAGGAGGCGACGTGGCGAGGAGGCGAGGAGGCGATACGGAGCGCCTCACCGCGTCATCGTTTCGTCGCTGAATTGTCACGCTGGTTTGAAACATGCCTAAGACAAGGTTTCAGGAGCCAGGTTTCAGGTTCGATGTTCGTAGTGGGCGCTTCAGCGCCTGTGCGGCTGAAGCCGCCACTACGAACATCGAACCATGCGTAACGACCATACCCAAACCAGTGGTACAATATATGCACAGGATGTACATATATTGTAAGGAGCTGCGACGATGGCTGTGATTCAGGCTACCTACACCGACTCGCGTGACGCCGAGCGCGCCGCAGCGGCCTTGCGCGAGGGCGGTTTCTCCGGGGCGAAGGTCGGTACCTCCAACGGCGATATCGGTGATGTGATCGGCCTCGGTACGACCGATCTGAACTTGCGCGTGATCATACTCGTCGGCTCAGTGCTGGCGGGTGCCGTCGCCCTGGGCGCAGTATGCGGACTACTCGGCATGTTCTCGATGGACACCCCTGATATTCGCGGCCAGGGCAATATCTACAGCATCGGGCCGGCGCTCACCTCGCTCGTCTCCTTTCTGTTCGGCGGGATCGCCGTCGGTGGGATCGGCGGCTTAATCTGTGGCATGTTCGGTGCCGAAATGGTCAGCAAAATGATCCACAAAATTGTCGCCGATGGCGATGCTCCGCGCCGACCGATGATCTCGGTGCCGGTGAATAACAAGCGCGAGGAGGATACGGCGGTCGTGATTCTGCGCGAGGTCGGCCCGCCCTTTGAGATGGGCGTGCGCTAACAGCGCGTAGACATCGTCCCACGTAGGGGCGAAGCGTCGGGCGAGTCGCAGAGCGACTCGCCCGATGCTTCGCCCCTACGGCATGGGGGAGGTCGTGATGTTTGATTACTATCGGACGGTGATGAAGATGGCGATCATGAGCCAGTTTCAGTACCGCACGGCGAACTACTTCTACATGATCGGGATGATCGCTGAACCGGTGATCTATCTGGTGGTCTGGAGCAGCATTGCCAGCGCGCAGGGCGGCAGCGTGGGCGGCTACACGCCGGGAGCCTTCGCCGCGTACTATATTGTCTGGACACTGGTGCGCAACATGAACATCGTGTTTACGCCCTACGGCTGGGAGGGGCGCATCCAGCACGGCGAACTCTCGGCGGCGCTGCTGCGGCCCATCCACCCGCTGCACACGGACATTGCCTTTTTCGCGGGCTGGAAGGTGGTGGTGATCATCCTCTGGCTACCCCTGGCCGCCGCCCTGGCGCTGATCTTCCACCCTGATCTAAACCCATCCTGGCAGGGCGTCCTGACGTTCGGGGTGGCGATCTCGGGAGCCTACCTGATCCGTACCATGCTGCTGTGGATCTTGGGCATGATCACTTTCTGGACGACGCGGGTCAGTGCGCTCTACGAGCTATTTTTCGCCGCCGAGTTGCTGCTCTCCGGGCGTCTCGTGCCCATGAGCCTACTCCCCGACTGGGCGCAGCGTCTGGCCGAGTTTCTGCCCTTTCAGTGGACCTTCGGTTTTCCGATTGAGTCGCTGGTCGGTCAGTTCACCCCGGCACACCTGCTCTTTGGCCTGGGGATGCAACTGCTCTGGATTGTGATCGGGCTGGCGGGGGTGTCCGTTGTCTGGCGTATGGGGGTGCGAACCTACGCGGCAGTGGGGAACTAACGATGGCACTCTTCCGCCTGGCCTACCACTTCTTTCGCGTCGGCGCGATGAACGAACTACAGTACCGGGTGAACTTCTTCCTCCAGTTGCTCCAGTCGGCGGTGGCGCTGGGCGTAGGGCTGATCGGCCTGGGGCTGGTGTTTAGCCACACCACCAGCCTGGTCGGCTGGTCGCAGCCGGAACTCCTGGCAGTGATGGGCGTGCATATCGTGATGGGTGGGCTAATCCAGGCGATCATCCAGCCGAACATGCAACGGCTGATGGAGGACGTACAGCAGGGCACCCTGGACTTCGCCCTAACCAAGCCCGAGGACGCGCAGGTGCTGGTGAGCGTGCGCGAGATCCGCATCTGGCAACTAGTGAACGTGCTCGTCGGCGCAGTGGTGATTGGGGTGGCCGTGGCCCAGATCGGCGACCGGGTTGGCGTTGGCGAGGCGCTGATTTTCGCCGTGACGCTGCTTCTTGGCAGCCTGATGATCTATAGCTTCTGGCTGATACTGACCAGCGTCTCGTTCTGGGTGGTGCGGGTCGATGAAATGGTGAACCTCTTCGAGGGGGTCTACGCGGCAGGGCGCTGGCCGGTGGGGATTTACCCCGGCTGGCTCCAGGGTCTGCTGACCTTCATCGTCCCAGTCGCCTTCGCCGTGACCGTCCCGGCCGAGGCGCTGACCGGCAGGCTGAACCTGTCCACGTTGGGCCTGGCCGCCGCCGTGGCCGCCGGGCTGCTGCTGCTGGCCCGGCTGATCTGGCGTCTGGGCCTGCGCCACTATGGCGGGGCCAGCGCGTAGCAGACAATCGTGTGTTACGATACGGTCGGATACGTGGAAGGATAGCAGCAGCGCGGAGGCCACAGCATGTCACGCATACACAATACAGTCGTGGTGCTGGTAGGGATTGCAGCGGCCTGGTGGCTCTTCCGCGAGATCGTAGGCGTATTCAGCACCTTCGCCGATGTACTCACGATTTTCGGCTTTGCCTGGCTACTGAATCTACTGCTGGAGCCGATGGTTGACTGGCTCAACCGCTGGCTCAAACGCTCGGTAGCCTGGGGCATCGGCTACTTCAGCCTGATCCTCGTCCTCACCGCCCTCAGTGCGCCCCTGGCATCGCAGGCCAGCTCGTTGCCCGCAGCGCTGCCCAACGCCATCGAGCAGGGTACCCAGCGCATCGACTCCTTCCTCAACTGGCTGCGCCTGAACCGGATCGCCGTGCCACTCACGATTGGGCAGGCGATTGAGAGCGGACAGATCGCCCAGCAAATTGGGCCAACCGTGCTTGAGTGGTCGCTGACGCTGCTGAGTATTGGCGGACAGACCCTGCTGGTGATCGGCGTGGCGGCGGCGATGTCGGCGGGAGATGACTCGCTACGGGCGATCATCGGCGCGGTTATGCCGTCTAGCTGGGCTGAAACCGTCGATGTACTCTATTGTGACGTGCGACGCACCTATTCGGCCGGAATCCGTGGACAGTTGGCGATCTGGGCGATGGGCATGGCCCTGAGCATGGGCATACTGGCGATCTTTCAGACGCCTGGGATGCTGCTGTGGATTGGCCCGCTGGCCCTGCTGCGCCTACTGCCCTACCTCGGCGGTATCCTTGGCGGCATACTCACGGCCATTGTGCTACTGATCAGCCTGCCGTGGCCGCAGTCGCTCCTGCCGGTGCTGCTGATCCTGATCGGCGAGAACATCAAGGGCTATGGGATCGAGCCACGGCTTATCGGGCGCGCCCTCAGCCTCTCGCCGGGACTGGTACTCTTTGTCGTGCTGCTGGGCTGGAAGATCGGCGGCATCACCGGGATCGCCTTTGGCGTACCGGCGATAGCGGTGGTGCAGGCTCTGGCCGAGCGCATTATTAGCCGACGCGAAGCAGCACAGACCCCACAGCATATCGAGACGCCTGAGCCACCCCACGTCCGTAAGGTCTCCCGCCCGCTGCCCGCGAAGCGATGAGATACCACACCTCTGGTATAATCCGGCGTATACCCTTGGCCTAGGCACAATACCTTTCACATAAGGAATCTGCCGCCGCTCAGCCCTCACCCCCCAGCCCCCTCTCCCTGAGCGGGAGAGGGGGCGTCGGATGCGTCCTGGTGCGGAATCTCCCCTCTCCCCGTGAGGGAGAGGGGCAGGGGGTGAGGGGGCAAGGTCGGCATAAATCGGCTTATGTGAAAGGTATTGGGCCTAGGCAAGTAGCGGAGGGAAACGATGGCCGGTGTCCTCATGTACGGGCTGCTCCACGTCATAATCAACGTCCTCCGGAAGATCGGCTGGTGGCGCTGGAAGATCGAGGGGGTAGAGAACATGCCGCCGCGTCAGTTGGGCGGCATGATCGTGGTGATCAACCACGTCAACTGGATCGATATTCCGGCGGTGGGCGCCCTGCTGCCCTTTGCTTACCGGCTCTCGTGGCTCGGCAAGGCCGAACTATTCGACCGCCCGATCTCCCGCTGGTTCTATCATAATATGCAAGTCATCCCGATCAATCGCGGGCGGCGCGACATGGCCGCTCTCGACGCCTCGGTCGGGGCGCTGCGCTCCGGGGCCGCCCTGCTGATCTTCCCCGAAGGCCACCGCAGCCGCACCGGCGTACTCCAGGTTGGTCGCGGCGGTGCCGTGCGGCTGGCCATGCAGTCCGGCGTACCGGTTATCCCCATGTCAATCAGCGGCAGCGAACACGGGCTCAAGGGGGCGTGGCTGCGCAAACCGCTGACGGTGCGGATCGGCACGCCCTACATCATCCCGCCCACCCAGAGCGGTAAGATCCCGGCTGACCTGATGAATCAGCATACTGGCGAACTGATGCGGCGCATCGCCGCCCTGCTCCCCGAGGATCGCCGTGGCCCCTACGCCCAGATAACCGTCCGTCCGTAAGACAAGGTGTCAGGTGCCAGGTTTCAGGTTTTAGGGATGGTTCAATCTAGCCTGACAGTTCTGCGACGAGGCGATGAGGCGGTGAGGCGGTGAGGCGATACGGAGCGCCTCATCGCCTCCTCGCCTCGTCGCAAGACGGTAAAGCGGTGAGGCGATACGGAGCGCCTCCTCGCCTCCTCGCCTCCTCGCAAGACGGTAAAGCTGAATGTGCCCATTTTGAAACATGCCTTACGGTTCGTAGTGGTGGCTTCAGCGCCAAGCGGCTGAAGCCACTACTACGAACTGTAAACCTGACACCTGACACCTTATCTTCCCTAAAAATCCGTGAACCCATCCTGGTCGAGGCGCTCCAGCATACGACGCAACTTCGCGGCGCTCTCAGGGTAGGGCGCGGCGGTCAACTGCTCCGCGCTGATGCGACTGGCCTTGCCCCACACCCGCTGCTCAACCCCCAGGGCCAGGCTCAGCAGGGCCGCCAGCGCCCGCCGCAGACGCGGGGCGTCCTCGCCGCGCAGGCGCGGCAGCACTTTCTGCTTGATCTGAAGATCCAGGGCCGCACGCGGCCCCAGCGTGCCCCGCGCCTGCTCCACAAAGCGCAGCATCTCGCCGATGGCCCGGTAGCCGAAGGGGTGTCCGGCCTCAGCAGCAACCGGCTGCACCGCCACGATCATCGCCCACGCCTCCTCGTCCACCGGGCCGCCGTAGTTGGCCCGGTAGGCGGCCAGATCCACGTCCGTCAACTCGATCAGGTTGGCCCGGTCGAGGATCTTGTCGCTCAGGGCGAAGGTACTCTCATCCACATTGACCGTGCCAGTGATGCGCAGATTCACCGGCAGGCGCAGCGGGCTGCGGATGCTGCCGCCGCCAGCCAGGGGAGCCTCCGCCGTCGGCAGGCCCAGGTCGATGCTGCCCTCCAGGGTTTCCATGGCCGAGAGGATGGGGGCCAGATAGTACTCGGGACGGGCCAGGTTCAGCTCGTCAAGGCAGACATAGTGCGCCTGCTGCGGGTCAGCGGCGGCCTGGAGCAGAAAGCGGGTGAAGGCGCTGGCGTGGTACGCCCCGGTGAGGGCGTTATAGTAGCCCAGCAGGTCGCGGGCACTGTGCCAGTCAGGCTGCACCGCCACCAGCAGGTAGTAGGGGTTCTCGCGGCCAGGCGCGATCCCGTGGGCCGCATCGGCGTACAGCCGGGTCAGGCGGGTCTTCCCGGTGCCGCTAATTCCCGGCAGGATCACCAATGGTCGTGTCTGGAGGGCGATGTGGTAACTGCGCAGGAGCAGGTCGGAGAATGTGAAGCCACGCGCACGCACCCGCTCGGCGATCACCTCAATGGGGGGCGGGTCGGCGCTGTGGTAGCTCGCGTGGCCCTCGCGCAGCATGGCGGGGCCAGAGGGGTCGCCCACTTCAGCCTGCTCCATCAGAGCCTCATTCAGCGGGAGCAGGGCAAGTACATCGGCCACCAGCCGCTCGGCGAGGTCAGCGGGCAGGGCATCCCAGGGATAGACGAAGCCCGCCCATAGGTAGCCCGCGCCCCTGGCCGTCAGGTAGCGGTCGATCCAGAAGGCGGAGGGCTGAGAATTGAGGGCGGAGGGCTGCGCGGCGAAGCGGGCCTCGCCCTCCGCCTCAATCCGCTCGGCCAGGGGCAGCCAGACCGAGCGGGCACCGCCCCAGAGCGAGGCCAGTTCGTCCTTGCGCGTGCGCCAGAGCTGGATACCCACCAGGATCGCTCGCTCGGCGCTGCTGACCGCCACCAGCACCCCGGCCCCGCGTGGGGCACGGTCGAAGGCCACCCAGTAATCGTGGATGGGGTCACGCTGGCCATGGCCACGGTTCACGTAGCGCTGCGACTTAAAGCTCACCTCGTAGATCGGCCAGATGCGCGGGAGCGCCGCCGTCGCCGCCGCACGCACCTGCTCAGCCAGTTCCACCAGCGCCGGGTGCAGCCGATCCTGCACTGCCAGCCAACGTTCGCTCACGCCGGGGACGAGGAGGGAGGCAAGAACCTCTGAGGAGAAAAGTGGCTTTGACATAGTACGTATGGGAGGGTTTCAGGGAGGGCGTTGCCCTCCCTGAAACCCTCCCTTCGTTCACATGGGGCCGCCTGAGCGGCCCTACGCCGTCGGCGGCTTCAGATACTGGCGGTCGGCGGGAAGGACATCTGCCCCACTTGAGGTCGTCGCATCGTCGCGCAGGCCAAAGTTCGCATCAAGCAGCTCCAGCATTGCGTGAAGCTCGCTACACAGCTCTTCAAAGACCACCGTGAGCAGGTCAGAGTCATAGAGGGCGTCATCAATGCTCCAGATCCGCAGGGCAGAGAGGCTCTCAACGCGTGGTGCCCGCCCGGAGAGGAAGGACACCTGACTGTTGACGCGCACCGGATCGTCCGTATCCACCAGAGCAGAGTGAATATCCTGGATAGCGCGCGCCATCGTTGAGATCACGCTCACATCGCGCTGCTGCTCAATGCTCAGCGGCAAATGGTAGGTCACCTCCACATCCAGAGAGGGGCCACGGCGGGTCTGGGCGAAGAGGCGCTCGTCCACAAAGCGCTCGATATTGTCAAGCGAGTCCGTGCCGCGTAGCGAAAAGATCGTAAACTCGGGCGACCAGCGGAAAGCCACGACGGCTCGCAGCGACGGCTCCTGCGGCCCACGATCATCTTCGGCCCCGTCGGGGAGGCACGTAATCGTCAGGCTACGTCCAAGAGCGTGGGTATCAATCAGCTCCTGGGTGTAGGCAATATTCAGTCCCGCCTGCTCAATGCTGGTGAGTAGGACGGAGACAAAATTCTCGTAGGTGAGCATGGGCGTCCTCTGTGTACACTGTTGCTATCCGCGCATTATAGCACCGAGGCTGTTACGGCATCACTCGTACTGATTCTAAGGGTAATGCCTCCATACGCATGCGCGACGCCCTTGGCCCTATCTACACCAATCCTGACTTTACCGACCTCTTCCCTAAGGACGGTAGTCCCGCCAAGGCTCCAGCCCAACTCGCCCTTATAGCAATCCTCTTGGGGTTGTTGTGTGGAGTCAAGGCTTTAGCCGGATAAGGCCGCCTAAAGGCTCGACTCCTTTTCATAACCAATTTAGGATTGCTATATCACCGTCATACAGTTTGCGGAGGGCTTGGCTGACCGCCCGGCTGCCGATGCCGTGCGCGCATGCATTGATTGGAAATATGCGTTGGCCCTGGAGTTGACCGATCCCGGCTTTGACGCCTCGGTACTCTGCGACTTTCGCGCCCGGCTCGTCGCGGGCGGAGCGGAACAGCGACTGTTCGAACAGATACGGTGCCTCTTCACGGAGCAGGGGTTGGTCAAGAGCAAAGGCCGCCAGCGCACCGATGCCACCCACGTTTTCGCCGCCATCCAGGTACTCAACCGGCTCGAATGGATCGGGGAAACCCTCCGCCATGCGCTCAATCGCCTCGCGACCGCCGACCCAGCCTGGCTGAAATCCTGGGTGCCCGTGGAACCGAGTGGGTCGGCGATAAGGTACACCTGACCGAAACCTGTGACGACGGCCACCCCCACCTGATCACGGATGTGACCACAACCCCGGCCACCACTGCGGATAGCACGATGCCGATTGCGCGTTTGGCACCGGTCGCCACATGAGCGTGCCTCCCAGTGAGAGTTTGCCAGCAGTATCATGAAAAGTCACCCTCCGGCCCTCACCCTCCGGCCCTCTCCCTCACGGGGCATATCTTTACCCACATCTTTTTTACCGCAGTACAATGCGGTGTATTGGCTCCCCCGGCGGGCGACTGACGTCACCCACCCGTCCTTTCAACGAGATCGCCGGGGGGCTGAAGCCCTCCGGCGGCGACGACAAGTGCAGAGATGTGGGTAAAGATATGCTCACGGGGAGAGGGGAGATTCCGCAGCAGGACGCATCCGAATCCCCCTCTCCCGTTCAGGGAGAGGGGGCTGGGGGGTGAGGGCTACCTTGAAGCTCCTTACTCGACCGTATACTCGCCCTCGACGACACCATCGTCCTTCTTGGCTCCGCCAGCGTGCGGCTGACCGTGGGCCGCACCATCGCTGTAGGCGGCCTGCGAGATCGCGTACATCGCCTGCTGGAGTTCGCCGGTCAGACCCTCGATGCGCTCACGGTTCTCCTTCGTGACCGCCTCGCGCAGATCTTTGATCAGACCATCAATGCGGCCCTTCTCGATGCTATCAACCTTATCGCCCAGGTCGCCCAGAGTCTTCTCACTCTGGTAGGCCAGGCTATCGGCCTGGTTCTTCAGTTCGACCATCTCGCGGCGGGCCTTGTCCTCATCGGCGTGGGCCTGCGCGTCACGCACCATCCGCTCAACCTCGTCCTTGTTCAGGTTGGTGCTGGCGGTGATCGTAATGCGCTGCTCTTTGCCAGTGGCCTTATCCTTGGCCGAGACGTTCAGGATACCGTTGGCGTCGATGTCAAACGTAACCTCGACCTGCGGCACGCCACGCGGCGCGGCCGGGATGCCCTCAAGCCGGAAGCGTCCGAGGGTCATATTATCCCCGGCCATCTCACGCTCGCCCTGAAGAATGTGGATGTCCACCGCCGTCTGACCCTCAGCCGCCGTGCTGAAAATCTCGCTCTTCTTGGTCGGGATGGTGGTATTACGGTCGATCAGCTTGGTCATCACGCCGCCCAGAGTCTCCACGCCCAGGGAGAGCGGGGCCACGTCGAGCAGCACCACGCCCTTAACATCGCCGCCAAGGACACCGGCCTGGATGGCCGCGCCCACGGCCACAACCTCGTCGGGGTTGACGCTCTTGTTTGGCTCTTTGCCGATGATCTTGCGCACCAGCTCCTGCACCACCGGCATACGGGTGGATCCGCCCACCAGCACAACCTCCTGAATATCGCTGGCCTTGAGACCGGCGTCCTTGATCGCCTGGATAACCGGGCCGCGCAGGCGCTCGGTGAGGGCGCTGGTGAGCTGCTCGAACTTGGCGCGGCTGAGCTTCATAGCCAGGTGCTTGGGACCGCTGGCGTCGGCAGTGATGAACGGCAGGTTAATCTCCGTCTCGCTGACGCTCGACAGTTCCATCTTAGCCTTCTCGGCAGCCTCCTTGAGACGCTGGAGAGCCTGGCGATCCTTGCCCAGATCGATACCCTGATCCTTGCGGAACTCATCGGCGATCCAGTCCACAATCGTCGCGTCGTAATCATCGCCGCCGAGGTGGGTGTCGCCGTTGGTCGCATGAACCTCTACCACACCGTCGCCAACCTCCAGCACGGATACGTCGAAGGTACCGCCACCGAGGTCAAAAACCAGGATGGTCTCGTCCTTCTTCTTATCAAGGCCATAGGCCAGAGCCGCCGCCGTAGGCTCATTAATGATGCGCAACACCTCCAGGCCCGCGATCTTCCCGGCATCCTTGGTCGCCTGGCGCTGGGCGTCGTTAAAGTAGGCCGGAACCGTGATCACCGCCTGCGTGACCGGCTCGCCCAGGTACGCCTCAGCGTCGGCCTTGAGCTTCTGCAGCACCATGGCCGAGATCTCCTGGGGCGCGTAATCCTTGGACGTCTGCGGGACACCAATTCGCACATCGCCACGGGCGCCCTTGGCCACCTTAAACGGCACAATCTCGCGCTCGGATGGTGTATCGTCGTAGTCGCGACCAATGAATCGCTTGATCGAGTAGAGTGTATTCTCAGGGTTAATCGTCGCCTGCCGTTTGGCAGTCTGACCGATCAGGCGCTCGCCATTCTTGGCGAACGCAATGACCGACGGAGTCGTCCGATTTCCCTCGGCGCTCGGGATCACAACAGCATCGCCGCCCTCCATCACCGCCACGCACGAGTTGGTCGTTCCGAGGTCAATCCCTACAATCTTAGCCATTACAGCCTCCGTATGCTTGTGTATTGCGTAGTGCGTGTTGATCCGCCAATGTCACACGCCGATGCCGACTGGCACACGGCCACTCAGCCTTCAGTCTTCACTAACTCCTATGCTCAGTGTACCGGCTTTTCGCATGGTTCACACTAACGAGGTGTTAGAGTTGTGTTTGAATCGGCGGGGCATCACTGCGGGACAAACGTGGGGTGAGGATGCGCGCTTCTCATCGTGTCGATCATGACTGCGCCTTAGGCATGTTTCAATCCAGATTGACAATTCAGCGACGAAACGATGACGCGGTGAGGCGCTCCGTATCGCCTCATCACCTCATCGCCTCGTCGCAAGACTGTAAAGCTGAATGTGCCCATTTTGAAACATGCCTTAAGGCGTGTTTCGCAATACCGCAAAACTCGCCCTGTCACGCGGAGCGAAGCGAAGCGTCCCGGTGTGCATCATCATTGCCGGGACGCTTCGCTTCGCCCCGCGTGACAGGTGTGACAGGGTGACTTTTGCTCTATTGCCATGTTTCAATCCAGCGTGACAGTTTGGGCTAATGTACCGCGTCCTGCTGCGGCAAATCTGCAATCTAAAATCTGCAATCTGAAACATGCCTTTATGCGCCGATCCGCTGTGGTATACTTTCGCGCAGCAATACGATGCCCACACTACAGTGATGGTCCAATCCAGCGTGACAGTTTGGACACATGCACTGCGTCCTGTTGCGAAAAATCCGCAATCTAAAATCTGCAATCTGAAACATACCCAAGGGTATCTGACTATGTCTGCATCCCAGCTCTCGCTGCCGCTGCCGCCCCACCGCAACCAGCAACTCTTCTCCGACTACTACCTGAACACGATACTCCCGCAGCGTGAGGATTGGCAGCATCTGGCTGCGCAATCTGCGCAGGCGATGATGGCGATTCAGGCGATCTATGCAGCCTACACCCCCAGCAGTAACGAAAAAGAGGCGCAGACGGAAGAACGGTGGATTAGGCCGGTGCTGAAGGCGCTTGGCCATATCTTCGAGGTTCAGGCGGCGCTCACATCGCCTGATGGTACCAAGATACCGGATTATGTTTTCTACCGCGATCGGGATGCGCTCAACGCAAATAAAGGTAAGACCCTCACCGATGCGCTGCCGACGCAGGGGATGATCGCCATCGGCGATGCCAAATCCTGGGATCGCCCTCTGGATGTGACCATCAAGGACAAGAACAAAGACATCTTTAACAACAAGAATCCGTCCTATCAGATTGCCTTCTACATTCAACATAGCGGGGCCGAGTGGGGGATTCTGACCAATGGGCGGCTCTGGCGGCTCTTTCACAAGGACACGGCGCATAAGCTCGAACGCTACTATGAGGTGAGTCTGCCCGAGTTGCTGGAACATAACGACCCAGCGGCATTCCTGTACTTCTACGTCTTTTTTCGCCGCGCGGCCTTCGATGATCATGCGCTTGGTCTGCGGGCCATGTTGCAGGCGAGTACCGACTTCGCCCGTGGTATTAGCGAGAATCTCAAGCAACAGGTTTATGCCGCCCTTCGCCACATTGCCCAGGGCTTTCTCGACTATCCACCGAACCATCTTTCGCCCGACGCAGCAACCTTAAAGACCATCTACGACAACAGCCTGATTGTCCTCTACCGGCTGCTCTTTGTGTTCTACGCCGAGGCTCGTGAGCTGCTGCCGCTACGCGAAAGTGATCAGTACCGCGATTCGTACAGTCTGGAGGCAATCAAGCGCGAGGTGGCGCAACGGATTGATGGCGGCAAGATGCTGCTGTCCAGTAGTGCTATGTTTTGGCCACGCCTACGCGAACTCTTTGGAATCATTGACGCCGGTAGCCCGCCGCTTCAGGTAGCGACGTTTAACGGGGGACTCTTCGACCCTCAGCAACACTCTTTCCTTGAAGAAAAGAGCATCGGCGATGCCCACCTGCTTCAGGCGCTCGATATGCTTGCCCGCGTAGACGGGAAGTATATTGACTACCGCGACC
>Ga0194060_10002786_pt1 | contig 12455 bp, 15 predicted proteins | sample SepL225m_MetaG_FD_163427 | JGI IMG/M metagenome (GOLD analysis project Ga0194060, IMG submission 163427) | Anoxic zone freshwater microbial communities from boreal shield lake in IISD Experimental Lakes Area, Ontario, Canada - Sep2016-L222-5m | ecosystem: Environmental > Aquatic > Freshwater >... | reverse complement strand
GGTAGTCATAAACAGTGAGTGATTTGATATTATTATAAATTTAGCCGAAACGAGCAGTGAAAAATGCAGTGTCCGTATTGTGAACATAGCGATATAGTAAAGAACGGTAGTAATAGAGTTGGGACAGCGAACTATCGATGTAAAGGTTGTCTTAGGCAGTTTGTAGAGAATCCGAAGAATAAACGTATCTCAGCGCAAGAAAAGCAATTGGTCGATCAGTTATTATTGGAAAAGCTTCCACTCGCGGGTATTGCAAGGGTGGTAGGGGTATCCGCCCCGTGGTTGCAGAACTATGTGAACAAGAAGTATGAGACACAACCCAGAACCGCGAAAGTGAGTGTCAAAACGACACTGAATCTAACGATAGAATGCGATGAAATGTGGTCGTTTGTGTCAAAAAAAAAAGCTAAATACTGGATATGGTTAGCGATAGACCGCAACACACGAGAAATCATTGGCGTTCATATCGGGGATAGAAGTCGTGAGGGTGCGCAAGCGTTGTGGGACTCCATACCCGACTTCTATCGACAAAACGCAACCTGCTATACCGACTTTTGGGAGGCGTATCAGGGTATTTTTCCAGAAGACCGTCATCAGGCTGTGGGTAAAGAAACAGGCAAAACCAATCATATCGAACGCTTTAACTGCACCCTCAGACAACGCGTGTCTCGATTGGTTAGAAAAACACTTTCGTTTTCCAAAAAACTTGAAAATCATATCGGTGCGATTTGGTATTTTATTCATCACTATAATGACAATATTCGTAACCAATTGAGATTCTCTTAATCACTCACTGTTTATGACTACCGTTTTTTAGTAGTGATAAATAGTGAGTGATTTTTATGTTCTGATATAGCGGGATACAAACCAAGGTTTGAATTCCTATCACTCACTTTTTATGACTACCAAAGCCTAAGGCAAATGATCCAAATCCGCGCCTTCTTTGACGGGAATCATTAAATCGGCTGGGCTAATGCCTAATATCAACGCGGCTGGACTGGCGATAAAAATAGAGGAGTAAGTACCGAATACCACGCCAAATAACATGGCAGTCGCAAAGTTATGAATCACTGAGCCACCTAAAAAGAATAATGACACTAACACCAAGACCACGGTTAATGAAGTCATGATGGTACGGCTTAAGGTGACATTGACGGAGATATTCATTATTTCTTCGGTAGAGGTTTTGCGTAATTCGCGAAAATTTTCTCGAATACGGTCATAAACCACGATAGTGTCATTAAGTGAATAACCAATCAGTGCCAGAACTGCCGCTAATACGGTTAAATCAAACTCTAACTGAAATACCGAAAATACACCCAAAGTGACGATAACGTCATGAAAGGTCGCAATAATCGCACCGACGGAAAATTTCCATTCAAACCGCCAAGCGATATAAATCAAAATGCCGATGGTGGAATATAGCAGGGCTAAAAAACCATCTTGCGCTAAATCATCACCGACTTGTGGCCCGACAAATTCAATACGGCGTACACTGGCAGGTTCTTTGGTGGTTTTGTTAATCGCATCAAGCACTTTGGCACTGATGTCTTTATTTTGCATATCATCATGCGGTTTCAAACGGATTAACACGTCTTTGGTCGTGCCGAAATTTTGTACTGTCGCATCACTGAAACCTGTTTCAGTGAGGGTTTGACGCAATACGGTCAAATCAGCCGCTTGTTGATAGCCGACTTCGATTAATGTGCCACCAGTAAAGTCGATACCCATATCCAAACCGCGTGTTGCCAGTGATACTATCGAGATAAGCATTAAAATACTCGAAAATGCAATTGCAATATTGCGGTTGCCTATAAAATTTATATTTGTTGTTTTCATTGTTGTGTTTTTGTCGTTAGATAGTAATCGCCTATAAGAAGACCTTTCAGGTTTTTAAAACCTGAAAGGTCTATGAACTCAGCCTAGATAGACAGCTTCTCAACGCGCCGATTACCATAAACCCAGTTAATCACCATCCGTGTGCCTGTAATCGCGGTAAACATGGAGGATAAAATACCGATGATTAACGTGACCGCAAAACCTTTTACCGACCCCGTACCAAAGGCAAATAACACCACAGCAACTACAAAGTTAGTAAAATGCGAATCAAGAATTGTCCCGAAGGCTTTGTCATAGCCAATGAAAATAGCCGATTGTGCGGCGTTACCATTTCTGAGTTCTTCTTTAACACGTTCAAAAATAAGTACGTTAGCATCCACCGACATACCCACGGTTAAAATAATCCCCGCAATACCAGGTAAGGTGAGCGTTGCTTGTAGCATGGATAAAATCGCTACTACAATGACCACGTTAAATGCCAATGCTAAATTAGCAATAATACCAAACAAGCGGTAATACACTGCCATGAACAACACAACCAGCGCGAAACCAACCACGAACGATAAAATACCTTTGTTGATATTGTCTTGACCCAAACTAGGTCCAACCGTGCGTTCTTCAACCATATCCACAGGGGCAGCTAACGCGCCAGCTCTTAATAATAACGCTAAATTACGCGCTTCTTGTGGGCTATCTAAGCCTGTGGTTTGAAAACGTTTACTGAATACGCCTTGAATAGTTGCGACGTTGATAATTTTTTCAACTTTTTCTTTGTGACGGACTTTTTCACCATTGATAACTTTGGTTTCATTTTTATATTCAATGAATACCACCGCCATAGGCTTACCGACGCTGACTTTAGTCAAATTGCCCATTTTAGTTGCGCCAATACCATTTAGGGTCACGCTAACTGCGGGTCTGCCGTTATCATCGACATTAGAAGCCGCATCGACAATTTGATCGCCCGTCACAATTACTCGTCTATCTAATAGATGAGGTGTGCCATTTTTTTCATAATACAAACGACTACCGACAGGAATATGACCATCAATAGCTTGTTGTACATCATGCTCCATATCGACTAAACGATATTCCAAGGTTGCCGTTGTCCCTAAAATTTCTTTAGCGCGGGTGGTATCTTGCACACCTGGCAATTGAATCACAATGCGATTTTCGCCTTGTTGTTGAATCACAGGTTCTGCAACCCCTAATTCGTTGACACGGTTACGCAGAGTTGTCATGTTTTGCGCGACAGCAAATTTTTTAATTTCTTTGACTTCCAAATCCGATATTTTTAACCAGATTTGTTCACTCGCTGGTGGCTCGGTAATATCCAAGACCCGAAAATCTTTCTTTACTACTTTCAAAACGTCCGCTTTTTCTTCAGCAGTTTTCATAATGACTTTGATATAGCCATTGTCTTTAGCGACTGATTGATAATGTACTTTTTCAGCTCTTAATGCCAAGCGTACATCATCCACATAACGTTCTTCCGCTTGTTTAACAGCCGCATCCATGTCCACTTCAAGCAAAAAATGCACACCACCGCGTAAGTCCAAACCTAGATACATGGCATCTGCGCCTAAAGCGCGTAACCAACTAGGCGTAGTGGGAGCAAGATTTAATGCCACAGTGTAATTATCGCCTAGGTTTTCTCTAAGCGAATCAGCAACTTTCATTTGTTCATCGGTATTAGTAAACCGCGCTAACACTTGGCTATTGTTAAACTCAAACGCTTTTGGGGTAACACCTGCGGTTTTGATAGCCGCTTCAATTTGCTTGGCTTGGTCATCGGTTAATTTCGCAGTCGCATTCGCCGATGAGACTTGTACCGAAGGGTCATCGCCGTATAAATTCGGCAACGCATAAATAAGGGAGATTAGAAAAATAGTCAGAACTAGAATATTTTTCCAAAGTGGGAAATGATTTTGCATTATGTTATTCCAAGAATTAAATCACGCCTTTACAGTAACATGGCGTTATCACATTAAACTTTATTAACAGCTACTTTTTTAGTAATCGCTTTATAAGTTCCTTTTGGCATCATGGTTTCGATGCTTTGGCGTTGAACTTGAATAAATGTATTATCACAAATTTCAATTTTGACAAAATTATCATCCATATCAATGACTTTGCCCAAAATTCCGCCAGAAGTAACGACTTCCGCGCCTTTAACAATAGCGGAAATCATGTCCTTTTTTTCTTTAGCGCGTTTAGATTGTGGACGTAAAAATAAAAAGTAGAAAAACGCCAGTACGCCTACTGGAAACAACATCCCTTCTAATCCAGGGGTTTGAGCGGCAGGTGCAGCAGCGGCTACTGCGTCAGAGATAAAGAAACTCATAGTAATCCTCAGTGTTTTGTTATAGTTATCAAAAATCGCGCCATTATGCCACAGTCAACACGGCTTTACCCACCGTTTAGTAATCTGCGCTTGGATAAGCAGCGTTTTTAATCATCATGAATGCCTACACTGCTTTTGATAAGATAATGCGGTCTACCTTTCACTTCATCGTAAATTTTGGCAATATATTCGCCGATGATGCCTAGGCTAATCATCACAAAACTGCCAATTAACAACAGGCAGATAATAATAGTGGTATAACCTGAAACAGTTTGATGATTGATCAACGACCAAATAGCTTCGCTAGCGACGGAAAAGCCCAATATCAAGGTCAGAAAGCCTAAAAATGTGATAATGTGCAATGGAAAGCCAGTGAAAGAAGTTAAAGCGGTAATCGACAATTCTAATAACGCCCAAAACGACCATTTACTTTCATCGCCTTCACGATTAGCGACATCAAAATAAACATAGTCTTCATCGAATCCTATCCAACTGGTTAAGCCACGAAAAAACCGCTGTTTTTCAGATAATTGATGGGTAATGATGTCAACGATTTCCCTGTCCAATAATTTAAAATCGGACGAGTTTTTCACATTAATACCGCCTAATCCTGAGATAAGCTGATTAATAAGATAAGCGGCGGATTTTTTTGCTATCGAATCATGTTTACGGCTACGTTTAACGGCATGAACAATTTTCGCACCCGCTCGCCATTTGGCGATCATTTCGGGAATAAAACTGGGCGGATGTTGAAGATCGGCATCGATGGTAATAACTGCTTGACCTCTGGCGTAGTCCAGCCCTGCCAGTAAGGCGTTTTCTTTACCAAAATTACGACTGAATGCGATACCTTTGATTCGTGCATCATTTTGTGAAAGCGCGAGTATTTTTGCATAAGTTTGATCGGAACTACCGTCATCGACTACGATAATTTCCCACGCGCTATTCACGCAATCGGTTAAAATTTCCGCGATTTTTTTAACGGCAACTTCTATGCCTTGACTTTCGTTGTGTGCTGGAATCACTGCACTGATGACAAGATTCGATTTATTAACTGGATTCATGTTTTTAACAGGCTAAATGATGATAATGACTCAACTGAATATTGAATCGTTGATAGAGTTCTTGTAATTGCTGGCTTTGTAAGAGTGCTAACTCGCCTTCCCAATCGTGGTAAGCAATCAATTTAGGATCAGTAATTTCACTGGAATCAAATCGTCCAACATGACACATTAGCTCATAACTATTGCCCGCTTTAAGCGTGGCGAAAATCTGGCTTAAGGCGGCATAATCCAGTTTTCCACTACGACTTAATCCTAAAAATAGTGGTGTTGGAGTTTTAATTCGGCGTTGATTAAGTGTTTGCATCGCTTGCATTAACGTATTACGAATTAAGCCCGCACCTGTGAACGGTTTAAGCCAATCGGCTTGCGGTAGCCGAACATGAGGAATGTTATAGGCTTTAGCCAATTCCAATACCAATGGAAACAACACAGGTAGTGCGTGGATATGTTCGTGGGAGTTTAAAAACACCAATTTTTTAGACTGACAGGCTTCAATCTGAGCGCACCATTCTGCACACACTGTTTTAATAGGCAGCTTGCCTGTCACAATCATCAAACTCATCAAATAAGCGTTTGGAAAATCACCATTCCAACGTGCCAACTTTTCACGCATTACAGCGGTCAAAGGTTGATTAAAGGTTAAATTCAAATGCACGCCTAAATCCAAATCTGGAACTGCATTCAGCCAAGCTAGCTGTTCGTTTAACGCAGGATGATTTGCCAAAATGCCCGTGGCGGTCAATGTGTTCGCTTTTGCTGCTTCCACGATGCCACGACTGACACAAGGAAAGTAGCCGTAATCATCGGCATTTACAATCAGTTGAATCGTCATGCGATTTTCACTCTAAACGTCCACAGGCTATTGCCTAAAAAATTCCACACTAGCACAATCAAGGTGGTCATAATCTGTGCATACAGATAATAAAAATGCGGTGTTAATACTGTCATTAAGCCAAAATTCAAACTAAAACCAATGCCCGCAATCACGGCAAATTTTGGAAAGGCTTTCCAGTGCGACTGCTGACTTCTAAAAGTCAAAATATAATTAAGTAAATAATTAACGCACATTCCAGCAACTGCACCACAAGCCGACGCAGTCACAGGATCAAGGTGATAGCTTTCAACCAACTGATACAGCACCAAATAATGTGCCGCTGTGCCAACCACGCCCACTGAGGCGAATACGATAAATTTAATCAGCATGGGCGGTCAATCGACAAGGTGCTGCGTTAGGTTCGGGTGATAAAATTGCCCACGCATAATCCATTATTTTGCCGTGTGGTGCATAGCCCCAATTCAAGGTAAATGCACCAGTTGCACTGGCTTGTTTAAATAAATCTGCATAAATAGGCATGGCTTTATCCGCAATAGAGGTCAATACCAACGCGCCACACGCTGCCACATCGTCACGATTAAGCCAAGGTGAGGTAATGTCTTCATTATCAATTAACACCATCGGTTCAGGGCGTGTGTGCAGCAACACATTACCTCCCAGCCAATTGTCAGCAATCACAATAGTCAACGGCTGTTGCTGATGTTCATGCCATATTGCCGACACGGTATCTGCCAGTTGTTGGCTTGGATAATTGGTTCGCGCACTACGCCCTGTCATAGAGGGATAAACTACCGCCCCGCCAAAGAAAATCAGCAAAATCACAAGCTGTATACCCCAAACCAAACGACTGGTATTTTTTAATAGTTGGGCTTCATCATATTGACGAAAAAGATAATGCACTAACAAAATGCCCGCAGGTAGAAAAAACGCGCTCACCCAATTACTGTTTAAAGAATTGCCATTAATCAATAACGGTAAAGTCGCCAAGAATAATGGGGTAAACTGCATAAAGAGCAGAAAACGACGATCATCCTTGTTAGCTTCATCGATAGTTACAGCAACATTATGTGGGCTAATTCGCGTCAACAACCAAACCGCCAACAGCGTGTACCACCAACGTATGCCTTGATTGGCAAAAAAATTGCCCAGTAATTTTAAGCGACCGCCAGAGGTGGTTAATTGCTTGTCCAAATAAGTAAACGGCAGCCAATCATGATCAAGCAACCAAACAATATTCGGCGAAAACACCAGCGTAAATGCCACAATACTGACCAATAGACCGCGAATAACCAAGGGATTTTTCCACAGTCGCTCCCAAAGCACATAGATTACAAAACTAGCTAATACTAAAATCGCACTGTATTTAGTCAGCATTGCCAAACCACCTGCAACACCGACTAACAGCCACATCAACAACCGTTCAGGTTGACGAATCGCGCAATAAAAATAATATAAAGCGGCGGCAGTAAATGGTAAAGACACCGTGTTGTGATTAAAGGCGAATGCCCTGAAATTATGATAAGCAATCAAGGAAGTAATCAAAACTGCCGTGATTGCCAATTGACGCGGTAATAAGCGTCTAGCCAATAACCACACATAAATCAACGCCACCACATTACCACTCTGTGCGGCAAATACAGTCAAGCCAATAGACGGTTTCCCAATCAAGTGATTTAAAATATACAGCAGCAAAGACGGCATCGGAGGATGTTTATAATAGCCCCACTGCCAAGTTCGTGACCATATCACCTGCTCGATACTGTCCAAATCCATAGACAACGGCAAAAATGCCGCTAGTAGCGTCCAAGCAATTAAATAAATGCCCAGAAAAAAGAATAGCTGCCACTCGTCTCGATGGAAACTCAGCAATGTAAGTACTTTTGAAATAGGATTTGCTGTTTTAAGCATGGATATACAGCTGTTTTGTGTGTGTGTTCTTCATGAGTCTTTGCTTTTTCCTTGTGATGTACACTGATTATCAGAGCTGGTTTAATGTGGGGGGCGTATCAATATTTAAGCAGCATTTATGCCATATATTTTAAATAACAACAATCAATAAGTTACATTTTATTTTTTACCTTAGTTGGTTGAAATAAACCTTTTATATTGGTTTTATGGTGCAAATAAACTAACAACCAACTATATGCCGCGTTGCTGATAAAACTGCTTAACAAAACTATCTAACCGCTGTTCGGCAATTGCATCTCGTAAACCCTGCATCAAATTCAAGTAATAATACAAATTATGAATGGTATTCAGCCGCGAACCTAACATCTCTTTGCATTTATCCAAATGACGTAAATAAGCGCGGGAATAATTCTGGCAGGTATAACAGCCACAGTTGTCATCCAGCGGACGGGTATCAAATTCATACTGGGCATTACGAATTTTCACCACGCCAAAAGTGGTGAACAAATGCCCATTCCGCGCATTGCGCGTTGGCATCACACAATCAAACATATCAATACCGCGACACACCGCTTCCACTAAATCTTCAGGCGTACCCACACCCATTAAATAACGCGGCTTATCGCTGGGCATTTTTTGATGAATACCGTCCAAGGTTGCCATCATTTCCTCTTTCGGTTCACCGACTGACAGCCCGCCAATCGCATAACCATCAAAGCCAATATCCACCAAGCCATCAATTGATTCTTGCCGCAAGTGTTCATACATCCCGCCCTGCACAATGCCAAACAACGCCGATGGATTATCGCCGTGCGCTATTTTGCTACGCATTGCCCAACGCAATGACAAACGCATAGAATCCGCCGCTTCCTGAACAGTCGCAGGATACGGCGTGCATTCATCAAAAATCATCACAATATCCGAGCCTAAATCGCGCTGCACCTGCATGGATTCCTCAGGCCCCATGAAAATTTTACTGCCGTTAATCGGTGATTTAAAGGTCACGCCTTTTTCAGTGATTTTGCGCAACTTGCCCAAGCTAAACACCTGAAAACCACCCGAATCCGTCAAAATCGGTTTCTCCCAGTGCATAAAATCATGCAAATCACCGTGTGCTTTAATCACAGCGGTCGTCGGGCGTAACATCAAATGAAAGGTATTGCCGAGAATAATCTGTGCGCCTATGCCGTGTAACTCATCGGGTGTTAATGCTTTCACCGTCCCATAAGTACCGACAGGCATAAAAATAGGCGTTTCAATCACGCCGCGTGCAAACGTCAACCGCCCGCGCCGTGCGTGACCATCGGTATTGAGTAAATCAAATTTCATTGTCTGTAGAGTTCCTTAATAATGTCCACGAAAGACACGAAAAAAAGGTGCGTGTTAAATCCGTGAATGACTGCCAGTCTTTTAAAGGACTGGCAGTCATGCGTAAATAGAGTTAATACACCACCAAGAAAAAGACCTTTCAGGTTTTCAAAACCTGAAAGGTCTGAGTATCGTGTTTTTCGTGGCAACTATTCAATCACTTGAAAAAATGTCTCGTTTTCTTTAATCATCCCTAATTCATCTCGCGCCCGCTCTTCCAACGCTTCCTGTCCTTTTCTTAAATCTACCACTTCCGCATAAAGAGCTTCATTACGCAGTCGTTTTTCTTCAATTTGCGCTTTTAAATCATCGCGTCGTTGTTGATACGCTCTAATTTCAGTAATACTGCCATCGCCAAACCATAAACGATATTGTAAATGCCCGATAAGGACAATGATGATAACAATGAGGATTTTCATATTAATATTGGAAATGTTCGTTTTGCATACGTTCTAAATAAAATTCAGCCGCTTCTTTACTATTAAAAAGGGCTTCTATGCTTCACGATTAAAAAATAAGGCTTCTCGTAAAGTGATTTTTAAACTAGCTAATAATTCGCTGTAACTTGCTTCCTGACACACACACCCTGCACTTCTTCAATCCAGCCAATCCACCAATCACCGTCTTGTTTTATGATAGAGGTATATTCATTATTCATATTACTTACCTATTTTTGCGTAACTACTTATTGGTTATAAATGTGTTTATCAGCGTTTTAATTAAATCTGTGCTGTTTTTATTCACGGCATGAGTTATTTTATGCCCGATAGTTTCTTTATCATCTATCATTTCAGGCAGGGTTGAATTTAATATAGCCAGTCCTTTTGACGTTAAAATAACCCCCATATAACCGCCATAAATATCGCTGTCGTAGCGGATGAATTTTTCGTCGCTTAAAAATTCAATGGTTGAGAAAAACAAGCCGCTGTTATCTTCATTATCATAATGCGAATAATCACTGATGCTGATGTGCATTTTGACAGGAAATGATTTATAAAACTGTGCCAATAATTCCGCGCTACATTTCTCAAATTTTTCGATATTGGTCATTGGGTTATTATAGTTATTTACAAATTTCAAGCAGGGTGCGAAAGCTGTAGGATGTGCTGACGAAGGAAGCGCATCGTTCGCGATTGATGGGCTTCGTACCTCAGCCCATCCTATCGTGCTAAAGCCGCTTGATAATTTTTAATTAAGTCTTTTACGGCTTGTTCAATCAAAGCCTGTTCCGATTTAATACCGCTTAATTCAAAAGCAGTTTTCATTAAATCATCGTCTAAATCGATTGTTGCGTGCATGGGTTTATCCTCATATTGCAGAGTTATAGGATGTGCTGGCGAAGGAAGCGTGTCGTTCGCGATTGATGGGCTTCGTGCCTCTGCTCATCCTATCGTGCTACTTGATTAACCAATCAATCAAAGGCATTGTAGGATCATAAACTACACATTCACTGTTAATATCCTTATTAAAAACATTTTCGCAATATAGTTTTATTTTCCATTTTTTACATATTTCTAATAAGGAAAACTTATATTTATCGTTCTCTTCTAAACAAGCATATTTATTCTTTGATAATTCATATTTCATGTATATTTTGTCAATATTATTATAATCTGTTACATCATCAATTGGCTCAAGTATAAATACTTCATTTCCACTAACAACTCTACCTTGCAAAAAATTATATTTAAGTGTTTGGACTATATCTTGAGAGCTATGAACAATTCCACTCGAAAAAAAGAACCTAAAAATATTTTTGTTGTAGCCAATAACAGAAGCTGCTAATAATATTTCTCGCAACGATGGTTCTGTATCAAATATAAATTTGTAATAGCATTTAGATATATTTGGTTGCAAGTACATTATCTTTTCACTTGTGCGATGTGTTTTTTCAAAAAGATTAACAATTAGTTTATTGATTTTATTTTGCATAATATTATTTTCAATTTGATTGTCTAAGTCTAATTCAGCTCCTATTCCAGCTATCATTCTTCTATTATCTATTTCAAATACACCATGTATAAATTCACAATTGGTAAATTGCGGTAGTTTCGACAAAATAACATGATAAGATGAATTTTCTTCGAAAAACAGAGGAAACTCAACTAATAACTGAATATTTGCATTATCTTTATTTAGTATTTTTAATTGATTTAATATTTCACATTGTTCAATGCTTTCTGTACTACATTCTCCCATTAAAAATTCTTTTTTATTAATATCTAATACACCAATATTAAATAAATTAGCTTCCTCAGAATGCTCAAGAACAGCCACGACGTGACTAATTGATGTTGTTATTTTTTTTCTGAATGACCACATTTGCAAAATTCCCTAATACCAATTTTTACAATTATGGCTGCAATCACAAACGGGGGAAATCCAAGATGTAGTGAGGCTATTGTATCTCCAATAGCCACAACTAAATTCACAGAATCATTGAGTTTTGGATTATCAATTTTTTCATTAGCTTTCCACTTCTCGCAAATTACTTCATGTAGCGTACCATTAAGATTTTGAAATAATTTTTTGCCAGCCTCTATTTGTCCAATTGGTTGATACAATGCTGATTCATCTGCGTATCCACCAAGAATAGAAAAAAGAGCTTCATCATCAAGAGTTAAAAGATCATTTATTTCTTGTAAATCAGCAACATTTAACGTTAGTTCCATAAATATTTATCCTGCTTTTAAATTTTAAAAAATTAACTAATAGCTCGTGGGTTGGGTAGAGCGATAGAGAACCCCGACAGAATTAAGAATACGCTCTGTTTATTTATAAATCTCTTTGCGATGACCTATTTTAATAATCTGAATAATCAAACACTGGTCGGCTATTAAATACACCACATGGTAATCGTTTATTCGGATTCGATAAGTATGTTTTACTCCGCTCAGTTTTTTACAGCCATCAGGTCTTGGATTATCTGCCAGTGCTTTGATGCACTCGATTACTTTTTCAGCGATTGACCGAGGTAATTACGCCAATTCTTTTTTGGCAGTTTGTTTAAACTCGATCCGATAATCTATCATAAATTAAGTTATTTTAAAACATCCTCAAGAGGAATAGTCGTTTCATTTCTGCATTCGACAATAGT
>Ga0194060_10002784_pt1 | contig 12456 bp, 4 predicted proteins | sample SepL225m_MetaG_FD_163427 | JGI IMG/M metagenome (GOLD analysis project Ga0194060, IMG submission 163427) | Anoxic zone freshwater microbial communities from boreal shield lake in IISD Experimental Lakes Area, Ontario, Canada - Sep2016-L222-5m | ecosystem: Environmental > Aquatic > Freshwater >... | reverse complement strand
GCCGAGGGCTCCGATGGTAATGTCTTTGAGTGGTGTTTGGACTGGTATGGAGCTTTTTCCCCCGATGCGGTGAGTGATCCGGTGGGACCCCTTTCGAGCTCGTACCGTGTGAATCACGGCGGCGGATTTGCCAACGATGCCGGCTACTGCCGGGTTAGTTTTCACATCTACAACGGTCCGGACGGCGTCAGCAACGCCACGGGCTTCCGGGTTGCGCTCCCTTCGGGTCAGTAAGGTGAGCAGGTGAGGTCGGGTGTGCCGTGCCCTACGGAGCGAGAGGCCGGACGAACACAAGGTAAAGGATTGGAATTAACCCCTACGGTAACAGTTCCCCGGGATGTCCGTACCGGAAGTGATAAGCTGCGGCGGCGCTGTAACGATTCTCTCGCACTGGCTCTATATTCTGGCGGGTCGAGTGCGGGCCTCCATGGGAGATACGTCTGTCGCGCCGGGCCTCTTATGGCAGACGCATTTTCACGCGGTAGAACTTGGCCGGCGAAGGCGCCATATCCATGACCGTGTTGATTGGCGATAGCCCGGGCAGCTCCGCAGCCCCGCTCAGCCCAAACCACCCACTGTTCACCAGGTTGGTGGAGCACTCCACGTCGTAAACACGCCCGGTCACGCCCGGCCAGGTTATGCGGTAGCCGATCACCTTCCCGGCGTCTCCCCAAAGCGGGTCGATTCTTGAAATGGCAAACGGTACAATGACCAGGACGTTGGTCGCACTGCCTGTATAGCTGATATCGCTCACGGTGGCGATCACGGTGTAGCTGCCCACCTCGGTCGGCGCGGTCGCGTTGCCGTCATAGGTCACGCTGACCGCCAGATTGGTCGGCTCCGTGGCAACCGTCACCGCCTTGGCCGTGCCATCGAAGGTCTGGCTCAAATGGCCGAGTGTCACGGCGGCGGCGGCGGGGTTCACCGTGAGGTACACCGTGAAGGTCGTCGGCATGTAGATGTCCATGTTCGTCGGGGTGAAGATCACATTCAGGGGCTGCGTCCCCACCGCAGGCGTGGTGCCCGCTGCCGGAGTGTAGACCAACGATCCCGCCTCGTTCGCCGTCGCGGTCAACTGCGTGTCCGACAGGGCTGTTCCGTAGATGATCGACGCCGGGGTTGCCCATGTCACCGTCGGGAGCAACCTGCTCTGTGTCGGTAGGCCGCCGAACGATTCGGGCCAATTCGGGGTTCCAGTCACGTAATACAGGGTGGCGAAGACGCCCGAGAAACTGCCCGATTCCACGCTAGGAGGTTGGCCTGTGCAATAGACGCTCGTCAGGCCTGTGCAGCCACTGAACGCGTCTTCCCCGATGCTGATGACACTGCTCGGGATCGTCACGCTCGTCAGATTCGTGCAGCCTTGAAATGCTCCATTCCCGATGCTGGTGTCGCCGACGGAGAGTATTAAACTCATCAGGCCACTGCGGCCGCCGCTTTCCGGGATCGTCACGCTCCTCAGGCCGGTGCAACCGTAGAATGCATAATTCCCGATGCTGATGACGCTGCTTGGGATCGTCACACTCGTCAGGCCAGTGCAGCCACTGAACGCGGAATTCCCGATACTGGTGACGCTGTCCGGGATCGTCACGCTCGTCAGGCCAATGCAGCCTTGAAACGCGCTGTCCCCGATGCTGGTGACGGGATGGCCTTCGATCGTGGAGGGGAGGGGCACGTCACCGCCCGCACCGGTGTAGCCGGTGATCGTGACTTTGCTGTCGGCAATGGTGTAGTCAATGCCGTTAGAACGTGTCACCGTGAGGGTGTAGGTCGATGTCGTGGTTCCGTCCTGTGCGGTGACCATGGTGGTGATCGTGTTGGTTCCCACAGCAAGCGGGATCGCCGTGCTGGCGGCTCCCGATGCGACGTTCGTCCCGTTCACCGTCACCGTGGCGTTAGAATCTGTCAGCGTGGGCGTCACCGTGATGGAGGAGGTGGAATTCGATACGATGGCCGTGTAGTTGGTGGTCGCCGTTGCAAAGGTGGGGCTCAGCGTTCCCGCGCTCAAGGCGAGTCCGGAGAGAGTGGATACCGTTGATGGCGCAGCACGCGTCACCGTGAAGTTATAGGTCGTCTGGCTCCCATCCTGTGCTGTGACCACCACCGTGACCGGGGTGCTTCCCACGTGCAGTGAGATTGGTCCGCTGGCGGTTCCCGACGCGACGTTCGTCCCGTTGACTTTCACCGTGGCGTTAGAATCTGTCACCGTGGGCGTCGCTGTGATTGAGGTGATGACATTGGGGACGCTCGCCATGCCTAATAAATTCAACTGTACAGGCTGGAGTCCTGCGTAGAAGACGATATTGGAGAGGGTGGATACATATGATGCCCTACGCGTCACCGTCACCGTGTAGCTGGTGGTGCTGCCGTCCTGAGCCGCCACCACGGTGGTGATCGTGTTGGGTCCGACCACCAGCGGGATGGGGGTGCTGGGGCTTCCCGACGCGACAGTGGTCCCATTGACCGTCACCATGGCGTTAGAATCCGTCACCGAGGGTCTGACCATGATTGATGTCGTGGTATTCGGGACGCTGGCCGTGTAGTTGGTGGTTGCCGCTGCAAATGAAGGGCTTAACGTTCCGAAACTAAGATCAAGGCCCGAGAGGGTCGAGACTGAGGAAGGGGCTCGGGTCACCGTGATGGAGTAGCCTCTGTAGCTGCCGTTCTCCGCTCTGACCATGCAGGCGATAACAGATGTTCCCACCCTAAGCGGGATCGGAAAGCAGGCAGTTCCTGACCTGAGCCACTGCCCTTCCCACAAAATCATGGCCGTGGGGTCGGTCACCGTGGGCGTCACACTGATGGAGGTTGTGGTATTTGGGACGCTCAACGTATAGAAGCTGTTCGTCGCTGCAAACGGCGGACTTAACGAGCCGGAACTCGGAACAAGGCTCGAGAGCGTCGATACTGCGGATGGCGCTCGGGTGACGGTGACGGTGTAGGTCGATTTTGTCGTACCGTCCTGCGCGGTGACCACGGTGGTGATCGTGTTGGGACCCACGTTCAGCGGGATCGGCCCGCTGGCGGTTCTCGACGCGACGTTCGTCCCGTTGACCGTCACCGTGGCCGTGGCATCAGCCAGCGTGGGCGTCACCGTGATGGCGGAGTTGGTATACGGGACGCTGGCCGTGTAGTTGGTGCTCGCCGCTGCAAACGTTGGGCTCAAGGTTCCGGAGCTTAAGGTCAGACCCGAGAGTGTGCAGATATTGGAAATCCGCGTCACTTTCACCGTGTAGCGTGTGGTGCTGGTGCCGTCCTGCGCGGTGACCACGGTGGTGATCGTGTTGGTTCCTACGGCCAGCAGGATCGGTCCGCTGGCGGCCCCCGACGCGACGTTCGTCCCGTTGACCGTCACCGTGGCCGTGGCATCAGCCAGCGTGGGCGTCACCGTGATGGCGGAGTTGGTATTCGGGACGCTGGCCGTGTAGTTGGTGCTCGCCGCTGCAAACGTCGGGCTCAGTGTTCCCGCGCTCAGTGCAAGGCCCGAGAGGGTGGAAACCGTTGAAGTTCTCGTCACCGTGACACTGTAGGTCTTAGTGGACACTCCATCCTGCGCGGTCACCACGGTGCTGATCGTGTTGGACCCAACCGACAAGGGGATGGACTGGCTGGCGCTGCCCGAGGTTACGGGTGTTCCATTGACGCTGACGCTTGCCACGTCGGTCAAGGTCGTCGGAGTCACGGTGCCAGATGACACTGCATTGGGCACACTGGCGGTATAATTGGTAATCGCCGGATCAAAGGCCGGGTTCAGCGTTCCGGAACTCAGCGTCAAATTAGCCAAATCGGCCGGGGACACACTGACGCTCCTATATCCCTGCCACGTCGGCGAGGTGAAGCCGGTTCCTGCATTGAAGTTGAAGTAATACACGGTGAAATTAGGAGCCGTGTTGCTAAAGACGCCTACGCCCATCGCTGGCGCACTGCCCATGAATCTTGCGACCTGCAGGCCAGGGCAACCAGCGAACGCATTTGTCCCGATGCTGGTGACGCCTTCTGGGATCGTGACGTTGGTCAGGTTGCAAAAATAGAACGCATAGGCCTCGATGGCCTTGACGCTGGAGGGGATCGTGACGCTGGTCAGGCCGGAATAATAGAACGCACCCATGCCGATGTTGGTGACGCCTTCTGGGATCGTGACGCTGGTCAGGTTGCAAAGATAGAACGCACCCAGGCCGATGCTGTTGACGCTGGAAGGGATCGTGACGCTGGTCAGGCCAGTGCAATTTCCGAACGCATTTGCACCGATGCTGGTGACGCCTTCTCGGATCGTGACGCTCGTCAGGCGAGTGCAGGAGTTAAACGCAAAGCTTCCGATGTTGGTGACGCTGCCCGGGATCGTCACGCTCGCCAGGCTGCTGCAATACGCGAACGCACTGGCCCCGATGGAGGTGACGCTGGTCGGGATCGTGACGCTGGTCAGGCTCGAGCAGTATTGAAACGCATCTCCGATGCTGGTGATGCCGAAAGCGAACACCACGCTCTTCAGGTTCCTGCAATTACCGAACTGCTCCAGACCGGTGGGGGGGCTGGCGGTGGTGGTGCCGGGAAAGATCGTCACGCTCTCAAGCATGCCGCATCCATAGAACGCTCTGTAGCCGATGTCGGAAGGGATCGTCACGCTCGTCAGGCTGGTGCAATACGCGAACGTTTGATCCCAGATAATAAGGACGCTGGTCGGGATCGTCACGCTCGTCAGGCTGCTGCAATACGCGAACGCACTCTTGCCGATGGAGGTGACGCTGGATGGGATCGTCACGCTCGTCAGGCTGGTGCAATACGTGAACGCACTATTGCCGATGGAGGTGATGCTGGAGGGGATCGTCACGCTCGTCAGGCTGAGGCAATAATAGAACGTTTCATCCGAGATAATAAGGACGCTGGAGGGGATCGTCACGCTCGTCAGGCTGGTGCAATACTTGAACGCTCTCTTGCCGATGGAGGTGACGCTAGAGGGGATCGTCACGCTCGTCAGGCTGAGGCAACCATCGAACGCATTGTTGTCGATGCGGGTGACGCTGGAGGGGATCGTCACGCTCGTCAGGTTGCTGCAACCATAGAACGCATAGGCCTCGATGGCCTTGACGCTGGAGGGGATCGTCACGCTCGTCAGGCTGCTGCAACCCTCAAACGTTGCTTCACTGATGGAGGTGAGGCTGGTGGAGATCGTCACGTTCGTCAGGCCGGTGCAGTATTGGAACCCATACCCGTTAATCCCGATGCTGGTGACGCTATTGGGGATAGTGATGCTGGTCAGTTTGCTGCAGTTAAGGAACCCAAACCCGCCGATCATGGTGACCGGCTTGCCATCAATGGTCGCTGGAATATCAACCGCGCCAGTGGCATAAGTTGGATAGCCGACGATGGTGATACTAGTCCCGTTGTCGATATAATCGAAAAGTCCGAACGTCGCCGCCGACAGAGTGGACGCCATGCCGCACAAGGCCACGAGGACGGCGCAGAAAATGCGGGCAGGCGTCGTCACGCGGGCGGCGCGGAGGTGGATCGGCGGGGTTTCACGCTGCGCGGTAAGCGATTGAAAAAAAATAGATTTCATAGCCACATTCCCCGTTTTTGTTCCATCAACTTTCCTCGCCATATACCTTGTCTCTTTTCTGGCACTACGTGAACATGCCCGTTTATTTATCCTTGCCCCGATGTTGTAGCGTTTACCCGCGGCGCAGTAGTTGCCAAGGCGTATATGATTGTAGACTTGGGTTGTCCACATGTTTTCCGGGTTGGCGCGGTTGTATGTGCCGGTAAAAGGCAGCAAGAGCTCATCCTGTTGGCATGTAACGCGGTTTTGGGTATTTTCTGTTTTCTTGATCTGGATCAAGAATGGAAGGTTGGAACAGGTGTAGATAATGTCCCTGCTTGCCGCCGTTCGTCGATTGTTTAGCGTCGATCGCATCTGGCTCGTAATGCTCCGGGATTCAGAGGGTCGTGGATACGGCACCTCATTGACCGATATTCAATAGCAGGGCATACCAATTCACATTTGAATTTCTTGACATTGATGAGACGGAGGCGTTATTTTCGAAATTAACCCCACAGGAACCCCGGCAAATGAATCCACTTCAACGACTGATGTTGTTCGTCCTGTTGTGCGCGATTCAAGGGGTTCAGGGGCAGGACTTAACAAATCTCTATAGTTTCAGTGATGCTGCGGGACAGTATCCTGTGGCCGGCTTGACGCTAGCGGGCACCAAGTTGTACGGGACAACCAGTCAAGGTGGCGATTACACCTGCGGAACAATCTTCTCGGTAAATCCGGATGGGTCAGGATTCACCGTCCTGCACGCGTTCAGCGGTGCCGATGGCGCCCAACCTGCAGGGCAACTGCTGGTGTCTGGCAGCACGCTCTATGGTGTTACACAAAACGGTGGGGATAGCTACAACGGCACCGTGTTCGCGATTGGCACGGACGGAACCGGCTACACCAATCTTTTCAGTTTCAGCGGCTCGGATGGCGCGAATCCTCTTGGTGGATTGGTGTTATCGGGCGGAGTGTTGTATGGCACCGCCTCATCCGGCGGTGCGAACTGGTACGGGGTGGTGTTCTCGGTCAATGTGGATGGGACCGGATACGTGGATCTGCATGATTTTTCCGGCGTTGACGGGCAGAATCCGATAGGGGAAATGGTGTTGGATGGAAGCACGCTCTATGGCGTCACACAAAACGGCGGGGATAACTCAAGTGGTAATCTATTCGCGATCGGAACGGACGGAAGCGGTTGTACCAATCTTCACAGTTTCAACGGTACGGATGGTGCGAATCCTCTTGGGGGGGTGGTATTGTCAGGCGGAACGTTGAGTGGTACCACCTCATCCGGCGGAGCGAACGGGTGCGGGGTAGTGTTCTCGGTCAATGTGGACGGGACCGGATACGTGGATCTGCATGACTTTACCTGGGGGGATGGACAGAGTCCGGCAGGCAGACTGGCGGTCTATACCAATGCATTGCACGCCGTCGCCTTTGGCACCGCCAGTTCCGGGGGAGGGGCAGGACAAGGGGTTATTTTTCAGGTCAACCTGGATGGCTCCGACTTCAGGGATCTGTATCAGTTTACAGGGGGGGATAACGGGGGCAGTCCGCAAGGTGCGCTGAGTCTGTCGGCAGAGGGGTTGCTGTATGGCACCACTTTTTCCGGGGGTACCCATGGCAATGGATCGGTTTACTCGTTGGCGATCCCCGTATTGCCGCTGGCCGATGTGATCATCACGACGCCCGCAACCGACAGCCTGGCCCTTGATGCCGGGGGGACCGTCCAGGGCATAGTCACGGCAATCTCGCCGGTGACCGGCGTGTACTATTCGTTCAATGGAGGCAGTTGGACGCTTGCGTCCACGACGGACGGGTGGAGTAACTGGTCGGCATCGGTGACCTATACCACGGGCACCAACATCCTATCCGCTTATGCCATGGGGACTAACGGTCCCATCTCCCTCACGAACAGCATCCGGGTGTCGTTCGGCGTCCTGTATCCTCTCCATGTGTTTGGTTCCGGGGACGATGGGGGCGGTCCCAGTACAGGCTTGTTGGAACTGGGAGGGAAATTCTACGGCATATGCAGGTTTGGAGGGAGTTCTGGACTGGGGACGGTCTTCAGCGTCAACACGGATGGTTCCGGATATGCTGAACTTCATAGTTTTTCCGGAGACGCGGACGGCAGTGCTCCTCAGGGGAAGTTGGCGGTGAGCGGCAATACGCTGTATGGAACGACCCTATACGGGGGCTCGAATTACTGCGGCACGGTGTTCTCCCTTCACGATGACGGCTCGCACTATACGATCCTCCGCGTTTTTGCAGACAGCGACGGCGCCTATCCGCAGGCAGGCGTGATCATTTCCAATGATGTCCTCTATGGCACAACGTCGAATGGCGGTCAGAACGAGCGCGGCACGGTGTTCGCCCTGAATGTGACCAATCTGACGTTCAACACGCTTCACAAGTTTACGGGGGGTCCTGATGGGCGCAATCCGTTGAGCGGCCTGACGTTGTCATCGAATGGGCTATACGGCACCACCTCGTCCGGAGGAACTGCCGGCTGCGGTACCGTCTTCAGCCTTCAAACGGATGGGAGTGGATTCGCTGTGTTGCACCACTTCCAGGGGAATCCGGACGGGAATCGCCCTCAAGGCGGCCTGCTGATCTCGGAGGCACGGCTCTACGGTACGACTTTTTACGGAGGGGTGGACGATAATGGCACGGTGTACGCCGTGAACTTGGATGGATCGGGATATTCCGTGCTCTATCGCTTCAAGGGCAATCCTGACGGGAGTATTCCACAAGGGGATCTGCTGCTGAAGGGAGGCCTGTTGTTTGGAATTACCTCGTTCGGCGGTGCGGGCGGTGCGGGGACGATCTTTGTGATCGACACAGAAGGGACGTTTTATGGCCGGCTATGGGATTTCAATAATACGGCGGCGAACCCGGAGGCCGGATTGGTTCTGTCAGGCTCGACCCTTTACGGGACGACCACATGGGGCGGTGCGGGCGGCCAGGGGGTGTTGTTCATGCTGGACAGTGCGGTCTACAGTCCAATGATGACAAGCCCGGCGGCCAACGAATTGGTCTTCCACGCCAGCGGATTCATCAGCGGCAGCCAGATCACCAATCTGTTGAACACGAATGCTTCGGTGGCGAGAGTCTATTACTCCTTGAACGGCGGCACATGGGCTGTGGCGGGCACTACCAACGGGTGGAGCGACTGGACGATCGCGACGGGCTTTATTTTCGTGACAAACACCCTGGCGTTGTACGCGGCGGATGACCTTGGGCACCAATCTCCGATTGCCACATATCCCTTCTATCACACGCATTTCATGAGACCGATGGCGCAGGCGTCCATTTTCGCTAGCGGCTATGTTATCGGAGGTACCGCAGAGACCAATGTTCCGGTTGCCGGGGTGTATTATTCCCTGAATGGAGGGGAGTGGAACCTGGCCGCAACCACGAACGGCTGGTATGATTGGTATTCCCCCGTGGCGCCCGTCCTGAGTCCGGGAATCAACACCCTCTCCGCGTATGTAAAGGACACTTTGGGTAACAATGAAGCCACGAATACCATCCAGACCCTGTTTGTGGTGAGCCCGGTGATCCGCAACTTTGGCGGTGTCATGGAGTCCCCTAAAGGGCACTTGGAGCAATTGGACGGCAAGATCTACGGCATGGCGGGAAATTACCTCTATTCCATCAATGTGGATGGGACGGGGTTTGGCCAGGTGAACAGTAATGCCATCGATCCAGCGGTGTGGGGGGTGGTCAGTGACGGCAGTCGGCTCTACGGTTCAACCGGGAGCAAGGTATTTGCCATCAATACCGATGGGAGCGGGTATGCGACACTGTTGACCGGTCTACAAGGGGCGGCCGGGCTGGCGGTTTCGGGCGACACCTTGTACGGGGTGACGGATGATGGCGATCCGGCGGGTGGGGTGGGGCCCGGCACGGTGTTCAGTGTGCAGACTGATGGCAGTGGATTTGCCCGGTTACATGCCTTCCGCGGCAGCGATGGCGACAGCCCCAGGGCGGCGGTGATTGTGGACCGCGATACGATCTACGGAACGACGACCGGTGGCGGCACGAACGGGTCCGGTACGGTGTTTTCCATGAAGACCAATGGCGCGGCCTTCACGGTGCTGGCCAACATCCCCGGGGATGGGATTACCAGCGAGAGCGCGCTGACCCTGGACGGCGATACCCTGTACGGAGTTTGCCAGGGCAACAGCAGCGGCAAGGTCTTTGCCGTGAAGACCAATGTCACCGGCTTCACCACCTTGTACCAATATCCCTCCTCGCTGGGTGGTTTCAGCGGCCAGAAGGGCGCCTTGGCCGTGGTGGGATCTGCCTTGTACGCCGCCCAGGTCGATAGCGGTTTTTGTGGCAAGGGGCTGTTGTATTCCATTCGGACCAACGGCACGGGGTACACAGAGATCTACCATTTTGCCGGAACTCCAGACGGCGACTATCCGAATTCCGACTTGTTATTGGTGAGCAACCAAATCTATGGCGTGACCGAGCAAGGCGGCATCAACGATAGTGGCGCCTTCTATGTGGTGAACCTCCCCAATGAACTGACGGCGACCAACCTGACCTTCTACCGCAACTACCAGATCGCCTGGCAACTCCGGGTCAGTGATCTGTTCGCGAATGTGGGCAACAGCGCGAGTTTGTCCTTCGACCTCGCCTCCATCGGCACGAGCACCAACGGCATTGTTCCCGCGGTGTCCGGCGGCTACCTTCAATACTCCAATCCCAATCTGGTGGATGATCTGTTCACCTACACGGTGACCAACTGCCTCGGAGGTAACGCCACGGGAGTGATTACCCTGAAGGCCGTTTCCGCGCAACTGCCGGGCGGTATCGTCAACCAACTGGGCGTTGACGGCGGCGTTGCCACGATTTCATTCTGCGGCGTCCCTGTGTTGCTTTACCAGGTGCAGGTCTCGACCGATCTGGTCAGTTGGACGACACTGGAAACGACGAACGCCCCGCCCAGCGGACGGTTCCAGTACATCGACCTCGATCCGCCGTGGCCTTGTGGTTTCTACAGGCTTAACTGGAATGGAGACTGACTCGCCACGATCATTTGCGGCGAAGATAACGGCGCCCACTGGAGATACGAGCCAGGCTGGTACACAGGCTGCTATCTTCATTTCTCCCTATTACGAACCTGTCCCCGCCAGTCTTAATGAGAATTTGGGCCCGGGTAATTCTTGATGCAGGTCAAGGAAATTGAAAATAGTAAATCTCGAGTTGACGCCCTGTTGACAGGCGATTTACATGATTATGCTTTGATTGCGGGATTGCCTAGTGTGTTGATCCGTTGACAGTAGAGTGGCCAGATTATAAAGAACTTTCGGGATATTGATGGGAAAGGATAATGACCGATGAATCTGATTCGCAAACGTATAATGGGTATGGTCGCTTCGCAATTGTTTCTTTTTGCAATGACCAACTGGGCGATTGTTTAAGTTGAACCGCCGCGACGGTGGGTCGGATCAATGAAAAAAAGGTTACTTAGTTTTTCAGGAAAACTCCGTGTGCCACTGGCCCCGGTGTCACGTCCAGTGCGGAACTGGAAGCATGCGATCTGGGGGTTTGTAGCCGCCGCATTCGGTATCCTGGCTATTACCGGCGTGGCGGCTCTTTCCGGCCATGAATTGTTGATCGGTTCATTTGGCGCTTCGGCGGTGCTTCTCTATGGGACACCTGATAGCCCTTTAGCACAACCTCGCAATGTGCTCGGTGGACATATCCTTTCTGCGCTGGTCGGTTGTGTTATGGCTAGGTTTGTCGGTTTCGGCCCGCTCGCTCTGGCCGGTGCGGTGGGGCTTGCCATTGTGGCGATGTATCTGACACATACGACGCATCCGCCTGGCGGTGCCACGGCGCTCATTGCCGTCCATGATCATGCGAAATGGATGTTTCTGCTGTTACCGGTTGCGGCGGGCGCCGTGCTCCTGGTGACGATTGCGGTTTTCGCCAACAACATCGTCAATCATCGTCAATACCCAAAGCACTGGTGGTAATTGGACCCATTTATTCAAGCCACGGCAGCAACTGCCGCTTCGACCGTGGGCACTTGCATGCGGGCCAGCAGTTCCGGGGTTGTCCGGACTCCACATTTTTCCATGAGCCGGGCTTTGTAGGTGCCGATGGTCTTCTGGCTGACGCCCATGCACTCGGCAATTTCCCGGCTGCTATTTCCTTGTCGTAACAATTCAAACACCTGGAGCTCCCGGTCGCTTAATTGATCGAGTTCGGAGGCGGAATAGGCCTTTCCGCCCCTCTGCGTGGCGGTCTGGATCAGGTGTGAAGCCATGGTGTCGCTGACGGCGATATGTCCGTCCAGAATTTTCCGGATGGCCTCCAGCACTTGGGTGATGGGGGTATCTTTCATCAGATAGCCCTTTGCACCTGATTGCAGGAGGCGGGAAGCGTAAACCGCCTCGTCGTAAATCGACACAACGAGAACCGGTGTTTTAATACCTTTAGACCTGAACTTCCGCAACAGGTCCCCGCTATTGCCATCCGTTAAATTGTGATCCAGCAAGACCATATCCGGCTGTAGAGATTGAACCATTTGCAGCGCCAGGCGCCATGCTTCCGCCTCGCCGCACACCATGAGATCTGCCTGTGCCTCGATCGCATCGCACAAGCCCTTGCGAGTCAGCGGATGGTCTTCCACCACCAGAATCCTTCTTTTTGGTATCAAAACTTCCCGCCCTCCGTCTCGTCAGGGTCTGTTTGCTCTGGAGCATCTGCGATTGGCCTGCGATTGTTGGCCTCAATTTGAACGCGAACTAAAGTTAGTAGCAATAGCCATTACGTCGCCCGGATCGTCTCGCGGCGCTCCACGCAACTCGCCAGTTGCGCCCACACTTCGGGATCAATGCGCACTCGGTCCTCAGGCAGGATCCCCACATGTTCACTGAGCCAGTCGGGTTCGATGG
>Ga0194060_10002783_pt1 | contig 12458 bp, 8 predicted proteins | sample SepL225m_MetaG_FD_163427 | JGI IMG/M metagenome (GOLD analysis project Ga0194060, IMG submission 163427) | Anoxic zone freshwater microbial communities from boreal shield lake in IISD Experimental Lakes Area, Ontario, Canada - Sep2016-L222-5m | ecosystem: Environmental > Aquatic > Freshwater >... | reverse complement strand
TGTTCGGCTTTCGTAGGGTTCGTGCAGCGGTCCCCTGGTCACTTGATTCAAGCTTTGCGCAAATAACCAAGCCACACGATCAAGTCAAACAACAGGCAATCCATCGACCGCGGAACGTACCACCGAGCATGTTTGGCTGCTTGGCTCTTTTGCTGTTCCCTCAAGCCTCAAGCCTCAAGTCTCAGGCCTGTTCCCGGGAGTTTGATCTCGATGGTGATCTATCGACGGCATATCCGGATTCGCGAAGAGTCGATTCGATGGATTTGCAAATCGGCGAGTAATCCTCGACCCCCAAAACTGGAGCGAGAGTCCCTTCGTCGAAATCATCATCGATGGACTACTCGTCATCGTCATCTTCATCATCATCGTCCATGTCATCTTCGTCTTCGTCCATGTCTTCATCGTCTTCGTCTTCTTCATCTCCACCGACAATGACTTTGATTTCGCGTCCGGTAGCATCAACCAAAATCTCGATCTCCTTTCCATCTCGGAGGACTTCGATCTCGTAGAGGAAGACGGTCTTCGCCTCAAGCTTCAACTCATCGTTACCTGCAAACTTGGTTGCCATAGTACGCAACGCTTCTGGTAACTGGCCTAGTTCCAAAGACGTTTCTTGGGATAGGACATCCCCAGCTTTCGAGACGGTGATTTCCCTCTTAACATCGCCGTCCATCCACGCTCCCTCGAAAACAGTTACATCCGCTTCGGTGATTGCAGTGCATTCGATTTCATTGGCATCGCCAGCAGCTTTTTGGATCGCTTTTCTTGCGGACTTTGGGAGATCTTTAAGTTCAATCTTTTCGCTCGTTGCTTCATCGCCCTCGGATTCCTCAGAATCGTTCTCTTCCGAAGTCATTTCCTGAGATTTTTCTTCCGAATCTTCATCCTCTTCGGACTCAAGGACTTCAATACCAACAAGTTGTCCATCGGCATTAAAACACAATTCGACTGCCCCGCCTTCTACCTCAACCTCCACTTCGTACTTAACCTCGCCATCTTCCACTTCGAGAACGATCTTTTCGATCTCTGCGTTCTTGGTTGCACGTTTTAGTGCTTTGCGAACCGCTTCCGGTAGTTGCTTGAGAGTGATTTCTGTTTCGTCCGATTCCGAAGTTTCGTTGCCGTTGGCGGACGCCAAATTGCTGTTTGAAAAGACAGCTAAACATAGGCTGCCCATCAGCAGCCAAAATCTCATTGTTGCAAATAACATACGTGAATTTCTCCATACTTGAGGGTTAAGGTCAATCAAACGCGAGTGCGGTTTGTGTTCCCGGACGCGATTATAGCAACGGATGGATGAGAAAATGATGAGAGCGAGCAAGAAAATGGCAAGTCCATTGTCATTGTCCTAGGCATTGCTGCTATCAGTCTCGAGGTCCAGTGATCGCTTGAAACGTAAGCGTACGCAGCCTGATCGGCTTTTTCTCAGCGCAAGGCCCCAAACCGCAGCATCCATCTAGAAAAAACTCGGGGACTGTCCCCGGTTTTTTCCAGCCGCCTGCGGCGGGCGCGTTGGGTTTTGGACAGTGTTGACTGGATTGACCGTATTGACTGGATTGACGGCGGACGTTGTTGACCTCGTTGACAGTGTCCATTCTGTCCGCTCTCAACACAGTCAATGCCGTCAATACCGTCAATCCAGTCAAAAAAGCCTCCGCCCTCAGGCGGCGTGGCTGTTTGCCCTGGGTTCGAACGTCGCAACAGAGTCCCGCCCTGAAGGGGCGGAACCCAACGGCGCGGAAATCCATTCGCCGATGTACCCAGGGCGGCGCTTCGCTTTGCCCTGGGCTATCTCATTTTGCCCCTTTGGGGCGGGGAAACAAAAAACCCCCACCGCGCGGGGACTGTCCCCGGTTTCTTGTCATGTATCTTTATTGGTAAAACGCAAATGTGCTAACGAGTATTCTGCAATATTGTGCGATAGCCCTGGGCTATCGCACCATCTCAATGCGGCTTTTTATGCGCCCTCTTGACAGCCTCGACTAGGTCATGTCTAGCTGTTGATCCCTTGGCCAAAATCTCAAGAACACCACCGTTGAGCTTCGCATGATCCTCCGGTGTCAACATCTTGCTTGTTAATACAACAACCGGAACACGTGATAATGTCGGATGATCTTTTAACTTCGCAACCAGCTCAAAGCCATCCATCTCTGGCATCATCAAATCCAGGAGCACCAAGGCTGGGGGAGAAGTTTCCATACTCTTATAAGCCTCATTGCCATTGCAAACTCGCTCAACCTTCCAACCGTCCCGCTCGAGAATACGCGTAACTAGTTCGCGGCTCGCAGGATCGTCCTCCACCACCAATATTCGATTTGGGTCACTTTTTGGCAACAATCGCTCTAAACAAGTCTGCAACTTCGTCCAATCGATAGGCTTCGTCAAACAATCTGTCGCCCCTAAAGCCATCGCTATTTCATTATTCTCCACGACCGATAACAACACGACGGGTGTCATCGCAATACTTGGATCCGCCTTGATTGCAGCCAATACCTGCCAACCATTCATCTGCGGCATCATCACGTCCAAGGTGATGATGTCAGGCTTGTTGGTTCTAGCTAGAACCAACCCCGATTCCCCATTCGTAGCCATAATCACCCGATAACCTTCCTTGGATAAACTGCGACTTATCAAATCCAAAGCGTCAGGATTATCGTCAATCGCTAGCACCGTCCCGCGTGTTGCATCGCCACGAATCACAGGGGAATTAGAATTCTCGCGCACGGCGGCATTGACCTCCGCTAGCTGATATGATGTCACTGCTGGTGCGTTTCGAGGTAGCTCAATTGTAAATGTGGAACCAATCCCCAAAATACTTGAAACACGGATGTCCCCCCCTAGCATTTCACAAAGCCGACGACTTATAGTCAATCCTAATCCAGTTCCCCCAAACTTCCGGGTGGTCGAATCATCTGCCTGCACAAACGCCTGAAATAGCTTAGCAATCTGCTCGGTCGACATTCCAATCCCTCGATCCGAAACTGCGATCAAGACGTACTCTTCGCCTTGATGCGATCGGGTGGAAACATCTAATTCAATTATGCTTTTATGCGAAAATTTACATGCATTCGAGAGTAAGTTCATCATTGACTGTCGAACCTTCATCGAATCACTGTACATTGCGCCAATCGCCGACGGACACTGAATCGCGATTCTATTTCCGTTTCTCGCAGCAAGCGTTTCCATCGTAGAGGCGACATCCTGAACTAAATCTCTAACTAAAAATGACTCGCGATGTATCGTCATCTTCCCAGACTCTATCTTGGATAGATCCAAGACATCATTGATCAATGCCAACAAATGCTTTCCAGCGTTGCGAATTTTTGCCAAATCCGAAGCGATCTCCTGGGTGCTCATCGTCCCTGCATCTTCTATCAGCATATCCGAGTACCCCAAAATAGCGTTCATAGGGGTGCGAAGCTCATGGCTCATATTGGCTAGAAAGACCGTCTTGGTACGGCTAGCCTCCAAAGCCTGATCGCGGGCTATGATCAACTCGGCGTTCATCCTCTCATTCTCATGCTCAACACGCAGACGCTGCAAGCTCATCCCTAATTGATTGCCGACCGAGTACAGAAAACGCACCCATCTTTCGGTCCATTGAGAATCGGTTTCACCCAGCATCAAGTGTATCCGACCGACCACTCGCTCTGAAATGCAAATCGGTATCGAAAATTTCCCCTGTATTGGGCCATGATCCCCCCCCCGAGTTTCCGCGTCGCGCACTTCCTCGGCGGGTGTTTCGTACCCTTGCGAGTCGATCAAGTCAGTGACCATCGAGATCTCATAACCACTTGCGCCTAAACTCTTCGTGAACACCAGCTCGCTGGCCACCTGCTCAACCAATCGAGATTCCATCAACTCCCGTTGCATCACCAGATCCAACCGCGTCTGCAAATCAAGTTCCTCACCACGTCGCACTAACTGTGCCTCCCGCTCTTGCGCCTCTTCCAACGCGGCTAACAACTCAGCAGCATATGCGTTAGCGTCGGCCAGCGCTTGCACCTTGCGTTGCAATTCTTCATTTGCCTCGCGCAGTCGTTCCAGTTCAGCCTGCAGATTTACGTCGGGTTCTTTACTCATATACCTTATGCACCAAGTCGCTAAATGAACAAAGTAACCTTTGACTTCGCCGCATCCTCCAGGTAGGTGGCGACTCCTCCATAATCGATCCCCGGTAACAACTCTTCACGTGTTACCCCCATGACTCCCATAGAAGTCTCGCAAGCCACCATACGAACCCCCATCTCTTGAGCCATCGCTATCATCGAAGGCAACGTCGTTATGTTGCGCTGCTTCATAAGGTGCTTGAAAAAGATCGGCCCAGCGCCCCCCATATTCATCCTACTGGTAGGGATACTCGCAGGCCCCTTGGGCATCATCGCTGCCACCATCTTCTCTCCGATTGACTTACCCGAATAGCTCTTGCCAACCCTCAATGCATTCAGTCCCCAAAAAGTAAAAAACATCGAAACCTCCATCCCCATGGCTATGGATCCCAATGCGATCGTGAAGGCTCCGAACAACGGATCCATCTCACCCGAAAATACAACAATCGTAGTACGATCCTCTGGCACGTTTCCACCCCCATGCTTCAGAATCGAACGCAGTGCTCGCAACTCCTCCTCTACTCCTGCTAACCTCTTGGTAAGCTGTTCCTGAACGGAACGCTCAATCAATAGCTCTATCTCTGCTGTGTCCATGTCAACCCCCTCAAATAGCCCGCTTTTCAATCGTCGCTGTCTGCACCCCCAGCGCTTCCTGAAAATCGATGAGCACATGGCCCATCTTCCTAACCCATGCTTCAATATCGCTCTGAAAGGAAGGATCCGAAGCTTGCACGCACAAGCGATCTCCATCAGGCATTTCCTTCATCGCACGAGATATCTTCACAATCGGTATCGGACAACTCAAGCCCTTGCAATCCAACTCAACTGTCGCCATCGACTGCTCCAATTCCAAAAAAGAAAGCTTCGCCCCTCCCTAGAGTGTAGAGCGACAAAGTTCTTTTTGATAGCCAAGTCTTTCATGAAAAAAAACTTCCATGAGCATCACCTTTGCTACACCACAAATACGTTCCGTACCCTACAATCGCTGGGCGGCAATCTTCCCCAATTTTTGTGGCTTGGAATCGGACAAGTCTGAACGTCGATTATGGTAAGCGACTCTCTGAGTTTTCGCCTGCAACGCTGGATAGGGCTCGCCGCTGGACTCGTCTTGGCCGCAACCCTCGCCCTAGTCTACTTCGCCTCCGCAAGGGTGCTCACCGCGCAGGCCGACGCGAAATCGATGAACGCGGTTTGGAACAGTGTTTTTCGCCTCGATGATATCATCCAGCGAGCTTCGGTTATACCCAAACTAACCGCCATTCGACAACAGCTCCATGGTGATTCACCAGATCCAACCATGGCCGATTACCTTCAATCGGTCCTGGACTCACTTCCCGAGAGAGATGCTTTCGGAGTCTACATGGCCTACGATGACTTCGACTACCGAGACCCAAACGCGCTGCCCTGGATCGACCGAAAAAGCTTCCCTCAACTGACCAAAGTCCACTACGACTACCACGCAGGGGAATGCGAATGGTACAACGGCCCCAAAAGCACTAAACAACTCTATATCACAGAACCCTATTACGATGAGGGTGGCTCGAATATCGGTATGGTGAGCATTACTTACCCATGCATTAGCAACTCCGGAAAATTTATCGGCACCGCAGGCCTGGATCTCGCTCTGGAGCGCATTCGAGAGATCACCAAACAACTCGACTTCAACTCGGAAACCGTATTCCTCGTCAGCCGCAACGGCCGAATCGTATCGCACCCCAACGAATCCTTAATGCTTGGCGAAAAAGGCTCGGGTGCTCGTATCGATGAACTGCCTGATGGTTCCGTTACCCTCTCCGATTCAGCCGGTATCAAAATCCTCCGTATCAACGGAGAAGATCGGCGTATTTATTGGGCTACATCTGTTAGTTCCGGCTGGAAGCTCGTTCTAAATGTTTCTAACTCAACAATCCTCGCCCCTGTGCGAACTCTCGCTTTGCAAGTCAGCCTACTTTCAGCAATCGCCCTTTTGGCGATGCTCTCCCTCCTGGCCTGGATAGCAAGACGAACCATTGAACCCATTCTCGCTTTGACCAGACTGGTAAACCAAGCCTCCGAAGGGCATTACCATTCAGCCCAGATCCATGCGCTTTCCGTCCGAAACGACGAAATCGGAGTGCTATCGCATTCCTTCTCTCAACTGCACGGCGAAATCCAACGCCGTGAATACCAACTCCAAGCCTGGAATCAAAACCTCACTGACCTAGTCACCGAACGAACCAACCAACTCCAAAATGCCCTCAATGATGCAGAAACTGCGAAAACCCAAGCCCTAAAAGCTAGCCGTGTCAAAAGCGAATTCCTCGCCAACATGAGCCACGAACTTCGCACTCCTATGAACGCGATTATCGGCTACAGCGAAATGCTAATCGAAGAACACTCACAATCCACGGCACACAAAGAAACGATCGAAGATCTCCAAAAAATCCAGTTTGCAGGAAAACATCTACTTAGCATCATCAACGACGTTTTAGATCTCTCAAAAATAGAAGCCGGTCGAATGACCCTCTATCTGGAAAACATCGATGTCGAAAAACTAATCCAAGAAATCGCGAAAACCGTGCAACCCCTATTCCTGAAAAGGAATAACAAGTTCGAAACACACTGCCAACCCAACCTCGGTTCTATCCTCAGCGACCAAACCAAAATCCGACAAACACTCTTTAATCTCCTAAGCAACGCGGCTAAATTCACACAGAACGGTTCCGTTGCACTTTCCGTAGAGCGCATCGATAACTCTATCTCCTTTACTGTCCGCGATTCCGGGATCGGTATGGATGAATCCCAAATCGAGCAGCTTTTCGAGCCCTTCACCCAGGCAGATGCTTCCACAACCAGAAAATACGGTGGCACTGGCCTGGGACTTACCATATCCAGACACTTCTGCGAAATGCTCGGTGGATCCATCTCCGTAACGAGCAAAATCGGCCATGGCTCCAGTTTCCTAGTTACCCTCCCGACACAGTCCATCGATCCTGATGCAAACTCCCAAATACCCTTAGGCAATCCGAATTCTACAGGGTCTAAAACGCTGCAATTCTCACCCGCCTCAACGAATCTCCCCAAAGTCGTTGTCGTCGACGACGATCCAAATACCATCGATCTCATTGCGCGATTCCTCAACCGCGAAGGGTACCAAGTCATTCCAGTGACTGACCCTAAATTGACTTTAACGACCATTCAAACAAACCAACCTATCCTAGCAATCATCGACCTAATCCTGCCAGGCACCGATGGTTGGGCGCTTTTGAGACAAATCAAGGATAATGCCTCCACCGAGTCGATTCCTGTTGTCATGATTTCAATTACTCCCGACCAACAAATGGGGCTCGCCCTGGGTGCTCTGGACTTCCTACCGAAACCTATCCAATGGCCAAGACTCTTAACGATCCTCGAATCCATCGGACGCAAAGTGCCGAGCATCGCAAAGTCCGCACTCATCGTAGAAGATGACCTGCAAACCGCCGATTTGACACAAAGAACCCTCGAAAAATACGGCTGGAAAACATCCATCGCGCCCAACGGAAGAATTGCCCTTGAATCCCTCTCCACCGCACCTCCTGATTTGATCCTCCTGGATCTGATGATGCCCGAAATGGATGGATTCGAATTCGTCTGCAAAATGAACCAAAACCCCAACTGGACCCACATCCCTGTCGTCGTCCTAACCGCGATGGACCTTGATGAAACCCAAGAACAATTCTTCAAAGATCGCTCGATCAGTGTGCTTAGAAAGAACGGCCTAGCATTCAGCCAAATTATGGCCTATTTGCGAGATCATATCGAGCTACTACAATCCCAATCCAAGCCCAAGTAAAGTTGCCTAAATAGGATTCCTGATGACGCGAGTACTACTGGTTGAAGATAACGAACTGAATCGCGATATGTTATCGCGAAGACTCCAGCGTAGAGGTTTCACCGTAATGCTGGCTGTCGACGGACAACAAGGTATCGATATGGCGATCGAACAGCTACCTGAACTCATCCTCATGGATATGAATCTTCCAGTCATCGACGGCTGGGAAGCCACAAAGACTCTCAAGGCAAATCCTGCGACGCAAACGATCCCCGTCATCGGATTGACCGCTCACGCTATGACCGGTGACCGCGAGAAATGCCTCGCTGCAGGTTGCGACCAGTACGACACTAAACCCATCGATTTCGAATCATTAATCGAGAAAATCCAAGACCTCCTGAAGAAAAACTCTTAATTTCCTCATGCAATCTGACCACCCTGAAATAGACAACACTCTCGCCCAAATTCGCCACGATCTGAAAACTCCGCTCAATCAAATACTTGGCTACAGCGAACTGCTGCTCGAAGAATCCGATTCCTACAACCACCCAAACCTCTCCAAAGATCTCCAACGCATCTGCGCTGCATCGAAAACACTCTTAAATCTGCTGAACGATCAAGTCACGTCGGGATTTATCTTCGCAAATCAGAACCTGCAAAACTCTCTGGATCAATCCAAGGAACAAACTTTTCAAACTCTCGAAAAATCAATTCAGAAACCCGTTGCAAATTCCAATACACTAATCCTCAACGGTCATATTCTCGTTGTCGATGACCAACAAACCAACCGTGATGTGCTCTCTCGCATGCTCGTCGCCTCAGGACTCCGTGTTACACAAGCCCAACACGGGGCTGAAGCAATCGAAATCCTAAGAGCGACTCCAAAGGAAAACGAACCTCCAATCGATGTCGTCCTGCTTGATATCATAATGCCAGTCCAAGACGGTTATGCGACCCTAGTCGAAATCAAATCCGATTCCGTCCTACGGCACCTACCGGTCATCATGATCTCTGCTCTCGATGAACTAGACTCGGTTATACGATGCGTCGAAATCGGCGCTGAAGACTATCTGGCTAAACCGTTTAACCCAACCCTACTTAAAGCGAGACTTGGGGCCTCGCTCGAAAAGAAACTTCTACGCGATGCCGAACAAACACACCTGCTTGAAATCCAAGCCACCCAAAAACGCCTATCCAAAGAACTCGATGACGCCGCGAAATACCTATGCTCACTTTTCCCATCACCCACTCAAATGCCTCTCCAGGTCGACTGGAAGCACCAACCCTGCTCGGAGCTAGGCGGAGATGCATTCGGATATCATTGGATCGATGAAAACCACTTTGCAATCTACTTGCTTGATGTATGCGGACACGGTGTGGGTGCTTCTCTACTGTCCGCATCGGCGATCAACGTGATCCGTAACGGATACCTCCCAGTTGCCGATATGCGACAACCCAGTCAAGTTCTTTCGGCGATCAACGACATGTTCTTAATGGAACGCCAAAACAACATGTTTTTCACCCTTTGGTACGGCGTTTATAACCGCTCCACTCAAACCCTCAACTACGGTGGTGCTGGTCACCCAGACGCCATTCTTAGAATTCCAACCGACCATGGCGTCAAACTAGAGAAACTACCCTCCACTGGACCTATTATCGGTATCATGGAAGGAATGGACTACGACCAACTTTCAATTCTTGTCCCAAAAGAGTCTGCTCTCATGGTCCTGAGCGATGGCTGCTTCGAAGTCATCCAACAAGATGGAAGCATGATGGATGCAGGCATCTTCGATTCCCACTTTCAAAATTGCGCTAGTGATCCCGAAGCACTTGAAAACTGGTTCATGCAATGCCAACATCGCCGAGGTGATGAAATTCTCGACGATGACTTCACTATCGTTCGGGCACTCTTCTAATGAGCCTAAACTAATGTCACCACCGTATCTGCTAGGGATGAGGACCTAACGACAATGACCTACGATGGGCCTTGATTGCTCGAACTGCACGAAAATGGAAAGTCGAACGGAAACCTAGAATGATTGATGGAATTGATCGCATCAGAAACCTGAACAAAACGGAACAGCGACTGCTTTTGTCCTGGGCGGAAAAAGAAGGCTGGAATCCAGGTTTGCATGATGCAGATTCGTTCTGGCGGGTTGATCCTGATGGCTTTCTCGGAATCGAAATCGGAGGCATAATTGTAGGTGGGGGGGCTATTGTTAAGCACAATCCAAGATTCGGATTCATGGGTTTATTCATCATGCGTCCTGAATTTCGATCCAAGAAACTTGGCACAAAACTGTGGTACGCACGACGCGACCACCTGCTTTCTCGATTAGAGAATGGTGCGACCATCGGTTTAGATGCCGTTGATACCATGGTTCCCTTTTATGCTCGGGGTGGTTTTGTTCCTTACACGCGTCAGGTTCGTTACGAATGGAGCGGTATTGCTGCAAGCAGTTATATTTCGGATGCGATCATCACTCTGGAGAATTTCAATTTTGACATTCTTCAGAAATATGACCGTGATTGCTTTCCAGGACCTCGATCAGAGTATCTCCGATTGTGGATACAGCAGCCCGACGCGCATGCTTTCGGACTTGAAAAACGAGGGAAGCTCAGGGGATTCGGAGCGATGCGTCCCTGCGTATCCGGATGGAAAATCGGCCCGTTGTTCGCCGACACTAGGACAGACGCACAAGAGTTGCTCATGGCTTTTGGGCAACATGCCAAGGGGGAGTCCATGTATATTGACGCTCCTGAAAGCAATCCGGAGGCGAACTATCTGTGTCGATCGTTAGGCATGCGTGAGGTTTTTGGATGTGTTCGAATGTATCGAGGCGCAATCCCCAATCTCGCCGACCACAAGATCTACTCGATAACCAATTTTGAAATCGGCTGAATCCGACGACGGTAGTGAGTTACAACCTTCGGAACATGTTTCAACGCCGACTTAGTCGTATTGCAGGATCCCATCGCAGTGGCCTGGCCATCTTGCTCAATGGTGATTCGGGGGATGTGGCCATCGAAAACCTTGCTACTCATCTGTTACTGGATTGAATTGGGGTGAGCGTACGATGGTTCCATCTGGGTTTCTTAGGTACTTGTAGCGATGCTCAACTAGGCGACGAGAAAACCGCGAGAGCGATATTTTCGACATGAATTCGCGGAAAGAAGCTTGGGAGGGGTCTAGAACATGACGGGAGCTTAGCGATAGCATCGGAAGTAGCATTTCATCGGAAGTATTCTCCGCGTGCCAAGCAGGGCGTGGCGGATTGAATGGATTGAACGGATTTTCTACCGTATTGTCGTAGGATACGATTGCTTCCAACTTTGTCCCAGCTACCAATCGAACGGGAGGATCCGCATAGTAGGCAGCTTGCCAATTGAAGTCCCAGCGAGGGACTCGAATGAGAAGCTTTGGGTTAGTTTGATTGGGCTCGTATAGGTTGATTTCAATCCAACGTGCCAGGTGATGTGCATGTGGCACACAGACGACGAGTTCTGCATCATGGGGCAGAGTGTATTGAGCTTTCACTCGAAAGTCATTCACACCCTTGGGAATGACCGTGAAATTACCGGATAAGAAAATAATTTGTAGGTTCTGTATCCCAGAGTCTGCATCTGGAGAAGTTGGTTTTTCGAACCAAATACCTATCCTGCTTTTGTCCGTTTCGGTTTTACCGGTTCGCGAATAATGCATTTGGACCAGCAAGTCGGATTCGGCTGGAATCAAGATGGTGCTGCCTTTTGGACACACTAGTGCTTGCAATCCAGGGACATAGCCAGTTAGAAAGGCCATGCGCGGATATCCATCGCCGCGTGGGGTCGGATTACGGAATCCCGATTTATGAGGATCATAAAATCCGCCAATGCGATCATCCGCTTGGTCAGTCGTCGGACGGCCGATAGCGGCAGCCGCCTCGGTCACTATTTCATGAGGTGCATGCCCGATCAGTGCATGGTGAACGATCTTGCGATTCTCTGGAAGAAATTGAACGGCTCGAACCCGCCTGTCTTTGGGATCGTTCCATGGAAAGTGGAGGTTTGTGTAAACATCGGTACCAGTTGCACCGAGCGTCGTTTCCCCATCTTGCTGAAGAATCAGATCGGGTGGACCTAATTGCTTATCAAACTCGGAGTAATCCGGTAGGGGAGCCATTTCAGGTGCGTTAGCTGCATCGCCTTGCGGTTTCCCAGCCGCAATCCAATCCTGGAGCATTTGGATCTGTGAATCTGTAGGCTTCTTGTTTCCCAGCAACGTCATGTCGGTTTCAATCTGTGCAGGTGGCATACGTCTTGCCTGGATTTCCTCGACACCAAGTTCGATCCAATCAACTGCATCCGCATAATTCATCAGGGAAAATGGCCCGGTATTGGTTGGGCTATGGCATGACTGGCAGTTAGCTCTAAGGAAGGGAAGGACATCTTCGTAGAAGGTGATGTCATGATTGCCAGTGGTAGCAGTTGTGGGTTCTGGGCGGTCAATCGGGCAACCGGCGGGTTCCGTTTTTGGATTCTTTACGGTTCGGCCCGCAATCACATCTTCGAGCGCA
>Ga0194060_10002782_pt1 | contig 12458 bp, 13 predicted proteins | sample SepL225m_MetaG_FD_163427 | JGI IMG/M metagenome (GOLD analysis project Ga0194060, IMG submission 163427) | Anoxic zone freshwater microbial communities from boreal shield lake in IISD Experimental Lakes Area, Ontario, Canada - Sep2016-L222-5m | ecosystem: Environmental > Aquatic > Freshwater >... | reverse complement strand
ATCACCACTGCTAGAGCAGTGGCTTCATTTATCAGGTTGGCTTCGGACGAGGTTTTGTTGGGTCTGGCTCTTTCGGCAGGCCCAACACTCGTTCACCGACAATGTTGCGCTGCACTTGTGCAGTTCCGCCCCAGATGGTTGACGAACGATGCTGGAACATTGATCCGATCCAACGATCTACTTCGTACTTGCCGTCTTTGTCGTTCTCAATCAACATGGAATCTGCACCACGTGCATTCACCATGAAAGTGCTGAACTTCTGTGCGTACTCTGACCAGAACATCTTGTTAATCGATGCAGCTGGTCCCGGCTCTTTGCGAGCAAGTACTTCGGACAACAACTTCAAGCCTTGGAAGCGCATGATCTCAACATGAGAAAATGCCCATGCCAAGTTTTGGCGAACAACTGGGTCAGTCGTAAGACCCTTTTCTTTAAGAAGCTTGACGCCATCCCAGAACTGACGGGTGAACTCAACATGTTGAGTTGTTGCGTTTCCACCGCGCTCGTTACCGAGCGTTGTCATGGTGACGCGCCAACCATTGTTCATGCCGCCAATGATGTTTGCGATAGGAGCACGAGATTCCGTCATGAAAGTCTCAGTGAAGTGTGATGCACCGTGTGGCTGCTGAATGGGGCGCAACTCGATGCCGTTTGACTTCTTCTCTGGCGTAAACATTGGCAAGAGAACATAGGAGATGCCCTGATGCTTCGGGGTGTCGGGATCAGTGCGGCACAAGCAGAACATCATGTTTGCTTCTGTAGCTCCTGATGTCCACACTTTCTGACCCGAGATAACCACTTCGTCACCATCGATGATTCCGCGTGTCTTCAAACTTGCAAGGTCGGAACCTGCATCAGGCTCTGAGAAACCCTGGCAGTAGCGATGAGTGCCGTCAATGATTCGAGGCAAGAATTCTTTCTTCTGCTCATCTGTTCCCCACACGATGATGGAAGGGCCAACAAGCCACTCACCCATTCCGCGAGTAACGCGAGGAACATCTGCGCGCGAGAACTCTTCGTTCATCACTGCAACTTCGATGCCTGTGAGCCCACGACCGCCGTATTCCTTTGGCCATGACACACACATGTAACCAGCTTCTGTCAGTTTCTTAACCCACTCTTTGCCGGCTGCGGTCATATTGCCGCGCGCTAAAGAATCAGCAGACACTCCGACCAACTCTTTAGGAACGTTGGTTTTCAACCACTCGCGAAGTTCAGTACGAAATGCTTGTGCAGCAGGTCCTAGATCTAGTTCTAACGGCATGTGTCCCCCAAGGTGTAGGACACCATTCTTCCAGTTAGTCGAGTGCCGCTAAGAACTGGACAATTGCTTTGTTCACCGGCTCAGAATGAGTCATGTTGGCCGCATGAGGGCCGCCTTCGATGGGAACAAGCGTCGTAGGACCAGCGATTTGGTCGCGTAGCACCTCTGCCTTTTCCATCGGGATGGACATATCGGCTGTTCCGTGGACGATGAGAGCGGGGCAGGAAATTTCACCAAGGCGTGACGTGACATCATCACGATGCATCAGGCAATGAAACGCTTTCGTAAATTGATCGGGAACCATTGCACCCCACTTAGCAAACCACTCAGGCCATTCGCCTGGGCCAAGAATCAAACTTGCAACAACATCCTGCACAGCGACTGCTCCGTGTTCCACCCATGCCGCATGTAGTTGGTTGTACGGCTCGACAGTTGCTGGATCTTCTGTTCCGGCTTGCGTATCAAGAAGAATCAAAGCCTTCACACGCGATGGCGCCGTCAATGCGACACGCAATGACAAGAATCCGCCTTGCGACATTCCACCGATAACAGCAGACTCAATTCCGAGGTGATCCATTAAACCGAGAACATCATTCGCTGAATCCCAATACGTAAATTCGCCGGTCGCCAATGTGCCGCCGAAACCACGTTCGTCCCACGTGATGACGCGATATGTCGGCGTTAATGCCGCCACCTGTGCATCAAACATGGTGTGGTCCATGAGAAAACCATGACTAAGAATGACAACTGGACCTTTGCCACCTGAATCTTGGAAGGCGAGATCAATACCGTTGATGTGAGCTGTTTGCATATTCGAACCTTACTTCGGGATGACCGGCATGTCGGACGAGACGCGAGAGCGCCATAGCGGAACTCGCTTTTCAAAGAATGCGCGCACTCCTTCGCCGGAATCAGGAGCGGCAGTGAGACCCGGCAAAAGTTTTCCTTCAGTCATGATCATGTGATCAACGCTGGTATTCATTCCATCCCACATCAACTGTTTTGCAAGTGCAGCTGACACTGGTGAAACATTGATGGCAATATCGCGTGCCATTTCAGTGGCTACTGCAAGAACTTCGTCTGCAGGCACTGCTCGTGAAGCAAGACCCATTTCGGCAGCTTCGGTACCCATGATGAGGCGCCCCGTCAACAACAGATCAGCTGCCCGTGAAAAACCAATAACACGTGGAAGCAAAACGTGGGAACCAAGCTCTGGCAAGATTCCACGGCGCACCATGGCGTACTGAATCTTTGCAGTCTCAGACACAATACGAATGTCGCACAACATTGGATACGTAATACCTACGCCTACTGCATGACCATTGATTGCCGCAATGACAGGCTTGCGAACTTTGTACGGCATCAAGCGCGGACCTTCTTGGGTGCTTGCGCCACCAGCCAAGAAACCACTTTCCCCCGCGCTCAAATCTGCTCCAGCGCAAAATGCTTTACCTGCACCTGTCAAGACAACTGCTCGAACCGCATCGTCAGCATCAGCTGCGCCCATGGCTAACGACAACTCATCGCTCAATTGAGGAGTCCATGCATTCATGGCATCGGGACGATTCAAAGTGATGGTGGCAACACCGTCACGTACGTCATACAACACTGTCTCTAAATTCATACGCCCCCCGGCTGATTCGGATTACTTCGAACCGTAGTCGCAGAGACGAATGAACAGAATGTCGGACTCTTAGCGTTGCGCCAAGTACTTCTCAATGGGCTCCAGATCAAAGGGGGAACCTGTCATCACGATGAGGTGATCCGCGCCTGCTTCTTCATAGGCAGCAGCATCGACAAGGTCCTTGGCATTGATTCCGACAGTGCGTTCAATCTCGCGAGGGTTACGGCCCAGCTTTTCGCACCATTGGTCAAGAACTTCCATTTTGTGACGGAAATTGTCGACTGGTCCGAAGGCGTTGTGAGCATCTGCATGCTGCGCTGTCAACTTCAATGTCACCTTTTCACCACTTCCACCAATCATTAAAGGAATGTGACCTTTGACAGGCCCAGGGGTCAATTTCGCCAGACGCTCCTTAATGACAGGAATACCAGCAGCAAGAAGTTTCAGACGCTCAGGAGCAGTACCGAATTCATATCCGTACTCGGTGTAGTCCCGTTCGAACCAACCTGAACCGATTCCGAGAATGAAGCGACCATCAGAAATATGATCAATTGTTCGCGACATATCAGCCAGCAATTGAGCATTGCGATATGTGAAGCACGTGACGAGCGCTCCGATCGTTGCATGACATGTGTCGGCAGCCATTGCGGCCAACAACGTGTACGCCTCAAAGTGTGGCGCCTCTGGGTCGCCGTAGAGAGGATAAAAATGATCCCATACCCACAATGAATCAACACCCATTGCATCTGCTGCGCGCCATGCGTCGCGCATGTCTTTGACTGTTGTTGCCTGGGGATGAAGTTGTACACCTATTTTCATAAGCGAATACTAGGACCATTCCTTCTTCATCATGGGAACTATGGTCTCAAAATACTCAGCAAGTAAGTCCTGATTCCAGGGCGGACGAATCGCGACATTTATTAGCTGTGCACCCGCTTCAACAAACGGTGCGACTTGCTCCATCACATCTTCTGGTCGACCAAGCAAGGAGCCGGCAATTATTCGATCTGCTGCTGCTCCCCATTGCGTGCGCAACTGGTCTTTCACAACACCCACATCTTCAGTGCTCAATCCGAACGACAAATTGATGCTGCGCTCAACGGCGGATGGTTCGCGCCCGGCTGCAGCACACCAGTCATCAAGAATTCCATTGAGTTCTTTGTATTGAGATGGACTTGCATACGCCGCGTTCCAACCATCTGCATATGTGCCGGCCATTCGCAACGTTTGTTTTGGTCCGAGTCCGCCGATCCACAACGGCATACGCCCACGGATACCAGGAACCATTGAAGCGTCACATAGTTCCACTCCAGGAGTCGACTGAGTAACCCGCTCGCCCGCTTTCCATTTATTGATTGCTTGTAACTGTCCTTCAAGAACCTTGAAACGTTGTCCTTGCGACGGAAAATCGATTCCAAAAGCCGCAGCTTCTTGGTCATGCCAACCACTTCCCATACCCAGTTCGAATCGACCAGTAGACAAATGATCAACAGATATCGCACCCTTCATCAACACACCAATGTTGCGATACTGCGAGCAGAACACCAAACAACCAATGCGTGCTCGTTCTGTATCAACAGCCAGTGCGCCAAGCATCGAGAACGCTTCAAAATGGGGCTGTGTGCCGCCAGCCGGAGGCGCTTCATATAAGTGATCCCACAGAGAGATCCAATCAGCACCGGCTTTATCTAGCCACTTCCACAATGTGCGCAATTCTTCAACTGTGGCATTTTGTGCCCCCACGTGCACACCAAACTGAACCATCTGAGCCCCCTTCAGATACGACAAAGGCCCCCAAAAGAAGGGGGCCTACATCTGTATGGAGCGGATGACGGGATTCGAACCCGCGACCCTCACCTTGGCAAGGTGATGCTCTACCACTGAGCCACATCCGCGTGGAACTACAGCATAGCGAGATTGAACCGAGGTGCCACTTGCCTTACGTCTCGTGCACCACAAGCGTTTCAGCGCTCATCTTGCCCTGCATACGCACGAGTGCCGCCAGGGACGCCAGAACGATTACCCCGCCCAGTAATTGCAATGGAGTGAGCGACTGATGAAAGACGAACCACGCCAAGACCGAAGAGATCACCGGACTAATTAATCCCAACATGCTCGCGAGCGACACATCTATGTGCCCTTGTGCCCATGTCATCATTCCGTGACCAACGACGCCTGGCCCTACAGCCATACCCATGACGTACCACCAATCACTCACGTGCATCGCACCCAGGTCATGACTGGTGATGGCCCCATATGGCAAAACAACCACTGACGCACAGAGGAACACAGCTGCAAGAAACGACCACGAGTGAATTCCCTCGTCTCGCCTCTTCTTTGACATCACGAAATATGTTGTCCAGATAAATACATTGAGAACCGCCAAGAGATCACCATTGAGGTGGGCGCCACTGGTTGAAGCTGCAGCCATGACGACAACAAGAACGCCGATCATTGCGCTGATGGAATATACAAGTTTTCGCAAGGTGATTTTTTCACCAAAGAGTTTGGGAGCGACAAATAAAACGAGGACAGGTTGAAGAGTTCCAACCATCGTCGCATTAGCGATTGATGTCATTTTGACTGCGGCGAAACCAGAAATAAACGACATGCCAAAGATGAATCCTGGCACTGCAGCTTTACGAATGACTTCCTTGTTCAGACTGCCGCCATTCATGTATGCCATGACGATCATGATCGGTAATCCGAAAAGCATTCGATAAAAGACAATGCTCGACGTGCTGACCGAAAGTGCCTTATTAAAGATGGGCCCGATCCCCCATGCAGTCACCGCAAGAAGAGCGGCGAGAACATGAATATCATCGCGACTGCGAAATGAACCTTTCACCGAAGTGTCAGTTGAGGTCACTTCGACGGTGGATTCAAATCAATACGTAGCGTAAGAATCCCATCTTCCAATGAAGCAACTGCATCACCAATGATTGCAAAATCGCGAAAATCAGTTTCTGAGTTCGCTATGAACAGTTGTCGCTCTTCGCCGGCAATCGGAGGCAATGGACGTTTACGCACGGCCGTTGCTCTATCGCGAAAACGCGTAATCATTTCATTTGGATCAAATACAGCCATGGCTTACTCCTTGTTTTTTTGTTGAATGAGAAGAGGATCAATGATTGACGGAAGAACATCAACCGCATCATCGTCGTGCGGAAACGGATCAACGTATGGTTTTTCTGGTTCAGAGATCGGCTCGCGCATCAGAACAGCTGGCGCAATGTGGTGAATGATTGGTTCAGCACCATCGGTTCGAACTTCATTCAACATCTCAGTTCTCTTTGCTTGGTCTGCACGCGCAAAAGATCTGTCAGCCATCACTTCAAGCGGTGCCAATACAGCAGGATCTTCGATAGCTGCTCGCCAAAAGGCCAGCGTTGCAACAAGAAGCGCGACGCCAAGGACGACTAACCCCCCGCCGATCAGGTTGACCGACAATTTGGATGCAAGTAGGAGGCCAATAGTCACGGTTGCCATTCTTTCACGCGACCATGCTCCGCACGCGTCTCCCCGCGTGAAGCCCTAATTATTGGGTGGCGGTAAGAAATTCAGAAATATGTCGGCCCACCGCAACTACCTCGATGAGGAAACCATCATGGCCTTCGACGCTCTGAATCTCTTTGTGAGCATTACGGGGATCATTGTTCGTCAACAAAGACTGAATCAATTCCTGCTGGTACGCCGGATACAAGATGTCTGAGTCGATGCTGACGGTCAGAGTGGGTGCCTTGATACGACCAAGTGCAGCTTCTAATCCGCCTCGGCCACGACCAATGTCATGCAAGTCCATTGCTTTGCCGATGTACAAGTAACTATTCGCGTCAAATCGGCGAACCAGGCGATCTCCGTGATGATCGAGATACCCCTCAACTTCAAAGCGCGAGAACAAGTCAATTCCATCGGAATTGAAATTCTGGTCTTTCAATTGACGACCAAATTTTTCATTGAACTTTGAATCGGTTCTGAATGTCACTTGAGCAATCATGCGTGCGACTGAAAAACCATTCCATGGACCACCATCAGGCCCAGCGTTGTAGTAGTCGCCGTTTTGATACGCAGGGTCCATAAGTAAAGCACGTCGACCAATTGAACCCCATGCGATTTGTTGTGCACTTGCCTCAGCACATGTAGCAACCGCAATCAGTGCGCGTACACGTGTAGGAAATGTAATAGCCCACTCAAGAGCCTGCATGCCGCCCATAGAACCGCCAACGACTGCTCGCCACGTATTGATACCAAGTGCGTCAGCAAGAGATGCCTGCGCGCGCACCATGTCGCGAATTGTGACAACAGGAAAACGAAGTCCGTATGGTTTGCCATCATCTGGATGTGGTGATGCAGGACCAGTTGACCCTTGACATCCACCGAGCACGTTTGAACACACAACGAAATACTTGTTGGTGTCTATTGCATGACCAGGTCCGACAACACCTTCCCACCAACCCGGTGTTGCGTGTCCTTTCCCAGCAGATCCGGTGACATGACTGTCACCTGTCCATGCATGACACACGAGAATTGCATTAGACGCGTCCTCATTCAAAGTGCCCCACGTTTCGTAGGCAATGGTGACATCGCGCAGTGATCCACCACCTTCCAGTGAAAACGGACGTGATTGAGCGAAATGATGAAATTGGCGATGACCGTCGGGTTGGTCAGATGTCCAACCGCCAGAGGCTGGGTACGGCGCAGGGTCATGACGGTATGGCTCGTTCATGTGTCCCCTTTCGTCGGTACTAAATATCTGTACGAAAGAGAGATTGCTGGCCTGTTGCTCCGCTGGATTGCGGAACCGCATCCCTCACCTTTCGATGAGGAGGCACCGTGCGCTTGTCACCCCGGTTGCCGGACCAATTGGTCTCTCTTAATGTGAGATTGAGACTAGCGCTGTTCGGCGTCGTTAGCGAGGTGTTTTGGCAGACCCACTATGTCAGTGAACTCATCAAAGGCCGTAATGGTGCCGAGATGGTCCCGTAACGTGCCAAATGACTGCAGACGAGAGTAGGCATCAGCCAATGCCTTCGTGGCAGACAAGAGACCCGACAACGGAGACACCACAAGCGTGAAACCGCGATCGGTCAATTCAGATGGAGTCAGCAATGGCGTCTTTCCTTTTTCCACCATGTTGGCAACTAAGACCACGTCGGGAAGTGCTGCTGCAATGTCATCTAGCTCCGACAGTGATTGTGGAGCTTCAACAAAGACTGCATCAACCCCGAGGTCACGAGCCATGCGTCCTCGTTCCAATGCATCAGTGAGACCGTTCACTGCTCGAGCATCCGTGCGCGCTGTTACAAATATGTCGGATCGCGCGTGCATCACCGTTGCTAATTTTGCAAGCCACTCATCGGCTGGAACTACTTGTTTGCCATCCATGTGCCCGCACTTCTTTGGCCACACTTGATCTTCGAGGAACATGCCGCCGGCACCCGCTGATTCCCATAACTCAGTAGTGATTTGTACATCGCGTGTGTCGCCGTAGCCCGTGTCGGCATCGACTACTACGCAGAGATCTGGAGCCGCCGCACACACACGCCGAGCAACGTCAGCCATGTTTGCTTGATCAACAATTCCAATATCGGGCTCGCCCAACAGAGTTCCGGCAACAGCAAACCCGGAAACAAAGACCGTGTGAAAACCTGCGCGCTCTGCAAGAAGAGCAGACAGCGGGTCCCACACGCCCGGCATCAATATTGACTCACCGCCTGCAAGGCGCGAACGCAAAGAGGCGGCGTGGGTCACTTTGCTCCGAGAGTGTCGATTGCGTGTTGCTTCAATCGCTTGTAGTCAACTTTGCCGTTTGGTGCGCGACCAATTGTTGAAACAACAACGACGTTGCGCGGAGCTTTGTATGCGGCCAGTCGAGCCTTCACGTGCGCCGACAACACTTCCAGTGTTGGTGTTTCACCTGGCTCTGCTTCAACTACTACGCAAATTGTTTCTCCGAATCGAGTGTCAGGAATGCCCACTGCAACTGCATCGCGAACCGATGTATGCGTCTTGACCATTTCTTCCACTTCTTCGGGGAAGACTTTTTCGCCGCCAGTGTTAATGCACACTGAACCACGTCCGAGCAGATGCAAGGTGCCGTCTTCATTGACTTCAGCCCAGTCGCCAGGAACAGTCCAGCGTCGATCTTCAAAGATGCGAAACGTCTGGGCCGTCTTCACTTCATCCTTGTAGTAGCCAACAGGAATCGCTCCGCCGACAGCAACTAATCCACTTTCACCAGAGCCAGGCTGCACTCGTTTTCCGTCTTCAGTAAACACAACACAATTTGGTCCGAGAGCAAACTGAGCGGTCTTTGGTGCAGCACCCTTGGCAGCAACAGACATTCCCATGCCAACTGCTTCAGATGAACCAAAACTGTCTGTGATGAGCATCTGCGGAATGTGTTCAAGAAGGGCGTTCTTGTTCTCTTGGCTCCACATGACTCCTGATGAACCCATCTGCACAACGCTTGAAAGATTCCATCTGGTCGGATTTGCGTCGAGCGACTCGAGCATTGGGCCTGCAAAAGCCTGCCCAACAATCACAATTGAATTGACGCCTCGGTCTTGCACTGTTTGCCACAGCAACGCAGGATCAAAATTGCGATTCGGCATTGTGATGATGCATCCTCCCATTGCAAGGCTGATGAACGCAGAGAATTGTCCGGTGCCGTGCATCAATGGGCACGCAACGAGTGTTCGTATGCCAACGCCACCTGGCTGAACGCGACCTATGACTTCTTCCATGGTTTCAGCAGCCGGGACGCCTGTGATGGCATTGCCACCACGACCCAGAACTTGCAGTAAATCTTCTTGACGCCACATGACGCCCTTTGGCATGCCGGTTGTGCCGCCCGTATAAAGAAAGAGCATGTCGTCATCTGACAACGGAGTTGGCGGAACGATGTCTGCAACGGTCTTTGCAACCACTGTGTTGTAATCGACCGCCCACGATGGCAGTGCTGTTCCCGATTCGTCTGGAACCATGTACCAGCGCTTGACCTTCGGCAAGGCTGGCCGGACTTGTGCGCACAAGTCTGCAAACACTGCATGAAACACAACGGCTTCTGCATCAGAGTTATCAAACAGGTATGTGATCTCTTCAGGGCCGTAGCGATAGTTCGTATTGACCGGAACAAAGCCCGCCAGATACGACGCAAAGCTTGCCTCAAGATATTCAGGACAGTTGTAGAGATAGTGAGCAACCTTTGCTTGGGTTCCCATGCCAGCGGCCAACATGTCGGCGGCTAATGCATTGGATCGCTGATAAAAGTCACCCCATGAATAGACCACATCACCAAACATTTGTGCGGGACGGGCAGGATCTGCTTTCGCAATCCCCTTCCACATCACTCCGTAATTCCAAGTAACCATCTCTTTGCCCCCAAGTCGATTTGCTTCACAGAACCGTAGCAAGTCTGTTCGGTTTCCCTGCGAGCGAGTTATCCCGCCTACGATTCTGGCATGCACACATTGACCAAGAAGGAAATTGAAGCCCTTTTGGAAACATATGACCTCGACCCCGTCAATAGCCTGCGGATAGCTGTTGGTTCTGCGCTCGGCGTTGAATGCCCTACTTGGGATTCGATGATGGCGCTACTGCCAGGGAAGTACACCGCATCAGGATCGCTTCCTCAGCAAGAAACCGCAGCCATGGACGAACTGGTGAAACAACTTGTGGAACATCGCTCTTTATAGAAGAGCCAGTGCTCCGTTTTCAAGTCCTTGAATAATGTGCCTCGTAGCCATCACTTCAAACATCTTGTCGCCGCGATCTGTACGTCCCACAATTTGCGAAGCAATAACAGCCATCACTAAACCAGAAATTGCTTCCTTGCGATAATGATCTTTCACCCACTCATGGTCAATGTTGTGGCCGTACGACTCAATACCAGCAATGTATAGATCAACCAATTCCCACTCATACTGTCTGCGATCATGTGGCAATAGACCTGCACCAATGAAATAGGCCAAATCGCCGACACCGTTTCCATGACCAGGTGTTTGCCAATCAACAACAGCACACGGCACACCGTCAGCAGTTGTCGCGAACAACAAGTTGTCGAGTCGGTAATCACCATGCGTCACCGTGAATGGTTCATCTTTAGCTGCCACATATGCAGGAATCAAACCTTCCAGTTGATTCACAAAATCAAGACCCTCCTGGCCAGTGTCGGCCAAGATTGCGTCGTTGTAAATTCCAAGGAACCCCGGCTTCAACATCGCATACAAACCATGAAGCCGAGCGCCATCTTCGGCATCACGACGCTGCAACCAATCGATGTTGAACAATGTTGGATCATTCCAACGAGGACCATGCAAACGACTCAACTCTGAAACAGCCAATCGAGCCTCTTCAATTCCACATCCTCTGATTTGGTCGCCTTGCTCTGACGGAGACATATCTTCAAGAACGATGGCAATATCGCCGCCCGCTTCATTCCAATCCGCGAAATAACAATGAGGCTTTCGAACATCGAGTGACGAGGCAACTTCGTTATAGAACTTGACTTCACGTTCATAATTTCGAAGACCGATACCTGTTGCTCTACTGGTCGGATCTGGCGACGCCATCTTCACTACTACTGATGCCGGAACTGAAGGATCATCAGATGTCAGTAGGTATCGCAAGTTCATACCAACTTGGCCTTCGCCAATCCTTTTAGGATCACTTGCAGACACATCGGCGCCGAACACCTCCCGCCAGAACTCAATGTCAATGCTGTCTTCGGTGTATTCCCTGTGCCCCACGCCACTTACCGTAGTCGCTTTATCCAGCGCCGATAGTGTTGCAACCGCATGCTGCGCAAACTGTTATCTCCCCGTTGGATATTGATTCACATCGGAGTTGCGGCACTTATCATTTTGATGTTCAATCTTGGTCTCTGGCAATTGAACCGCCTTGACCAAAAGAAATCTTTCAATGCGGTTCTGCGCGCTCACACTTCAACACCCATTCAGGCTCTTGATGATGCTGTTCCATCGAAATGGAATCAAGCAGAGAGTGAATGGATTCGCGTCAGTATCACTGGTTCGTACGACCCTTCTAAAGCAGTAACAATCATCAATCGTTCTCAAGACGGTTCTGCTGGTTACGACTCCGCAGTGCCTTTCACCTCGCTCAACAAACGTACGATTCTTGTTAATCGAGGTTTCATTCCGTTAGCGATGAAATCCCCACCGGTACCAACGGGACAATTGGAAATAGTCGGATACCTACGTGCGTCCCAGTCTCGTTCGGGCCTAGGACCAATTGATTCAACGGCCATCGGCAATACCGAGTTTCAACGTTTTGATGTTCCGCTCATTTCTACATATGTCGGCGGAACTGTTGAACCAATGTTCCTGCAATTGATTACTGAAACACCGAAGCCGAATTCACAGTGGCCAGCCAAAGTGGCACTTCCGGCACTCGATGAGGGGCCACATCTGTCATACGCGCTTCAATGGTTTTTCTTTTGCTTGGTCGCACTCACCGCTTGGGTAGTTGTTATTCGACGAAAACTTTCGCAGGTCAGTGCTTCAGTTCAAGAGCAAACATCCGCCTGAACTGTTCTACAACGTCGGGACT
>Ga0194060_10002781_pt1 | contig 12459 bp, 6 predicted proteins | sample SepL225m_MetaG_FD_163427 | JGI IMG/M metagenome (GOLD analysis project Ga0194060, IMG submission 163427) | Anoxic zone freshwater microbial communities from boreal shield lake in IISD Experimental Lakes Area, Ontario, Canada - Sep2016-L222-5m | ecosystem: Environmental > Aquatic > Freshwater >... | reverse complement strand
CGCACCGACGGGCCGTTCATCTGCCGGAAGTCGGTCGTGCGAGCGAGCGACTGGTTGGGGGTGTGTTCGCTGCCGTCCTTCGCGACGGGCCCCACGTTGATACGGGCGCGCATCGCGTCCTCGACCACTGGGGCAAACGGGTGCTCGTTCAGGTTGAAGTGGAACACGCCCCACTTCCACATCGCGGGATCCGGCCCCTGCAGCTTCTCCATTTCCTCCCACGCCGACTTGAGCGTGGTGAGCAGGAGGTGGTCGCGTTTCGCGGCGGCGCGGTCGCCGAATCGCGTCTCGGGTTGCTCCAGGCCCAGAAGCATCACGTTCATGTCGGTGACCGAGAGCGCTGCGGCGGCCTTGGGTTCGAGCACCGCCTCGCGGAACGCCTTGCGCAGGTGACGCAGTTGCCAGATCTCCTCCAGCGCGGCTTGGGGCGACTCCGCGTACAGCCGCGCGTCCCACCCTCGCAGAAAGGCGAGCGCGCGTTTCGTCTTCTCATCCTCGGAGGCGAGGGGCGCGAGCAGCGCCACCAATCGCCGCGCCGGGATGGAGAGGATATCGTTCTGGAGTCGCTCCGAATCCTCGAGGGAAACCGTGGACAGCGCCCCAAGCACCTCGTGCAGTCGCTGGTGGCGTGAGGGGTTGGTCCATTCGAACCCGAGTTTGCGCTCCGTCGCCGGATACCCCTCGGGAATGTTGTAGGCGTTCGCCGTCGCGACCCAGCCTTTCTCCGGGTTGTCGAGCGAGGGCATCTGGTCGCCGCGCCAGAAACCGTCCCATTCGTAGCGGCCATCGCCCGGCACCGGCAGCAGGCCGTCCCAGTTCGGACGCTTCGGCGCGAGCCCGCTCGGGATCCACCCGATGTTGCCGTTCGTATCGGCGTAAACCTGGTTCACGGTCGGCGCGCCCCAGTTGACGAGCGCCGTGCGGAACGCGCTGAAATCCTTGGCGCGCATGTACTCAAGCGATCCAAAGTATGGGCTCATGCCCGGCTCGAGCCAGCCGGATCGCACCGCGTAGGCGCGGCCCCTGGCGGCATCGATGTGGATCACTGGCCCGTGCCGCGTAAAGCTGAGGGCAACGGTCGTGGCCGGGGCGCCTTTCACACGGACGGTCTCCTTGACCACGCGGAACGATTCCCAGCCGTCCTTGTATTTGTACTGCGTTGCGTCACTCGGGTTGAGCTGGTAGACGTAGAGGTCTTCCTGGTCGATATTGAAGATCGTGAGGCCGAAGGCGATGGCTTCGTTGTGCCCCAGAGAGATACCGGGGAGTGAGGGCTCGCCGGCACCGATCACGTCGAGGCCAGGGGCCGACAGATGCACGAGGTAGCGAAGACTGGGGGCCGAGTAGGCGCGGTGCGGGTCGTTCGCCAGGATCGGGCGCCCCGTCGCCGACTTCGCGCGGCCGACCACCCAGCTGTTGCTGCCGTCGGGAGCCTCTTCCTCAAGCGCCTCCGATGGCACGGGCTCGACGGCGACCGAGGCCTGCTGCCCCGTCGCCGACGACCTGGTGACCTGCACGTTCTGGGTGGCGAGCTGGAACACCTTCAGGATGTCTGCGGGCAGGCACGGATCGAGCCCCTCGGGCACCTGCGCCTTCCAGCCGTTGGAGAGGCCGACGCGCACCTGGTCGGCAGCGATGTCCTGCGCCTGGCACAGGGTCCTGGCCCGTGCGACTTCCGAAGTCAGGTTGCGCGTGAGGCCGTGGGAACGGATACGGATCACGTCATCGGCGGTCCATGTCGCGGGTTGATACTTGAGGAAGGTGAACTCCCACGGCAGCCGGCCCGGATTGGTCTGGAGCCAATTGACGTAGGCGTTGATGCCCTCGACGAAGCGCTGCGTGACCGGCTCGGCTTCACGCGTGTTGCGGGAGCTGTAGATGCGCCATTCGCGATCCATGTCGCCGCGATACAGGAACAGGCGTGCCGCGCGGTCCTGGTCCACGAATGCCGACCCGAATACTTCGGCGAGCTGCCCGAGTCCGCGGCGGCGCCACAGGTCGATCTGGAACAGACGGTCCCGAGCGGCATTGAACCCCTGCGCGAAAAACACGTCAGGTTCGCTCCGCGCATAAATGTGGGGCACGCCCCAACGGTCGACGCGAATCTCCGCGGGCGCTCGTAATCCGGCGATGCGAAACGTCTCGGTGGCCACCGCGGCCTCTCGTGCCAGCGCGGGGATGGCCAGCAGCGCGACGATGGTGGACGCCGCCGTGGCCCATCGACGCGCGGAACAATCGATCAGTGGCTTCACGTCCATCTCCATCCGTGATACGGGTACCGACACCACTCGCATCTCATCCCACGGGAACGGGAAGACAATAGCAGACATTGCCGGCAGGCGATGTCGCGCACGGCATGCCGGCCCATCCGCCCCGACACCCACGAGACAGATTTACGTCGCGCACGGGCTCCTCTGCGACCTGTTTCCCCCGAGCATCGCCCCCCACACCTCAGGGCTCATGGGGCGCGGCTGCGCGCGTTATAATCGCTTCGTTGTGCGAAAGCAACCTAACCATCGGCGTACGGTGAAACCGCGTCCGACTCCGGCGTTCTGCCTGGCAGAAGCCGAACGGCTGTTTGCTGATTTTCGCGCCCTGACGCCATACCCGTTCAAGCCGTTCACGAAGTCTTTCGCTACGCTGGCCGAGTACGAACGGTGGAGACGTGCGCAAACCAACCCCTGGTACCGATAACCGCGTCATTCGGGTCTGTCGACTTTTGAATCGGCACCGCGCCCGCTATCTGTTGGCGGGCGGCGTGGCCGCCAATCTCCATGGTTCCGTGCGCGCCACCCGTGATGTGGATATTCTCGTCCCGCGGGACGAGGCGAACATGTCGCGCGTGCTGGCGGCATTGAATGAATTACCCTACGGAATTGCGGGCGAGCTCGATGCCGAGGAAATGGTCCAGAAGGCCATCACCATTGTCGGCGATGACCCGCGAGTCGATGTCCTCACCATTGCGTGGTCCGTCACGTTCGAAAAGGCGTGGCCGACGAGAATCGTGAGACGCATTCAGGGTACCCGCATCCCCTACCTCGGTCTTAGAGCCTTGATCGCGTCCAAGAAGACGGGACGGCCAAGTGACCAGGCCGACATTGAGTTGCTATCGGCGAGCCGTGGGATGTCAAAGCCACGCAGCCGATTCTGAGCGGCGTCTGACCGAAAGCACGGCATCATCGGCCGCCAGATGGCCCGAGCGCGTGGGCGTGGGCGGGGTCACACCGGTGTCCGCCAGCGAAGCCCCTCGAATCTGGCGTAGTCGCGGTCCGTCGTCATCCACTCGCATCCGGATTCTATCGCCAGCGCGGCGAGCCAGGCATCCGCGACAAGATTGCCGGTGGCCTTCGACTTCCGACACAGGTCGGCAAAGATTTTCCAGTGTCTCGGACCGGGTTGGATGACCTGACAATGCGGCTGGTCAAGAAGCGTGTCGCAGAAGCGCAGCGCCTCGTCGATCCTGCTGGGTCTGGCGAACACCCGGTGGTTCGTCGTGACCCGGACAAACGAGGACAGTACCTGCGGCGCGATGCCGTAGGCCTGGTCGCCATTGACCGTGGCGTGCAGCCATGCACGATAGTCGCGGTGCCCGGCGGCATCCGACCGAAACGCGTAGACCAGGACGTTGACGTCGGGGAGGATCACGACCGCTCCTCCATGATGCCGAGCAGTGCCGCCGAATCGTCGAGATCGACGCCGGGCAGCGTGCCGCCGCCTGCCCGGCAGATGGGCAGGGCGATCCGAGTGTGAGCTGGAGCCGGCGTGCCTCTGGCGAGGACCAGCCGAAGGCCCTCGGCCAGCATGGCGGTGAGGGTCTGGCCGCGCCGCCGCGCCTCCCGCTGTGCCTGTTCGAGCAGCGCATCATCGAGTCGGACCGTCGTTCGCATATGTCTAGACATATCAACAACGATGCTCATATGTCAAGTCTCCTGCGGTCGACCGCAATCGTGAGTCCAGCCTCGCCAGGCGCCACGTCGTCGGTTGCGTGAAGAATGCCGATGGCCGGCGACAGATGTCGGTGCACGTCGGCCAGGTTCGTGACAGTGGTGGCAGGTATTGCGAGATCACGACCGCATCGACATGGCAGAAACGGCCATTCGCGAGCCAGTCGGTCCGACCGGCCGTGACCGACGTCGCGTGGCCGTCGGCCAGGTGCGTGGCCCACTGTGCCTGCTCGCATCGGGGCGCTTAAGACGGACGCTGTCCGCCAGGCCGAGAACGTGGATTCGGTTATCGGGAAAGGAGGAGGAAGAAGGTGGGGTGGGTAACGGGGTTCGAACCCGCGACTTCCGGAGCCACAGTCCGGCGCTCTACCGCTGAGCTATACCCACCATCCCGCAAACCGCTAGTGTAGCAAAGGCCGTCCAGTCCTGCCAATATAACGTGACGCCGCCGACCCGTCACCCGGCAACCACACGTGGTGCCAGGCCGCGCCGCGCCAGCCCCGTGAGGTGCCCTTCGATGGCCAACCGCCTGTTCGAACCTGTCTCCCTCGGCCCCCTCACACTCCGCAACCGCATCGTCTTTCCCCCGATGACCACTGGGTACGAAGAAAAGGGGATGGTGACGCCGCGGTCGCGCACCTTCTATCGCGGCATCGCGGAGGGCGGCGCGGCGCTCATCATCGTCGGCGACGTCTCCATCCAGCCGAGCTTCGCGCCGACGCCGTACATTTACGACGACTCGTTCGTGCCGGGATTGCGCGAGTTGGTCGACGAGGTCCACGCCGCGGGTGCGCTCGTCGGCGCGCAACTGTTCCACCAGGAATACGACACCGCCGACATCGGTCGCGTGATGAAGGCGGAGGGGCGCGAGGCCGCCATGGTCCGCCTTCACGCGGACATGAACGACTACTGCAACCGTCTCACGCTGGACGACATCGCCGCGATTGGCGAGCGCTTCCGCCTTGCGGCCCTGAGGGTGCGCGATGCCGGGTTCGATTTGATTCAGCTCCACGGAGACCGTCTGCTCGGCATGTTCACATCGGGCATCCTGAATCGGCGCACGGACGGGTACGGCGGGTCGCTCCGGAATCGGGCGCGGTTCGCCCTCGAGATCGTCCAGACGGTCCGGGAGGCGGTGCCCGACCTTCCGATCGAATACAAGCTCGCCATCATCCGAACCGATCCGCCGATGGGCAAGGGCGGCCCGACCGTGGAGGAAGCGCAGACCCTGGCGGGGTGGCTCGAGGCGGCGGGCGTCGTGGGGTTTCATGTCGCCCTGGCCAATCACGGCAGCATCGGCGACACCATTCCGGCGATGGGCACCCAGCCGTTCGGGTGCTTCGTCGATCTGGCGGAGGCCGTCAAACGCGCCACGCACCTGCCGGTCACCGCGGTCGGGCGCATTGTCGATCCGGAGTTCGCCGAGCACATTGTCGCCACAGGACGCGCCGATCTGATCGGCATCGGGCGCGGCCTGATTGCCGAGCCGCAGTGGCCTCGCGCGGTGGCGCGCGGCGATCGCGCTGACCTGCGCATCTGCATCATGTGCAACCACTGCACCGGAAGCCTGATGTCGAGCCAGCCACTGCGGTGCGCGATCAACGCCATGGTTGGCGAAATCGATCCGGTGGCGATCGTACCCGCCGCGCCCCCGCGGCGCGTCCTGGTGGTGGGCGGAGGACCGGCTGGCATGGAAGCGGCGCACGTCGCGGCCCGACGAGGCCATCGCGTGACGCTGGTCGAGCGCGAGCCGCAGCTCGGCGGGCAGTTGCCCCTCTGCTCAACGCCGTGGTTCAAGCAGGAGATGACGCGCCTGACCGATTTTCTCTCGGCGCAGGTCGTCCGTTATGGCGTCGACGTGCGCCTGGGCGTCGATGCATCCATCGGCGCGCTCCTCGACCAGTTCCATCCAGACGCCGTCATCGTCGCGACCGGCGTCACGCCCGTGGTTCCCGCGGTGCCGGGCATGGATGGTCCGCATGTCATGACGGCGTGGCGTGCGCTGGCCGAACCGTCCCGGCTGGGTCGCCGAGTGCTGGTGGTGGGCGGCGGCGCGGTCGGCGTCGAAACGGCGCTCTTCCTGGCGGCCCGGGGCGCCGAGGTGACGATCATCGAGATGCTCGACGCGATTGCGACGGGGGAGTCGGCGACGATTCTGCCGTTTATCCACGCCCAGATTGCGCAGCACCGTATTCGAGTACTCACGCGCCATCGTGTCATCGCGGTCGAGCCAGGCGGGGCGCGCGTGGCGACCGCGGACGGGGCCACGACGTGGATCGAGAGTGACACGATCGTGGTGGCGGCCGGCACCCGCCGCAACGCGACGTTCGGTGACGAACTGGCGGCCGTTGGCGTGGAACATCACCTGGTGGGCGATTGCTCCGCGACCAGCGCCGGCACGCTGGCCGGCGCGATTCGAGACGGCTTCTGGGCGGGCATCAAGGTCTGAACGCCGCGTCTCCGCCCCTCCGGCGTGCCTCCGGTGGTCGGCCACTTTCCGGCGATTGCGTCGAATCGTGCTATCCTCGGACTATCTTCAATAGTCTTTTGGTCTCCCCAAGATTCCCCTCGACCTTCTGGTCCTACGAGCCAGTCCTCGCCCTGATCGGCAAGAAGGCGCTGATGCCGCCGCTCGGATTGGTGACGGTCGCCGCCCTGCTCCCCGACACCTGGACCAGCCGCCTGGTGGACTGCAACGTGCGCCCGCTGACCGAGGCCGACTGGGCGTGGGCCGACATCGTCCTGCTGTCGGGCATGATCGTGCAGAAGCCGCACCTGCTCGAACTGGTGGCCGAGGCGAAGCGGCGCCACAAACCGGTCGTGGTCGGCGGCCCGTATGCGACGGCGCTTCCCGACGAGGTCCGCGACGCGGGCGCAGATTTCCTGGTCCTCGACGAAGCCGAACTGACCCTGGCGCCGTTTCTGGAAGCCCTGGCGCGCGGCGAGACCGGCGGCACCTTTACCGCCGGCGGGGCCAAGCCCGACGTGACGCTGACGCCGGCGCCGCGGTTCGACTTGCTGGAGGTGGCGGCCTACGACTCGATGTCGATCCAGTTCTCGCGCGGATGCCCGTTCCTCTGCGAGTTCTGCGACATCATCGTGCTGTACGGTCGGCGTCCCCGGACCAAGCAGCCCGCGCAGGTGTTGGCCGAGATGGATCAGCTCTTCCAGTTGGGCTGGCGGGGGACGATCTTCATCGTCGACGACAATTTCGTGGGCAATCACAAGGCGGCCAAGGCGTTGCTGCGCGAAATGGTCGGCTGGCAAGCCGCGCGGGGATTCCCGTTCCACTTCGACACGGAAGCGTCGATCGACCTGGCCCAGGACCAGGAACTGATCGACCTGATGGTGGCGAGCGGATTCCGATCGGTGTTTCTCGGCATCGAGACCCCCGATGCCGAGAGCCTCAAGCGCACCCTCAAACTCCAGAATCTGCGTCAGCCCCTCGACGAGGCGGTTGATGCCATTACCGGATCGGGCATCCGGGTGATGGCGGGGTTCATCATCGGTTTCGACGGAGAGGCGGCCGGCGCCGGCAATCGCATCGTGTCGTTTGTCGAGCGCACCGCGATTCCCACGGCGTTCGTCTCGATGCTGCAGGCGCTGCCCGGCACCGCGCTGTGGGATCGGCTGAGCGCCGAAGGCCGTTTGCGGGAGTCCGAGACGGCATCGGGCAATCAGACATTTCTGATGAATTTTACGCCGACCCGGCCGCTCATGCAGGTGGCGGCGGAATTCGTGGAGGCGTTCGAGCGGTTGTACGAGCCGTGCGCGTATCTCGATCGGACCTGGCGCTATTTCCTCGCCCTGGGCGCAAACCGGCGCGTACCGCGTCCGCTCGTGACCGGCGGGCCGCCGATGCGCGACGTGCTGCGGACGCTGCCCGCCCTGCTGAGCGTGGCCTGGCGCCAGGGCGTGGTGCGCTCGACGCGGTGGCGGTTCTGGCACCATCTGGCGAGTATCGCTCGCCAGTCGCCGCGTGCCCTGCCCGATTACCTCACCGCGTGCGTGCTCCAGGAACACTTCGTCGTGTTCCGGCGGCTGGTCCGCTGCGGCCTCGACGCGCAGCTGCAGGACATCCAGGCCGGCGTCCCGTTGCCGATTGCGTCCGAAGCGATTGCGCTCGCGCCCTGACGATTCTTCCTGTTCACCCTCTGCCACATTCGATACAATCGGCGGGGTCACGCCGTCGCACGCAGTCGAGGCGGCGCGTGTCCCCGGGGCTCCACGATGATCGGTGGCTGGCAGACCAAGGCCCAGTTACGGGCACAAATCGACGCGCTGCGCGCTGACCTCGAACGAGTGGGAGGCGGGCCCGATCAGGGGTCTACCGCGCTCGACAGCAGCTTCGACACCTTGTTCAACGAGGTGCCCATCGCGTACCACGAATTGGACGCCGAGGGCCGGATCGTGCGCGTCAACGCCGCCGAACTCGATCTGCTCGGCTATACCCGCACCGAGCTTGTCGGGCGGTACGTGTGGGAATTGTCCGACGAGCCGGATGTGTCGAAAGCGGCCGTGCTGGCCAAGTTGTCGGGCGCGCTCGCCCCCGCCAGCAAGCGCGATCGCACCTACTACCGCAAGAACGGTATTCCCGTGCCCATTTCTGTGACCGACCGGGTCATCCACGATGCCGCCGGCCGCATTGTGGGCATGCGGACCGCGCTGGTGGATCTGACCGAGCGGCATCTGGCCGAGCAGGGCAGCGAGCAGTTGTCGATGCTGGTGATGCAGCTCGAGGAACAGAACCGCCAGAACACAGTGCTCAACGAGATGCGCGAGTTCCTGCTGGCGTGCGGCACCACCGAAGAAATCGATCCGCTGGTCAGCCGCGCAATGGGCAGCCTCTTTCCCGGGTGGATCGGTGCGCTGTATCTGATGAGTCCGTCCAAGACCGACCTCGAACCCACGGCGCGGTGGGGCGACAGGCCCGCGCAGGGCGGCGCCATCGGGAAAGAGTTGTTTGGCCCCGACGCCTGCTGGGGCCTGCGCAAGGGCGGCGGCCATCGTGTCGACGACGTGAAGGAAGGATTGCTGTGCCACCACGTCGAGGCGGAGGGCCTGCTCGCCTACGTGTGCGTGCCGCTGATGGCCAGAGGCGAAGTGCTGGGCCTGCTGCACCTCCGGCAGCCCGACGGGGAGCAACTGTCGGTCTCGTGGCAGTCGCTCGACGGGGTGTCGGAGCTGGCGAACACGATCGCGGGAATCCTGTCGCTGGCGATTTGGAACATGCGCCTGCGATCGACGCTGGCGGAACAAGCCATCAGGGACTCGATGACGGGCCTGTTCAATCGCGCGTTCATGGAGAGCACACTCAGCCGTGAGATTCATCTGGCGCAGCGCCGCTCCGGGTCGGTGTCGGTGATCATGGCGGACGTCGATCACTTCAAAGCGCTCAACGACCTGTACGGCCACGCCGCCGGGGACCTGGTCCTCACCGGGATTGCCGACGTGTTCAAGACCCTGCTGCGCCGGAGCGACGTGGCGTGCCGGTACGGCGGCGAGGAGTTTACGCTGATTCTGCCCGACTGTACGCTCGATGCCGCCGGCGCGCGCGCCGAGGTGCTCAAAAACGAAGTCAAGGCCCGTCGATTCCAGCACGGGCCCCAGACGATCGGGCCCGTCTCGATTTCGATGGGGGTGTCGTCCTACCCCGGCAGCGGTGTGACGTCGCGCGACCTGCTGCGGACCTCCGACCGCGCGCTGTATCTCGCCAAACAGACCGGCCGCGACCGGGTGGTGCTTGACGATACGGCGGTCTCGCCGCCGGCGTAGGCGTGGCATGACGCCGAAACGAGAGGAGAGGATTCGGGTGCTCATGGCCAAGCCCACCACGCGGACACTCGACAGGCGGTGGCGGTGACCTCCCGCCCGCGGGCCACCGTGTCGATTCGCGCCACGCTGGTCGTCATCGCGGCGGTCATTGCGATCTACGTCGGCGTGATTGGCGCGTACCTGGTGTTCAGCCTCGCGCCGTCGGCCGCCCTGGTGCGGGAGCGCGCCTCGGCGCTCACGGCCGAATACAACGAGGTGCGCGCTCACGCGGGCCGTTTGCGGGCCACGTTCCGGGACGTGCGGCCGATGATCACCGCCGCGACCATCGCCGACCCCGACCGCCGGCGATCCGAAGCGCTCCTGGCAGATGTGGCCGAGATCGGCGACGCGGTGAAGCAATTCCGCCGCATGCCGCATGCCGCGAGCGCGTCCCCGGCGATGCTCGTCGCCCTGACCGGGGCAGAGGCCGAAGCGGCCCGGTGTACCGTTGAACTGCGCGAGGTGCTCGTCACGCTCGCGGCCGGCGACCTGGCGGCAGCCCGCCGCGCGTGGCCCGACGCCGATGGCGCCCGATTGGCGATGAACACGTTGATCGACGAGGCGCAGCAACTGGCCTTCCAGGACATGGTCGAGAACGAGCGCCTGCTGGGACAACAGGCCGGCCAGGTGGTGCGCGCGCTCGGGGCGTGGGCGGGGGCCGGCGTGCTCCTGCTGGTGGCCATGACCCTGCTGGTCCGCCGCCGCCTCTACGCGCCGCTGGCCATGCTGGATGCGGGCATGGCCCGCGTGGCGCACGGGGAACTGCAGACATCGCTGCCCATCCAACGCACCGACGAACTGGGCCGACTGACGTCCCAATTCAATCAGATGACCGAATGGCTCCGCATTCGCGCCAGCGACGCGCGGATGCAGGCCGTCCAGTTGGCCGAACGATTCGGGAGGATTTTCGAGCACTCCTTCAATGACATCTACGTCTTCGAGGCACGAACCCTGCGCGTGCTGCAGATGAACCAGGGCGCCCTGCTGAAGCTGGGCTACGAAGCCAGCCAGATCGAAGGCCTCTCGGTCCTCGACCTGCTCCAGGGGTACGACGAAGCGGCGTTTCGCCGTCTGGTCGAGCCGCTCGAGCGCGACGAACAGCCGGGCATCCTATTCTCGGCCGCGCATGTCCGGAAAAACGGGACGGTGTATCCGGTCGACATCACGTTGCAACTCTGGAAGATGGAAGCCCCGCCGGTCTTCGTGGCCATCGCACAGGACGTGGCCGAACGACGGCGCGGCGAACTGATCCGGGTGGCGGCGCAGCGGGTCGCGGAAATTGCCCTGTCGGCCCCGACCCTCGAGGCGATGTTCGCGCAGATCCATGCGGTGGTCGGCGAGTTGATGCCGGCCCGCAATTTCTACCTCGCGCTGTACGACGAGGCGACCGACACGATCAGCTTCCCGTACTTCGTCGACGAAGAAGATGACGACGTCCCGGCTCCCAAGAAGCCGGGTCGCGGCTGCACCGAATACGTGCTCCGCACCGGCAACGCGTTGCTGCTGACGTCGGAGACCTTCAAGGACCTGGCCGATCGCGGCGAGGTCGTGTTGGTCGGCGCACCCGCCGCAGACTGGCTCGGCGTGCCGCTGGTGGCCGGCGGCAAAGTGATTGGCGTCCTGGTGGTGCAGAGTTACGGGAGCGAACCACGTCACACCGACGCGGATCTGGGCATCCTGCAGTTCGTGTCGACGCAGGTGGGCATGGCCGTCATGCGGCGGCAGGCCGACCAGGCGGTGGCCGACCGGCGTCACCAACTGCAGGGCATCCTCGACGGCGCTCCGTTCGGCGCGCTCTATTACGAACTCAAGCCGGACGGCGTGCTGGTGTTTACCGGCGCGAATAAGTCGGCCGACCGGATTCTCAATCTCGACTGCTCCGAGTATGTCGGCCGGACGCTCGAGGAGATCTTCCCGGCGCTGGCCTCCACCGATGTGCCGGCCGGTTATCGCCGAACGGCTGCCGAGGGTGTGCCGTTCGACGTCGATCAGGTCGACTACGACGATCACCACGTGCGTGGCGCGTTCGAAGTCCACGCCGTGCAGACCGCGCCCAATCACGTAGCGGCATTCTTCCGGGACATCACAGAGCGCAAGCGGGCCGAAGTGGCCCTCCAGCACGAACGCGACCTGGTCGCGCGGGTGATGGAGACCAGCCCGGCTGGTGTCATCGTCATGAATCGCGACGGACAGCTCAGCTTCGCCAACCAGGCCGCCACGCGCATTCTCGGGCTGGTCAAGAGCCAGACCCCGACGCGGCCGTACGATCCGCCGGAATGGCGCATCACCGCGTTTGATGGATCCCCGCTCCCCGCGGACCATGTCCCGTTCGAGAGGGTGATGGCGACGCGAAGCCCGGTCTTCGGTGCCCGGCACGCCATCCAGTGGCCCGATGGCCGGCGCGTGATGTTGATGGTGAGCGCGGCGCCCATCCTCGACCAGGCCGGCGAAGTGGAAGCGGTGGTGGCCGCGGTCGAGGACATCACCGAGTCGATCCGGCTCGAAGAAGACTTGCGGCGGTCCGAGCAGCAATCGCGGACGCTGGTGGACGGCGCACGGGATATGATTTTTGCCCTGTCCCGGGATGGCGTGCTCACGACCCTCAATCCCGCCTTCGAGGAAATCACCGGCTTTACCCGCGACCAGTGGATGGGCCGTCCGTTCGTTGAACTGCTGCACGTGGATGACGGGTCCAAGGCGC
>Ga0194060_10002780_pt1 | contig 12461 bp, 13 predicted proteins | sample SepL225m_MetaG_FD_163427 | JGI IMG/M metagenome (GOLD analysis project Ga0194060, IMG submission 163427) | Anoxic zone freshwater microbial communities from boreal shield lake in IISD Experimental Lakes Area, Ontario, Canada - Sep2016-L222-5m | ecosystem: Environmental > Aquatic > Freshwater >... | reverse complement strand
GGGAAATACCTTCTGGTCACCGGCGAGACGTACATCAAGGTTATCGACATAAAAGAGGGGAACACGGTCACCATACTGCAGAAGAGCAACCCGGCATCCAGAGCCTACTATTACGGCAACGGGCGTTATGTTCTTCAGTCCGACACGCTCTCCTTGTTTGATTTGAAAAATCGAAGCACGGCAGGGACTCTCGACCCGGCCATGCCGCTTCTCTTTAAAAAGGGTCTGGATGGCGCGACTTTTGCCTGGCTGTCTACTGACGGCCTCTCCCTGGTGACGGCGGCAGAGCCGGCCAAGCGTTTTTTCCAGCTTGCCACGCAGGGTGTCACCGCTTTTGATGTTGAATCGCACGGCGAGTGGGGGCTTTTTCTCCTTGATACGCAGAAGATAGCCGTTATCGAACTCGCTTCCGGAAAAATCAGCAGGACCATACAGCTGGCTTCCACCGCTGCTGACGTGACAATAAGTTCTGACGGTACAAGCGCCTATGTGCAGTATGTCTCCGGCGACATCGGCGTCTACGACATCGGCTACCGCAACAAACTGAAACGTCTGCAGTTAAGCCTGTCCAGGTTTTTCAGTAAAATGAAAAGCAAACAGAAGCCGGTCGCAGAACCGGCGCCGCCGTAGCCGGAACATATATGCTCTACAGGTTTATTACATCAGGGTACACAGATGCGGTCGCGTACATCTCGGCTTTGTGCGCCGCCCTGTGGATATACGCCGCCTGGCAGTATGCCCCGTTGATGCCCGGTTATCTGGCGGCCGTGACCCCGCTGTACGGGGTGGTTGTCGCCTCTTTCTCTGGCGCTCTCTTAATCTGCAAATATATCTGCCTTGATGGCAATTCCGAGAGGGTGAGCATCCTCACTGCCGAAAAATCGATGCTTGAGGCGGTGATTCAGGGGCGCGACCTGACTCTGGCAGAGCTGAAGCAGAAATCGGCGGCTCTGAACGCCGAGATCAGTCAGCTGCAGAGTAAAATTGTCCTGATGGAAGAGAATTCACCGGACAAACAGTTAAGCGAACTCCGCGCGAAGCTGCGGAGCGCCGAAGAGGACAAGAAGTCGGCCCTCTCCGTTCTGGTTAAGAGCCTGCAGGGGCGTATCACTCTTTTGATGACCATCCAGGACCCCCAACTGCTCTTTGCTGTTGATGTGCTTCGTCAGGAGGTCGAACTGGTTGAAAATGAGCTCAAACGCGGAGATCTTACCTACTATGAACTCTGCCTCAAGATGGTAGATATAAGCGCGAAAATTGTCGAGCTGAATGAAATCAGCCTTCTCTCATCTTTTGAACAGACGGATAAGCCGGAGTCAGTCGCCGAGACCTGGCTCCACTTTATTAGCACAAATGACAGCTCCTCCCCGGCTGCGGTCGAGCGGGCATTCAAGTTTTTCAAGGTTGCGTTCCATCCTGACAAATTCGCATCCGAGGCGCAGAAAGTAGAAGCAACCAGATATTTTCAGCAGAGCATCAACGCGCACAATTTAGTAAAGAGGATGGAAAACGCGGTACCATGAGAAAGTACGCCGTCTGGATGCTCATACTTCTCCTGATTGCAGGCAGCGCTTATGCGTCTCCGGTTGCAATTGAGGGTCATGCCGTTGTCACCGACCTGCCTGAAGCCATTCTTCTGATAGTATTCGGCTGTGTGGTCGGTCTGATCGGCACACTTATCGGAGCAGGAGGAGGCTTTATTCACGTGCCGATGCTGATGATCTTCTTTGATTTTTCACCGCAACTGGCTATCGGAACCTCGATTACCGCCGTTTTTATGAATGCCCTGTCAGGGACGTTCTCATATATCACGCATAAGCGGATCGATTACGAAATAGGTCTGAAATTTGCGACTGCGGCTGTTCCGGGGGTTTTTATCGGTGCTGTTGTTGCCCAGCATTTCACCTTCACCAGTTTTTCGATTCTTTTCAGTATAACGTTGATTCTGTTGTCGATTCACCTCTTTACGGAAAAGGATATTTCAATTGTCAGGACAAAGGCGCTGGAGCTTCCGGAAAAGCGGCTGCTGGTAGATGCCGAAGGTGAGACCCACGCCTATGCTCCTGACATGGCCATAGGGCTTGCGGGGAGTTTCTTTACCGGCATCTTCTCCGGCCTGTTCGGTATCGGCGGGGGGATCATCCATGTGCCGCTGATGTACTCGGTGCTGGGAATGCCGGTGCATATCGCAACTGCAACGTCCCATTTCATCCTGGCGATAACCAGTTTTTTTGCCGTGATTATTTTTACCGGAATGCATGAGATCGACCTCGACTTTGCCATTTTTATCGGTATCGGCGCCATTTTGGGCGCATACTTCGGTGCTCGGTTGTCGAGGAACACCAAGCCTCGTTTTATCAAGCGAGCCATTGCGGTGTGTCTATTGCTTCTCGCTTTGAAATTAGTGATCGGGGTTATGTAGTGGAAGAGGAACTGATGGACGAGAGCAGGAGAAAATTCATCAACAGCTGCCTGGGCGGAGTCGCGGCACTGGCTGTGACCGGTTTCGCCGCAGTTTCGTATCCGGTTGCACGTTATTACCTGGTCCCTCCGGATGATAATAAGAGCAAAGGGAAAACCCGCATACCGCTGAACGCCATAGCACCGGGTAGTGCCAAATTTTTTGAATTCAACGGGACAGCTGCGGTTCTGGTGAGAAAGCAGGACGGGACTCTGACAGCCCTCTCTGCAGTATGCCCACATCTCGGCTGCATCGTGCAGTGGCAAACAGAGCAGCAGGACTTTCTCTGCCCCTGTCATGCCGGCTATTTTACCGCTGATGGCGCAGTAATATCCGGTCCGCCGCCGCAGGCGCTTTCAAAAATTCCGTTTACCGTGGTAAATGGAGTGGTGACGATCGGATGATGCAATTTCTGAAAAATATCTACAACTGGATCGATGTCCGCCTCGGCACCCACGAGATAATAACGGAGAAGCGCACCGGCTATCTGCTGCCACGCAATATCAACGCGTGGTACTCTTTAGGCAGTGTCCTGCTGGTGATCTTCGCCCTGCAGGTAATCACCGGTCTGCTGCTGATGCTCTATTACGTGCCGGACATCGACAAAGCTTTTGACTCCGTTTCATTTATCATGACAGAAATCCCTCTTGGCCGCCTGGTGCGCCTGTTCCACGCCGTCGGATCAAGCATGATGCTGCTGATACTTCTGCTGCATATGTTTTCCATACTGTTCATGGGGAGCTACAAAAGCCCCCGTGAGCTCCACTGGCTCACCGGTTTTGTCCTTCTGCTCCTGGCTATGGGGATTTCCCTGACCGGCTACCTCCTCCCCTGGAATCAGCTCTCCTTCTGGGCAACGACCGTTGCCACCGACTGCGTCACCTCCATTCCGTTTCTTGGAGATAGAATTGTCGAACTGTTGCGCGGCGGCAAACAGGTCGGCAGCCATACCATTGGCCGCTTCTACACCCTGCACGTTGGTCTGCTTCCGGCCGTCATCGCTGTCCTGATAGGAATCCACCTTTTTTTGATTCAGCGCACCGGAGTCTCCACGCCGCCGTTCGGCCTTGAAGACAGCAAAAACCAGTGGAAAGGTGAAACATTCGAATATGAAGAACATCCGGGGGGCGTCCCGTTTTTCCCCAACTTCTTTCTTCAGGATATGATCTCCATCTCGCTCTACCTCGCCTGTTTCATGCTGTTCGTGTTTTTCTTCCCCGACATGTTTATCCCTTCAATTTCATACGTTCCGGCTAATCCGCTTGTTACACCTTCCCATATCAAGCCGGAGTGGTACTTTCTCGCCAACTATCAGACCCTGAAGCTGTTTCCGAGTGAAATCATCGGTTTAACGGTACAGGCGGTGGCTATGGCTTTTCTGGCGTTCCTCCCTTTTATCGACCGTGGTGCTGAAAAGCACCCGCTTAAAAGGCCGCTTTTCACCGTATCTGCTCTCGGCGGTATACTTCTCTGGATCGGTATGACGCTTTGGGGCTACTACTCATGAGGGGATGGCGAATCATCCTGATGCTGCTCGCTCTTGGCGTTATGCCGGCAATAGAGGCCCGTGCGGCAGCCCCGCAGGTGATCGTCTGTATTCAGTGCCATGCCGCACTGCAAGGGCGCCTCAGCCTACCGGTCAGGCTCTGGCAGAACAGCATCCATTCCGAGCATGGCATAGCATGCAACGCCTGTCATGGCGGCGACCCGATGAATTCGGTAAATTCCATGAATCCGGCAAACGGTTTTCGCGGCGTTCCACCTCCCACTTCGGTTCCGGCGCTCTGCGGCGGCTGCCATATGGGGATAACCGCCTACTACACGAACAGCGCGCACGGCAGGACTCTGGGCCAAGGGGGGCCGACCTGTGTTACATGCCACGGCAGCCACGACATTGTCAGCGCCTCGCTGTCACTGATTAACAAAAAAAACTGTAGCGTCTGCCATACATTTGACAAAGCGCTCATGATCAGAAAAGCCATGGTAAAGACCGACGGGATGCTTAAAGCAATCGAAAAGAAGATCACCGTCTTGAGAAGTCAGGGGATTGAAACCGATCCACTGGAAAAAAAGCTCTTTTCACTGCGCAACCGCTTTCATGCGATGTTCCATAGCCTGGACGTCACCCTGATCAGGAAGGAATCGGCTCATATTCAGGCAGAGATTGAAAAATCCAACGGCGCAGGCGGAGCCGGCACAGGACATCTAGTCGGCGTACTCGCAGTTGGATGGGCTCTTTTGGCGGCGCTCCTGTTTTCGCTCATCAAAAAAAATATCGACTGACACTTTGCTTCTTGTAAAATATAAGATAAGTAGTTAAATTCGTCCTCCCGTTTTTGATTTATCGCGAATTGCACCACATACAGTTAAAGGAGAACCTATATGCAACAACTACAATACCCAAGTACAATAGCTGTCGCCGGACACAAAGCGGGACATGGAGCCGGATTCAAGGCGGCAACATGCTGCAAGACAGTTGGAACCGGCCTCTCTGGAAAGGGGCTGTGTCTTGGCCTTGGACTTGGTTTGGGTGTGTGGGGACCACTCGGCCTTGTCGGCATCGGCGTCATAGGCGGCTATTATTATTGGAAAAAAGTTCATGAGATGCTTGATTGAGTCAAGGCAGAATCAGCTGGGAAAAATACTTTTAAGGAGGAGAGCATGTCTCCATCTACCATCGAAAAAATGAAAAAAGAGGCAACAGAGGACATTCGCGAGGTGATGCAGACCCTCGAGAAAACGCATACCGGAATAACTGAGGGGGTGGCCGCTTCTATGGGTGCAGGCGCCGGAGCGGTCGGTTCGATTGCGGCGTTATCATCTCTAGGGACGGTAAGCGGGCTCTCCGCAGCCGGAGTTACTACGGGGCTTGCTGCCGCCGGCGGTCTGATCGGCGGCGGAATGCTGGTCGGAGTCGGCGTTCTTGCAGCCCCGGTCGCAGCCCTGGGAGTTGTCGGCTACACTATGGCAAATATACGGAAAAAAACTAAAAAAACCGCTGCGCTTGGTGTTGCGGTCAAAAAAATATGCGAGGTTCAGGCACGCCTGGTTCAGCATGAAGAACAGTTCAAGGAAGAGCTTGCGGAGATCAATACAACGCTCGAAATACTTACCCGAATGAAAGCTTGAGTGGCGTCACTGGTGTAAGGGTTCTACATGGTTAAAAAAGCGATAATCAGACGTATATTCAACATAAAGATGGAGAGGTATGGTCAGATGCTCAAGCTCGATATTAACTCCAAAGACAAGACGATAGATCTGGAGGTTCTCCTGCGCGGTGAGTCTTCGCCGCTGCAGATTCATATAGGACATTATGAAATAAAGTCCGGTGATGATAGCGGCGTGAAAATCAGCAAGATTCATACTTCACGGGAATGGATTACCGATCTGATACACGCCCTGGCTCCAGAGCATATGCTGAAATTCAATCACGCCAACCTGTTGAAAATCGTTTTGTGAGCAAGGGGGGTATCATCATGCCTGTCTCATGGGAAAAAGCGCTTCTTTATGCCGCTGTCATCGTCGGTGCGTGTGCCCTTGGTGTTGTAGTCATAGGGATCGCAGCCCCTCTTATCGCTGTTGCCATCGGTTGTGCAATCGGCTTTTCAGGCTCTGCCGCAGTAAAATCAACCGGCAAAAAGGGTGCTGAATAGATAAACAACGCGACTCCTGCCCCCCCATAACCTGCACGCAATTCCTTACATAGATGATGTGTTATTATGTAAACGCTGATGTTCCACTTTCTGCCTACCTAAGCCCGACAGGAGAACAACGTGTCTGATAGCGGCGGTGCAATTTTACCTCCATCTGAGCCTTCGATCAGCGGCACTAAAATCAAACATCCAGGCTACACCCTCTATCTGCATATACCGGACGACTACCTTGAATGCCGCTGCAGTTATATCCCGAATACAGAGGGTGGGGGGATGCTGACCTCCGACGAATTTGCGCAAACGCTTGAAGAATACGGTGTTCTGGAGATGATCGATCAGACCGCGTTTGAAGATTTTGTTACCATGGCTGCTGCAGGACGCCAGCAGCTATCTGTTCTGATCGCCTCCGGAGCGCCACCGATTCCTGGTAAAGACGGCTATTTCGAGTTAAAGGCGCCTCTCTCCACTATACTGCACGGCTCCGATCAGAAGGAATCCGGAATAATTGACATGTACCGCGTCCAGACTTTTATCAACGTGGGGCCGGGCGATGAAATAGGACGTATCATCCCTGCTCTACCCGGCGTACCGGGGCGAAACATCAGGGGGGCGCCGATTTTGCCGGAGCCGGTAAAAGAGTTCAAATATACACTTGGCAAGAATATAGAACTGGATGAGGATGGCGGGATTCTTCGAGCGACCTCAATCGGTCGCTTCTGTCAAATAAGCGGGGTGTTCTCCGTTGAGGATGAATATGTTGTCAAGGGGGATGTAGATTTCAATATCGGTAAAATCAACTTCAAAGGTGTTGTTGAAGTGCGCGGCGATGTTATGGATAATTTCGACATTACCGCAACAAAGGGGCTTGTCGTAACTGGCAACATCGGCGTCTGCAGAATAGTCAGCGACGGCAATGTCTCGTTTTGCGGCATGGATGGCCAGGGTGTCGGGAGTGTACTTTGCGGCGGAGCGCTACACGCCCACCATATTCACGAAACTATTATAGAATGTACCGGCGACGTGCTTGTCGATGTCGAGGTGCATGATTGCACCATAAAAACGCTGGGGAGGATTATCGTAGACAAGGATACCATCTCCGGAGGACTATGCATTGCCCAGGGTGGTATTGAGGCTAATAAACTGGGTTCTCCGTCCGGAATGCCTACGCACCTCTACGCCGGGTCGGACTACCATTATGTCGAAGAGATTAATCGCCTGCAGGAGGAGTTGGCGGAAACGCAGGCCATTCTCGCCGAATCTGAGTCGCTGGAGGAAATTATCGAATTGCGCAGGAAATCATCCACCTTGAGCGCTGGCATTGCAAAGCTCCGGAGTAAAACTGTCGCAGCTGCAAACGCAAAGATCAACGTAAAGAGAAAATTGAACGAAAATGTCCGGATGGAGCTGGGTAGTACCTGTGAAACGGTGCAGGAGGGGAGAGTCGGTCCGCTCAGCATTGTGGAAAATCTGGTTGATGGCGGGCTGCGTTATATTTCGATGAGCAGCCTGGATGTAAAAGCAGCTGATATTGAGCGGGCTTTTCTCCTTGATCAGAAACATTCCAAATCAAATGGGCCGGGCTCTCCCCGGTGATCGCTATCCCGGTCGCTTGGGTTGTTGGTCTGCTGCTCAACCGAAATGGCTAAAAGCAGCAGAAACGTGGGATTACCTAAAGGAGGTTAAAAGTGCAAGAGTGAAAACACCTTTCCTTCGGGAAGGCGTTGACGTCCATTTAGAAAATCAAGCTCTGCCATAAAGCAGCACTCCACGATATCCCCCCCCATACTCTGTATCATATCGACAACGGCAGCCATGGTGCCACCTGTAGCCAGGAGGTCGTCAGCAATCAGGACACGTTCACCAGGTTTGATCGAGTCTTTGTGGATCTCCAGGGTATCGGTGCCATATTCAAGGTCATAGGTTTTGCTGTATGTTTCGGAAGGAAGTTTGCCAGGTTTACGAACCAGCACGACACCGGCACACAATTTATACGCCAGTGCCGAGCCGATGATAAATCCCCTCGCCTCAACACCGACCACTTTATCGATCCGTCTGCCGACATAGCGATGTGCAATAAGATCAATTGTCCTCTGGTATGATCGGGCATCCTGCAGCAGAGTCGTAATGTCCTTAAACAGGATCCCTTTTTTAGGGAAATCAGGGACATCCCTGATGATGTTACTCAGCTCTTCCATCTGTTATTTCTCCTTTCTGTTTATGCTGTATTCAATCAGCTCGTTCATGCCTGCCAGCCATGTTTGCCGATAAGCGGCACAAACCGGCACTTGACGGAGGGTTCGTAAAGCAGATCACCCGCCTCATCCTTAACGATTACAAGTAATTGCTGCTCAGTCTCAACACCTACCGGAATGACCAAACGTCCTCCCCTGGCAAGTTGATCCGTCAGAATAGTCGGAATTTCCGGTGCACCGGCGGTAACGATAATTGCATCGAAGGGAGCTTCTTCCTCCCACCCGATTGGACTTTGCTCATTGTCATTGATACGGAGCTGAACGTTAAACAGCTTCAGAGAGTCGAGACATTTACGGGCACGCAAGGCCAAAGGTCGTATCCGTTCTGCGGAGAACACTCTGTCGGCCAGGGTTGCGAGGAGTGCTGTCTGATATCCGGAACCGGTGCCAATTTCCAACACCTTTTCCTTTCCGGTCAAAGCCAGTTTTTCTGTCATCAATGCAACAACATAGGGTTGTGAAATAGTTTGTTTCTCACCAATAGGAAGAGCCTTGTCATTGTACGCCTGAGCAGCAAAAGCCTCTTGAACAAAAATATGGCGCGGGATTTTCAGCATTGCGTCAATAACCCGCCGGTCACTGATTTCGCGTGACACGATCTGTTCCTGCACCATTTTTCTTCTCAAAATGTCAAAGTTCACAGCGAGCTCCGCATGGCAATTTATGGAATCAAGATTCCTGTCGATTACCGGTATCTCAAGCAACTGAATCAAAACTGTCGAGACTATAGCAGGAGATGGATTAATTGTCCATAAGTGTCAGAATGCCCATTTCGAGAGTATTGACAACGAGTTATAATTTGCCAGATCAATATCCAAAAGCAGACTTCTGAACGCTATTCCCCTGCAACACCCATGGCCCAGAGGAGATTGACCTGAGCCACGCGGTAGTCGCGCTGTGCTCTGGCCAGGTTGCTTTTTGCCTGCACCAGGTTCAGTTGGGCATCATCCAGCTCCAGACGGATCTTTACCCCCAATTCGTACCCATTTCTGGCCATCTGTACCAGTCGTTCCGCCTGCCTGACCGTTCCACTAAGCGCCTGGACGATATCGGCGGCTTCTTTGAGAGCATCTCTGTTGGTACGGATCTCTAGGGCGATGCTTTCAAGCAACCTGGCTTCGTCTATCTGCTTACTGTGCAGGTCACTTATGGCTTGAGCTGCTTTGCCGCTCCCCTTCAGCCCATCGAAAAATGGGAACGAAAAAAACAGTCCCGCACTCCATGCTGATCCGTTTGACGAACCGCCCAACGCAGTGGACTCCCTGATGTCAAGCCAATGCCAACCGGCACTACCTTTAAAGTCGAGTCGCGGCTTGTTTTCTGCTTCAGCTATTGTCACAAGTTCGCTATAGATGCCGATACGGTGCCGCAGATCGGACAGTTCGGGGCGTTTAGACCTTGCGCTCTCCAGGGCCTGATCATAGTTTGGCGGAGTTGTGAACTTCGTATCAAGAGTTCCAGTCGCATCAACCTCCTGCCCCCCCAGAGCAAGCAGAAAGCGGAGCTGGTGGCGGGCGGCAGCAATCGCATTTTCACTCCTGATGGTGGCCGGATATGCGTTTTGGACAGCAACATCTGCAGCCAATACATCATAGTCCGTTGCCGTTCCGGCTGCGTACCTTTGTTTTGCCTCGTCAAGGAGGCGCTTCTTCTGTTCGAGGTTCTCACGAGCCGCATTATGCAGTTCCTTCGCCAACAGGACATCGTAGAATACGGTAGTTACGTCTCTGACCGCAGCCTGCCGGAACAGGCGCAGTTGATCGTCAGCCGTTTTGAGCCCCGCTTCCGCCGCTCGGATAGCCGCGCCGATCTTGCCCCAGGTATATAGAGGCTGACTCAACGATACATCCGCGGTCCGACTGTACTGCAGTGGCGCCGCAGTCCCTCCGTACATAACCCCCTGGCTATTGTCCTTCGCAATACCGGCGAAGCCGTTCAGCGAAAGCTGCGGCAGCGCGGCGGCGCGTTCCTCGACATACTTCCCTTCTACGTAGCGGGCATATTCGCGAGCTTTTTCGATGTCACGGTTCTTGTCCATAGCGATAGAGATCGCTTCATCCAGGGTTACGGTGCGGATCTCGGCGGCATGGGCGAATCCGAATCCAAATAGAATAACACAGAGCAACGGAGCAACGGAGTAAAAACAAAGAAGAATCTTCTTGAAAAAGTCTTTTTGAGAATCATCTTTATGGTGAATGCAGTTTCTCATGTAAGAGGTTGATTTCTCTGTTGCTCCGTTGCTCCGTGTTATTCGAACTGCCGTTTCTAGGGTAGATAGATCTAAAACGGTTTGATTCCTTGTGAAGTAAATCATGCCTTTGCTTCTCCTCCGTTGCTTCGTTGCTCCGTGTTATTCGGGGTATTACCTTTCCACTTCCGTCTCAGCCAGCCACCAAAATCATCCACAACCGTGTACATGACCGGCACGACCAGCAGCGTCAGGAAGGTTGAGGTAATGAGGCCGCCAACTACGGCGCGGGCCATGGGAGCACGCATTTCGGCACCGCTGCCGATGCCGAGGAACAGCGGCATCATGCCGAAGATCATGGCCATAGTCGTCATAATGATCGGCCGCAGGCGCGTCCGACCAGCAAGAATCACGGCATCGCGACGCGACAGTCCATCTCGCCGCTGTAGAATTTTGGCGTAGTCCACCAGCAGGATGGCGTTCTTGGTGACCAGGCCCATCAGCATAATCAGACCGATCAGCGACATGATGTTGACGGTGTCGCCGGTAAGTTTTAGCATGCCTGCCATGCCGACAATCGACAGCGGCAGCGCCAGCATGATGGCAAACGGCTCGAAAAACGATTCGAACTGGGCCGCCAGAATCAGGTAGACGAACAGTACCGCCAGAATCAGCGACTCCCCCATATAGCCGAACGATTCAGCCATATCCTCGGCCTCACCGGAAAGGTTGATCGCATAACCGGGCGGCATATTGATCCGTTTGGACGCCGCTTCGACATGTTTTACCGCTGTGCCGATGGGGAGATTGTCCAGGTTGGCGCTGACAGTAACCTGCCGCGCCAGATCACGACGATTTATCTCCGTCGGCGAGGCCGCCACCACCGTTGAGGTCAGGCTGCCTAGCGGCACCATCTTTATGCCGCCGGCGCCATTGGGGACTGATACCCGCAAATCGGTTACCTGGGATGGGTTCTGGCGCAGACGTTCCGGCAGCCTGACCCTCACATCCACAGCATCACCGTCTTCGTCCTCGTATGTGGAAATTGCTTCACCGCCAATCAGGCGACTCAAGGCTGCGACAATGTCATTGGTGGTGACTCCGGCCGAAAGGGCCTTGTCGCGGTCTACCCGCATACGATATTCCGGGATGTCATTTTCCAGGGTCATGGATAGGTCAACGATACCCGGTACTGAGTAAAGCTCTTTTTTCAGTCTGGCACCGAGTTGCTTGAGCACGTTCAGGTCATCACCCTTTAGGTTGACGTTAAGCGGTTTCAGTGCGCCCCCGATCTGTCCGACCTCTTCGATGGAGAAGGTAATGCCAGCCACCTTGTTTAAGCGCTCGCGGATCTCCCGTTGAAGAACAAACTGGTTTTTGGCCCGATCTTTGCGATCTTTCAGTTTGATATAGAGGAGCCCGTCCCGTACCGTACCGCTGTCGCCGGCTCCGATGGTAGTATAGGTATGGTCGATTTCGGGAAAATCTTTAACTGCTGCCAGGACAGCCGTCATTCTCCCTTCGGTCTCGGCCATGGAGGCATCCGGTGCGGTCTTGAAGGAGACCTGAAGTTCGCCTTTGTCATATTGGGCCATAAAGGAGGATTCCAACGTGCCGAAGATCGCTATTCCGGCGACAAAGGCGGCAAAGGCGGCTGTCAGTACCGTCTTGCGGTGATCGAGAGCCCAGCCGACAGCCGAGCGGTAGCGGTCGGCTGTACGGTCAAACCAGAGATTGAAGATCTCGAGCCAGCGGGCTACTCCTTTGCGTTTACCCTGCATATGTATGGAGGGGTCATGCCAGCGGGATGAGAGCATCGGATCCAGGGTGAAGGAGACAAACAGCGAAACCAGCACGGCAAAGGCGACACTGATGCCGAACTGGTAGAAGAAACGCCCGACAATGCC
>Ga0194060_10002779_pt1 | contig 12464 bp, 9 predicted proteins | sample SepL225m_MetaG_FD_163427 | JGI IMG/M metagenome (GOLD analysis project Ga0194060, IMG submission 163427) | Anoxic zone freshwater microbial communities from boreal shield lake in IISD Experimental Lakes Area, Ontario, Canada - Sep2016-L222-5m | ecosystem: Environmental > Aquatic > Freshwater >... | reverse complement strand
ATGTATTGTTAGCATACAGAGCAGAGTTTATTTATCAAAACTTAATGATAGAAAGCAATGTAATTCACAGTGCTTACCTTAATAAAGTGACTAAACTGTTATTTTTGGGTTCATCGTGCATTTATCCAAAACTCGCTCCGCAGCCACTGAAAGAAGAGTATTTGCTGACGGGTTTATTAGAACCGACTAACGAACCTTATGCGATTGCCAAAATTGCAGGTATTAAGCTCTGCGAAGCTTATCGCAGCCAATACGGTTGCAATTTTATCTCCGTCATGCCCACCAATCTTTATGGCACTAACGATCATTATGACTTAAATAATTCCCATGTATTGCCCGCGCTGTTGCGTAAATTTCACACTGCTAAAATCGAAAATTCACCCGCTGTAGAAATCTGGGGATCAGGTACTCCAAAACGCGAATTTTTACACGTCGATGATTTGACCGATGCCTGTTTTTACCTTATGCAACAGTATAATGAAGCTGAACTGGTCAATATTGGCACAGGTGTAGACATAGCCATTAAAGATTTAGCCTTACTGATAAAAGATATTGTCGGTTATACTGGCAAGTTAAAATTTGATACCAGTAAACCCGATGGCACACCGCGCAAATTGATGGATGTCAGCAAATTACACGCATTGGGTTGGCAACATAAAATTAGTCTAGCCGACGGTATACGCGGAGTTTATGATGGGGTTAAATATTATCAGTTTGTAGAATGTGCTATATGATTTTTAGCAACTACTCGCAAGATTTATCTGGATTGAGATAACAAAAATAAGCAATGAAAAATCAAGAAAATTTTCAGTTTACAATTGAAGCTGGTAAATCCGAACGCCATTACTGGATGGATTTATGGCGATACCGAGAACTTTTTTATATTCTGGCATGGAGAGATATAGCTGTGCGCTACAAACAAACCATCATAGGACTATTATGGGCAATTATTCGCCCTCTATTAACCATGATAATCTTTGTTGTAGTGTTCGGAAAAATCGCCAAACTACCCAGCGAAGGCATACCTTACCCTATCTTTGTTTTTGCCGCCTTGTTGCCTTGGACATTTTTTGCCAACGCATTTGCCGATGCCAGTAATAGTCTTATTAGTAATAGCAATTTAATTTCAAAAGTGTATTTTCCACGACTTATTATTCCAGCAGCTTCTGTCATAGTTTCCGCTGTTGATTTTATGATTTCATTTATCATTTTATTAGCTTTAATGGCATGGTATCACTACTTACCAAGCTGGTACTTATTAACTTTGCCATTGTTTTTATTACTGGGATTTTTTGCCTCATTGGGTGCTGGATTATTTGTTGCTTCGTTAAATGTAAAATACCGAGATTTCAGATTTATTATTCCGTTTATTGTCCAATTAGGATTATATATATCTCCTGTAGGATTCAGCTCAACCATAGTGCCTGAGCAATACCAGTTATTTTATTATCTAAATCCAATGGTTGCTGTTATTGATGGCTTTCGTTGGGCAATTAGCGGTGGTAACACGGCATTTAATACTACAGAATTAAGTATATCAATTAGTGTTATTACATTATTTTTTCTAGTAGGTGTAATTTATTTTAGAAAAATAGAAAAAACATTTGTGGATGTTATCTAATGGGTATAGCAATAAAAGTAGAAAATATTAGTAAAAAATATATTATTCAGCATGAAAAAAAATCAGCCCATTATGAGACGTTAAGCGACTCTTTAATTCAAGGCAGTAAAAATATTATTACTAGAATTAGTCATCCTTTTAGTCATTCAAAAATAGAACAACAAACACAAGAGGAATTTTGGGCATTAAAAGATATTAATTTTGAAATTGAACAAGGCGATAGACTAGGCATTATCGGTAGAAACGGTGCGGGAAAATCGACATTACTAAAAATACTTTCACGCATTACAGAGCCAACGTCTGGAAAAGTACATATTAATGGCAGAATCGCCAGTTTGTTGGAAGTCGGCACGGGTTTTCATCCTGAATTGACTGGGCGAGAAAATATTTTTTTAAACGGTGCTATTTTGGGTATGAGCCGCGCAGAGGTTAAAACGAAATTTGATGAAATTGTTGCGTTTGCTGAAATTGAAAAATTCCTTGATACCCCTGTTAAACGCTACTCTAGCGGTATGTATGTGCGTTTAGCTTTCGCGGTGGCGGCACATTTGGAGCCTGATATACTGATAGTAGACGAGGTTCTTGCTGTAGGTGATGCGCAGTTTCAGAAGAAATGTTTGGGCAAGATGGAAGAAGTATCCAAGTCAAGAGGCAGAACAGTTTTGTTTGTGAGCCACCAAATGGGAGCTATCGCTCAGTTTTGTAATAAAGCCCTTCTGCTTGATAAAGGTATGATTGCCCAGAGCGGTACAGTATCGCATATCATAAATTACTATATGAATATGTCAGCGAATAATATGAGTGGCTTTCAGGCAGAAACAACTTCACGCTATAAAGACATTGCTATAATGAAAGCGCGTTCCTATGATGCAGAAGGTTGCCCAGCAGTCAATTTTGTACATAATCAAGAAATTGTCATAGAGATTATTTGTAAAATTAATAAGTGGATAAGTGGAACAGAGGTGCGAGTTGCAGTAAGAGACTCTAAACGAAATGTTTTTACTACTGACACAGAACTTGTTATGCAAAATGAAGCGGTATCGAATGAGTTATGCGCCAAGGTAGTTATACCAGCAGGGGTACTAAGACCTGAGCAATATTTTTTTAAGCTTGCTATCTATCTTCCAAATCAGTTGATATTTGACCTTGTTGATGATGCCTTGTCAATTACTGTCGTTGATGGTGGTTCCAAGTATGCGGCGAGTGAGGGTTTGGACTATGGCTGTGTATTTGTTGATTGCAAATGGACAATTAATCCATCTTCTAACTTAATATTTTAAGGGAATATGTTATGGCTGAAACACTAGGCTCGCTTTGCGACAAACTAACCATTGTCAAACTCAAACAATGGCATTCTGAAGAGTTCGCTAGGCTTGCAAGTTTAGCAGAGCAGGAAAAACAGCTTAAGAATGAAATTGATGAATTTACAGCGGCTGCCATTGCAGGACAAATTCCCTTAGAAAAGCTCAATTTTGCTGCTAACAAGGTTTACAAAAAAGAAGGTAATGCTATTCGGGCAGTGCAAGGTAGCATGGGCGATATTTTTTCCAGATTGGCTGAAGTCAATTGCGAGTTATGGCATGAACAGGAAAAGGTTTATGAATTTGATAAAGTACCTGTTGAACAAAAAGACAAAGTCGTAAAGCAGTTGGCTTTACTTAATTTGGAACGAAACCAGTGTATCGATCAGATTGATAAAAGCTTACGCGCTTTTGTTGAAGGTTTGCACAGCAAAGAATAACTTAACTGAAGGTTTTATATGCACTTAATACATCGAACAACTTGCCGTGTGTGTGGCTCGGCAGCACTAACCCCAGTCATTAATCTGGGCGAACAATATTTACAGGGTTCTTTTGTTAAGCCTGGTAAGGAGTTACCGCCGACACGCAAAATACCGATGACGCTGGTGCGTTGTGACCCAACCCGTGATGAACGCGCTTGTGGTTTATTACAAATGAAACACACCGTTCCACCCGATATTTTGTATTCAGCTTATTGGTATCGTTCAGGAACAAACAATACCATGCGCGAACATTTACGCGGAATTGCTGACGATGCTATGCAGATTATTGGGGCATCCAACGGTAGTGTTTTGGATATTGGCTGCAATGATGGCACTTCTCTGGCTTTTTATCCTGATACGTTTCAGAAATTTGGGGTTGATCCGTCCGATGTCGCTCAAGAAATAACAGGTAATGTTCAGGTAGTTCAGGATATTTTTCCATCAGAAGAACTAACTGCACGACTAAAAGGCGGTAAATTAGACATTATTACCTCCATTGCTATGTTTTATGATCTTGAAGATCCGATTGCCTTTACTAAAGGTATCAAAGATATTTTAGCTCCCGAAGGTATCTGGATATTTGAAATGTCTTATATGCCGACCATGCTCAAGATGACTTCGTATGACACTATTTGTCACGAGCATTTGGAGTTTTATAGTCTTGCCGTAATTGAGTATATTCTCAAAAAGACAGGCATGAAGATATTCAATGTTTCTCAAAATACTATCAATGGCGGTAGCATTCGTTGTTATGCGACTCATGCTAATAATTACAGCTACAAAAATGAGCAATATCTGGAAAACATTAAAACCATCCGTCAAGAAGAGTTTAATCTTGAATTAGATACCGATAAACCCTACAAACATTTTCAGGATCGCATCAACGTACATAAAGAAGAATTGATTTCCCTGCTTAAGCAGTTAAAAAAAGAAGGCAAGAAAATTCATATTTACGGTGCATCTACAAAAGGAAATACTATTTTGCAATGGTGTGGTATTGATAATAGATTGATTGACGTAGCGGCAGAACGTAATCCAGACAAATACGGCGCATATACTCTTGGCACGGATATTCCAATTGTTAGTGAAGCAGATTCAAGAGCGATGAATCCTGACTATTACCTTATTCTGCCTTGGCATTTCAAAGAAGAGTTTGTTGAGCGTGAAAAAGAAATGCTGGAAAAAGGTGTAGGCTTTATTTTCCCGCTTCCAAACATTCAAATATTCAAGAACTAAAGAATATGAGTAAAGAATTTAAGCCTAGAGGATTGTTTGTCATTCAGGAAAAATCATTCTGTAGCATCTATGAGTCTGGGGTGATGGTGTATAACGCCTTGCGTACAGGGGCAAACTTTCATCTGGATTACCTAGAAATATCGCCAGAAAAAAGAGCGTTGCCTGATGGTTATGATTTCTATTTGTTCAATTATCATCACCACACAATGGCGTGGTTGGATTTAAAAAGCCTAAATAGATTGTCTGGGGTAAAAATTACCTTGGTACTTGAAGTAGCTCCGAACGACCCTTTTGTGCTGTGTCCTTCAAATGTTTTTGATGCTTATTGCGCACTCGATCCGACCATACTACACCCTGATCCGCGTGTCTATGCTTTCCCTAGACCGTTGGAAGTTGTAGACAATATTCCCACCTATATTGAAAAAGATATTCCAGTGATTGGTAGTTTTGGCTTCGCTACACTAGGTAAGGGGTTTGAACTGGTTGTCAATGCTGTTAACAATGAATTCGATAGAGCCGTAGTCAGAATCAATATTCCATTTGGAACTTATGCTGATGATGCGTTTTGGCACTTGCATAAACAGAGCTATGCAGACTATCTGACCGATTTATGTAAAAAAACCGCAAAAGAAGGCATTGAGGTTGTGGTTACCCGTGATTATCTGTCTAAAGAGGAGCTAATCGCGTGGTGTAGTCAGAATACCTTGAATTGTTTTTTATATAATAGGAATCAACCAGGGCTTTCCGCAACAACTGACCAAGCTATTTCTAGTGGCAGACCTCTTTTGGTTTCTGCCAATGAGACATTTAGACACATTCATTCGTATATCAAACCCTACCCATTTCAAAGTCTGAAAGAGGCAATCGCCTTATCCATTCCTTATGTACAGAAAATGCAGCAAGACTGGTCTCCACAAAAAGTCGTAAGCAGGTTTGAGGTGGTTTTAAATGCCTTAGGCGTGTTTACCGAAAAAGAAAGCTATTCGTTGGAGCATAATGCCACAATGGAAAATCTGATTCTAGCTGATGTAGCAAGAGGAAGCTGTATGTCGATGTCAGGTTTAAGAAACCAGTTAAAAATAAGAACGCGATTAAAAAAACTTTTGGGGGTAGCTTGGCAAAAGTCCGATTCAATGCCCGCACTCGTTCGCCCTAGTTTTTCAGGAAAAGCTAAGGAAAATACCATTTTAATTATTTCACATAACAAGAAACAGTGCGGTATTCATCAATACGGATTGAATATTTTTGAGGCTCTGAGGACATCAACTCGCTATTCATTTGCCTATGCAGAATGCTCGAATGAAGAGGAGTTAAGGGATGCAGCCACTAACACGAACCCTTCGCTGATTATTTATAATTATTACCCTGCCACTATGCCGTGGTTAAGTCCCCGTATCACGCGGTTTTTCAAAGTGCCACAAATGGGAATAATGCACGAAGTAACTCAGCAAGAGGCAGATAATGCAGACACGGAGTTGTTCGATTATCACTTATGTCCAGATCCAACACTTATAGAAAACAATCCCCATGTTTTAAAGACTAAGCGATTACTTTTACCCTATCTAAATACCCAAAATAGTCCAGACACAATAACGGTTGGCAGTTTTGGTTTTGGTTTCGGCGATAAGGGCTTTGAACGATTGGTGAAGCAGGTTCAACAAGAATTTGACCAAGCTCGAATTATTATTCGAATGCCATTTAATGATGTAGTCGATTTAGGCGGAAAAACCTACGCACTTGATACCGCCAAACGTTGCCGAAGCTTGATAACAAAACCAGATATAAATCTGGAAATTGATCATAGTTTTCTCAGTAATACAGGCTTATTGAATTTTCTTGCCAGCAACACAATTAATGTATTCTTTTATGATGTTGATAAGCATCGTGGAATTTCCAGCGTCATTGATTACGCTCTAGCAGTTCAACGCCCACTTGCTATTACAAAATCGGGGATGTTTCGACACATATCTTCAATCAAGCCATCTATTTGTATTGAAGACGCTTCTCTAAAAGAAATTATCAGCAATGGCATTGCTCCTCTCGTACCTTTTTATAATGAATGGAGTGAGTCAAGCTTTGTGATGGATTATGAAAGAATTTTGGATAAAGTGCTGGGCAAAGGAGATATAGAAATTAAAGCGGAAGCAATTGGCTACAATCGGATACTGGATAATGCAGCTCGCGCTCAATACAAGCGAGCTATTGATGTGCTGTTTGAATTGATTCCCGATAAGCTGAATATGAAGATATACGAAGCAAATATTCAGCAAGCTTTTGTTATGGATACAGTACGGAAATTTGCCCAAAAAGGAGCAAAAATATTGTGTGTTGGCAGTTTTGAAGACACGGCAGCAGGCGCACTCAAGAAATTGGATTTTGTCATGGATGAGATTGATCCAGCGATTAACTACGACCTTGATACATTTTTTCAATTGCCAACAACCCAGAAAAATAGTTACGACATTATTTTTTCAACATCGGTGTTGGAACATGTGCCGAATGATGAACTGTTTGTAAGACAAATAGCAGACTTGTTAGCAACTAATGGAATCGCTGTTTTGACCTGTGATTTCAAGGATGATTATGTACAGGGTGACCCGCTTCCCGTAACTGACCTTCGCTTTTATACCGAAAAAGATTTGCAGGAGCGTATAGTGCCGCAACTTATGGGCTGTCAATTAGTCGATGAACCACATTGGTATAATGCTAGGCACGATTTTTTTTATGCTGGCTATTTTCAATACGCATTTGCATCTTTGGTCTTTAGGAAAAATGAGTTATGAATACACTGATTTTCGGTATCAATGGACAGGATGGGTATTATTTAAGCTTGCTTTGCAAGGCAAAAGGTTTTTCTGTTATTGGCGTTTCTAGGTCAGGCGGTGAATGGTTAACAGGCGATGTTTCCAATCGTGAACAAACTGAATCCTTGATAAAAACTTACCAGCCTAAATACGTTTTTCATTTAGCAGCTAATTCCACAACGCGGCATGACGCGCTTTTTGAAAATCATGAAACCATTTCTACTGGCTCTTTGAATATTCTCGAAGCAGTAAAAAGGCATAGCCCAGATACCAAAGTTTTTATTACGGGGAGCGGTTTGCAGTTCGTGAATACTGGAGTTTCCATTTCTGAACATGATGCTTTTGAAGCAAATAGTGCTTATTCTGTGGCACGAATTCAATCAGTTTATGCGGCAAGATATTATCGGTCACTGGGCATTCGGGTTTATGTGGGTTATTTGTTCCATCACGAAAGCCCGTTGCGTAAACCGAATCATGTCAGCAAAATGATAGCATTAGCTGTTCAACGTATTGCCGCTGGCAGTGATGAGATGATTGAATTGGGCGATATTTCTGTGCGAAAAGAATGGACGTTTGCAGGTGATGTGGTGCAAGGAATACTGACTTTAGTTGAGCAGGATACGGTGTTTGAAGCCGTCATCGGTTCAGGTGTTGCTTATTCGATTCAGGATTGGCTGGAGATATGCTTTAAACTCATTGGCAAAGACTGGCGCGACTACGCACGTCTTCGCGAGGGCTTTACGCCTGAATATAAGCAATTGCTCTCTAGTCCTCGCACTATTAACGCACTGGGATGGCAGCCAAGTGTCACGTTACCCGAACTGGCAAAAATAATGCTGTATTCTGAGAGTACACTTGAATAAACATTACAAAAAACGCATTTTGCTGGCGCAGTTGGGCTCATTTGGCGATTGCCTTTATGCCACCAGCATAGCTAGGCAGATTAAGATAGATAATCCAGAATGCCATTTGACTTGGGCTATTGGTTCAATTTACAGATCGGTACTGACGGCAAATCCAGATGTGGATGCAATTTGGGAGTTTTCAGTAGAATGCAGGAACGACTTGTTGGATAAGTGGCAAGAATTTGAGGATATTGCTAATCAACGTAAGAATGCTGGCGAGTTTGACGAAGTTTATTTCACGCAGGTTTTTCCAAACAACATAAAGAACTTTGATGGTACTTTACGATCTTCTATTTTTCGTGGCTATTCCAGACCGATTACGGTGTCAGTGTCACCCAGAATTCAACTATTGCCCGCTGAAATTGAAAATGTTGCTAATTTTATTCGGCAGCAAGAAATAACGGCAGATACAAAGCTTATCCTATTTGAATGCGCAGCACACAGCGGTCAGTCTTTTGTTACTTCGCAGTTCGCTTTAGATGTTGCAAATACACTCATTCAACAAATGCCCGATGTTAGCGTTATTATGTCTTCTGCCTCTAATGACTTATCACAAAGTGATAAACGAATTATTGATGGGAGTGTTCTTTCATTTAGAGAGAATGCAGAGCTTACTCGATATTGTGTACTTGTTGTGGGCTGTTCCAGTGGTATTTCTTGGTTGTGTACATCGGAATGGGCTAAGCCATTACCAATGATTCAACTGCTAAAAAAATCGACATCAATATACGCCTCTATAGTGCATGATCATGAGTATTTTGGTTTGCCTACTGCACATATTTTGGAAATGACAGATTGCTCAGCAAACAATGTTGCTAATTGTATTGAAGCGGTAATTTCGAATGGAATTGAGGCGGCAAAAGTAAATTTCCATGAAAAAATCGAGCCAAATCCTTATTCGTATCTAGCAGGTTTTTTAATTGAGTTTCCAAAAAAACGTTACGGGGAAGCATTTACTGCATTGTGTTTTTCTGTTAAAAGATATGGCATCTACAAGATATTGGGGGCTTTTTTTATTTTATTGACCCGTATTAACATGAGGTTTTTAAAGAAATTGTTTTAAAAAACTAAATTTTTCATCATATCAGTCACACAATGTCAGTCAGCAAATGCTTTGATTTAACAGTTTAGCTGAAAAATGCGCTGAACAAAAAAACATCAATAATTGAATGATTCCACCATTTTATGCAATATTAAAATTAGTAAACAATGAAAATAGCCTTTGATTCACAGATATTTACGTTGCAGGAGTATGGTGGTATTTCTCGTTATATTTGTAGCCTTGCGACGCATTTAGCGGATATTAAGAAGATAGAAACAAACATCATCGCACCTTTCTATATTAATGCTTATCTTGAAAAGTTACCTAAAGAAATAGTATCAGGCATCAAAATACCTAAAATACCTAAAACAGGTCGAATTGTTCACCTGAGCAGCTTATGGTTAGCCCGACGTGCTATCTCAAAACTCGCACCACAGATTGTGCATGAAACTTACTTCACGGAACATTCTGTCGCACCCAAAGGCGTGCGTACTGTGGTAACTGTTTACGATATGATTCATGAGCTATTTCCCGCTGCGTTTTCTAAACAGGATAAAACCTCAGTACAAAAGCGTATAGCAACACAAAGGGCAGATCACGTTATTTGTATTTCTGAAAGCACTCGAAAAGATTTGTTGGAGCTTTTTGATTTACCAGAAGACAAAGTGTCAGTTGTTTACCTTGGCTTTGATAACTTGATTCCAGAAATTTCAGAAACGCATAAAATCAAACCTTATCTGTTGTATGTCGGGCAACGTGGCGGCTATAAAAACTTTGACGGTTTTTTACGCGCTTATGCGAGTTCATTGTGGTTGCGTGATAATTTTGATGTGCTGTGTTTTGGGGGCGGTGCGTTTTCAAGTGATGAAAAAAAACTGTTTGACGATTTAAAACTCGCCAATAATCAGCTAATACAAACAAATGGCAGTGATAGCAAACTTGCCAGCTTTTATCGCGATGCCGCATTGTTTGTTTATCCATCGCTTTATGAAGGCTTTGGTATTCCTCCATTGGAAGCCATGTCTCTTGATTGTCCTGTTGCCTGTAGTCACAACAGTTCCATTCCCGAAGTAGTTGGCAATGCTGCCGAATATTTTGACCCACAGGATGTTGATTCTATGCGTGTAGCAATGGAACGGGTATTGAGTTCAACAGCAAGACGCACTGAGCTGATTGACGCTGGGCAGTTACGTTGTTCTCAATTTTCATGGACACGTTGCGCGGAAGAAACACTGGCTGTTTATAGGAATCTGATGTGAAAAGGGCGTTGATTTGTGGCGTGAGTGGACAAGATGGTAGTTACCTTGCGCAGTTGTTGCTGAATAAAGGCTATGAAGTATGGGGGACATCCAGAGATGCACAAGTTGCTAACTTCGGCAATTTAAGCTCGCTAGGCATTAAACATCGAGTGACATTGCTGTCAATGGCTCCCAATGATTTTCGTAGCGTATTGACTGCACTTAGTCACAGTGAAGCTGATGAAATTTATTATCTTGCGGGGCAAAGCTCTGTCGGCTTGTCCTTTGATCAACCTGCTGAAACCTTGGAAAGCATTACCCTTGGCACATTGAATATGCTAGAAGCGATTCGTTTTATGAAAAAGCCGATTAAATTTTATCATGCAAGCTCCAGTGAATGTTTTGGCGATCATAGACAAATTGCCACTGAAGAAACCCCTTTTCGTCCGTGTAGTCCTTATGGCGTTGCCAAATCATCGGCACACTGGCTTGTTGTGAATTATCGTCTGGCTTACGGTTTATTCGCCTGTAACGGCATTTTGTTCAATCATGAATCACCGCTACGCCCTGAGCGGTTTGTGACCAAAAAGATTATCTCAGCAGCGTGTCGAATTGCACAGGGTTCTCCAGAAAAACTGACGCTGGGACGACTTGATATTGTTCGCGATTGGGGCTTTGCACCTGAATATGTGGAAGCAATGTGGCGGATGATGCAGCAAGAGGTGGCAGATGATTATATTATTGCCACAGGCGAAGCCAATTCGCTGCAAGACTTTGTGGCAGAAGCTTTTTCAGTCGTTGGTTTGGATTGGCGTGACTATGTGAATAGTGATCCTGCACTGTTTCGTCCGACTGACTTAGCGAGAAGCCAAGGCTGTGCTGATAAAGCCCTGCATCAATTAGGCTGGCAAGCAACCTTTAAGATGCGTGAAATTGTCCGTAACATGATAAGCTTATTATCAATAAATTAGGGGTGCAAGCTCTGCTTGCAAAATCAGGCAAAGCCTGATCTCCTCTATACAGTAATACCATCTGACTTTTTTCTAAGAATTTAGTTTTCGAGATAATTTATAATGACAGAGGAAAATAAAGCTATTTTTTCATTAAATGATGAATATGCGACTACGCGTAGAGTTACCTGTCTGCCGCCTATCATTATCAATCACTCCGAAGATAAAATTCAGACTCAATTATTTTTACCTGTTACCAATACAATAAAGAGTGAAGGTGGACTACGCACAAAGGGATATTTTAAAAAAAATTCAATAGATAATCCTTTAATTACAGTTATTACTGTTGTATTTAACGGTGCAAACTATTTAGAGAAAACTATTTTAAGTGTAATAACGCAATCCTACGATAATATTGAATATATTATTATAGATGGCGGATCTACAGATAATAGCATTAATATTATTAGTCAATACGAAAATAAAATTGATTATTGGATTAGTGAGAATGACACTGGAATTTATGATGCAATGAATAAAGGCGTTAAATTTTCTAATCAGTCTTCATACCTGTATTTTTTAAATTCAGGTGATTATGTATTTTATTCAGACGTTTTTGCAAGATTATCAAAACTATTTGATGGGAAAAATATAGTATTTGGAAAAATACAGTACGATACAGGGGAAATTGTTAAATCTAGTTTGTCTGTTAATAGATATTTACATAATACCATACATCATCAAAGTATATTTTATCCAAGCCAAATTATAAGGCATATTGGTTTTGATTGTTCATACAGAATTATGGCTGATTATAAATTAAATATACAAATTTATAATACTCATAAATATCGATATATAAGTGACTGTTCCATAATAGCATTA
>Ga0194060_10002778_pt1 | contig 12466 bp, 10 predicted proteins | sample SepL225m_MetaG_FD_163427 | JGI IMG/M metagenome (GOLD analysis project Ga0194060, IMG submission 163427) | Anoxic zone freshwater microbial communities from boreal shield lake in IISD Experimental Lakes Area, Ontario, Canada - Sep2016-L222-5m | ecosystem: Environmental > Aquatic > Freshwater >... | reverse complement strand
TTTTTTCTTCGTTGCCATGGTAAAGCTCCTTCATCAAAGTTAAAGAAAAACAACTACTGCAAACCCGGCTACGGTAGCCCGGATTATCCGGCCTGCCGAGGAAAACCCCGACCGACCGAATTCTTCGCCTGCGAATGCACGCGGCTTCACGCCGCCTTGCGCTCGATCAGGTCACGATACAAAACAACGGGATCCAGTTCGACCCCGCCATCCCAAACCAGAGTCATTGCCGTCGCGTCGAACTTCACCCGGCAAAACTGTTCCCGGTCGCGCCAGACTTTAAACGCACCGATTTCCAGCAGGTTGCCAAGGAACACGCTTCCTTCCGTTCCGTCGTCGAATTGCAGCCAGAGGCTGTAATCGCTGTCCGCCCGAAAATTGGTCAATTTACGCATTCTTGCCTCCACTGGACACGGACGAAACGGTGTTTGTTATTCCCAACTGAGTGCCCCTCCTGTCTGATACTCGATCACCCGCGTTTCGAAGAAATTGCGCTCTTTTTTCAGATCGGTCATTTCGCTCATCCAGGGGAAGGGATTGCTCGCCCCCGGATACAACTGTTCCACGCCGATCTGCTGGCAACGCCGGTTGGCGATATAGCGCAGGTACTCCTTGAACATCGGCGCATTCAGTCCGAGTACGCCGCGCGGCATGGTGTCCTCGGCGTAGCGGTATTCGAGTTCGACCGCCGTCTTCATATAGCCCTGGATCTCTTCACGGAAAGCCGCGGTCCAGAGATGCGGGTTTTCCATCTTGATCTGGTTGATGAGGTCGATGCCGAAATTGCAGTGCATCGACTCGTCACGCAGGATGTATTGATACTGCTCCGCGGCGCCGGTCATCTTGTTCTGGCGGCCCATGGCGAGAATCTGGGCGAAGCCGACGTAGAAGAACAGGCCTTCCATGATGCAGGCGAACACGATCAGGCTCTTCAGCAGCTGCTGGTCGGCCTCGGGGGTGCCGGTCTTGAACGCGGGGTCGGTGAGCGTGTCGATGAACGGGATCAGGAATTCGTCCTTGGCCCGAATACTTGCGATTTCGTGATAGGCGTTGAACACCTCGCCTTCGTCCAGCCCCAAACTTTCGACGATGTACTGATACGCGTGGGTGTGGATGGCCTCTTCGAATGCCTGGCGCAGCAGGTACTGCCGGCACTCCGGTGCGCTGATGTGGCGGTATGTGCCGAGAACGATGTTGTTCGCGGCAAGCGAATCGGCGGTGACGAAAAATCCCAGGTTGCGCTTGATGATGCGACGTTCGTCCTCGGTCAGACCGTTCGGGTCTTTCCAGGTGGCGATGTCGCGGCTCATGTTGATTTCCTGCGGCATCCAGTGATTGGCGCAAGCCGACAGGTATTTTTCCCAGGCCCATTTGTACTTGAACGGCACCAGCTGATTCACGTCGGTGCGGCCGTTGATGATGCGCTTGTCTTCGACGCGGATGCGGCGCAGTTCCGCCGCGCTCTCTTCCACTCTGACTACCTGCGGCGCGCGCATCTGGCGCTCGGCGACAGGCGCAGCAGACGCGGGCATGAATCCCCTCACGGCCTGCATGCCCAGGCCGGGTATCGGGGAGACCGCCACTTCGTCTTCAAAATTCAGCATACTCAACTCTCCAGCCTTGTCCGCTTTCTACTGACAGGCTTCACATTCAGGGTTGTCGATCGAGCAGAACTTCGGTTCCGCCGCATCAGCGTTCGCGGAACCCAACCCACCCTCCGGCACTGCGTTCAACGCCCCGGCCTTCACCGTCGACTTCTCGGCGTGGGTCGCACCCATCGAACGCAGGTAATAAGTCGTTTTCAGACCGCGCTTCCAGGCCAGCTTGTAAGTGTCGTCCAGCCGCTTGCCCGAGGCGCCGGCCATGTAGATATTGAGGGACTGCGCCTGGTCGATCCATTTCTGCCGCCGGGCAGCCGCTTCCACCAGCCACTGCGGCTCGACTTCGAACGCGGTGGCGTATAAGTTGCGCAGCTCGGCCGGCACCCGGTCGATCTTGGCCAGATTGCCGTCGAAGTACTTGAGATCGGCGATCATCACCTCGTCCCACAGGCCCAGGCGCTTGAGATCGTTGACCAGATATTCGTTCACCACCGTGAATTCGCCGGACAGGTTCGATTTTACGTACAGGTTCTGGTAGGTCGGTTCGATCGAGGCCGACACGCCGATGATATTGGCGATGGTCGCGGTCGGCGCGATCGCCAGGCAGTTGGAATTGCGCATGCCGCGCTGGCGGATGCGCTCGCGCAGTCCGTCCCAATCCATGCTGACGCTCATGTCGATTTCGACATGGCCGCCGCGCTCTTCGCGCAGCAGGGCCAGCGTGTCCTGCGGCAGGATGCCGCGGTCCCACAGCGAGCCGCGGTAGGACGAATAGCGACCGCGCTCTTCGGCCAGGTCCGTCGAAGCCATGTAGCCGAAATACGCAACCGCCTCCATGGAGCGATCGGCGAACTCTATCGCCTCCCTGGAACCGTAGGGTATGCGCAGCACATGCAGGCAATCCTGGAATCCCATGATCCCCATGCCCACCGGACGATGCTTGAGATTCGAATTGCGCGCCTTGCCCACCGCGTAATAATTGATATCGATGACGTTGTCGAGCATGCGCATCGCCGTGGCGATGGTGCGCTGCAGCTTGGCGTGATCGAGCTTGCCGTCCTTGAGATGGGCGACGAGGTTGACCGAACCCAGGTTGCACACCGCGATCTCGTGTTCGTTCGTATTGAGCGTGATCTCGGTGCACAGATTGGAGCTATGCACCACACCGACGTGGGACTGGGGCGAGCGGATGTTGCTCGGATCCTTGAACGTGATCCAGGGATGCCCGGTCTCGAACAGCATCGACAGCATCTTGCGCCACAACTGCAGCGCCGGTATCTTGCGGAACAGCTTGTGTTCGCCCCTGGCCGCCTTCTCCTCGTACGCCACGTAGGCTTTCTCGAATTCCCTGCCAAACTTGTCGTGCAGGTCGGGGCAGTCCGAGGGAGAGAACAGCGTCCACTCGCCGTTTTCCATCACCCGCTTCATGAACAGGTCCGGAATCCAGTTGGCCGTGTTCATGTCGTGGGTGCGGCGGCGGTCGTCGCCCGTGTTCTTGCGCAGTTCCAGAAACTCTTCGATATCCAGGTGCCAGGTTTCCAAGTAGGCGCATACCGCCCCCTTGCGTTTGCCGCCCTGGTTCACCGCCACCGCGGTGTCGTTGACCACCTTCAGGAAGGGAACCACGCCCTGCGACTTGCCGTTGGTGCCTTTGATATGCGAGCCCAAGGCGCGCACCGGCGTCCAGTCGTTGCCCAGCCCGCCCGCATACTTCGCCAGCAGCGCGTTGTCCTTGATCGATTCGTAGATGCCGTCGAGATCGTCGGCCACGGTCGTCAGGTAGCAGCTCGAGAGCTGAGAGCGCAGGGTGCCGGAGTTGAACAGCGTCGGCGTCGAACTCATGAAGTCGAACGAAGACAGCGCCTGGTAGAACTCGATGGCGCGCGCCTCGCGGTCGATCTCGTTCAGGGCCAGCCCCATCGCCACGCGCATGAAGAAGGCCTGGGGCAGTTCTATGCGCTGCCCGTGATCATGCAGGAAATAGCGATCGTATAGTGTCTGCAGGCCGAGATAGCCGAATTTCAGGTCGCGCGAGGCATCCAGGGCCTTGCCCAGCCGCGCCAGGTCGAACTTGGCCAGTTTCTCGTCCAGCAGTTCCGCCGCGATGCCGCGCTTGATGAAATCGGGAAAATACTCGGCGTAGCGCTTGCCCATCTGCGCCTGCGACACTTCCTCACCCAAGATTTCGATCCGTATTGTATTCAGCAGTAGCCGCGCCGTGACGAAGCTGTAGGCCGGATCTTTCTCGATCAGGGCGCGCGCCGACAGGATCGCCGACTTGCGCACTTCCTCGATCGGTACGCCGTCATACAGGTTCTTGATTGTTTCGTTGAATATACTGGCCGGCTCGACCGCTTCGCCCAAACCTTCGCAGCACGCCTTGAGCAGGCTCTTGAGACCGGCGAGGTTGATCGGCCGCCTGACGCCGTCATCGATCACATGCAATTCGGGGGTGGCGGGCTTGTCCTTCTGCCTGGCCTGCTCCTGCGCCCGCGCCTTGGTGCGCTGCTCGCGGTACAAAACGTAGGCGCGCGCCACTTCGTGCGCGCCGGATCGCATGAGCGCCAGTTCGACCTGATCCTGGATGTCTTCTATATGGAAGGTGCCGCCGCCGGGCTGGCGGCGCGCAAGCGCGCCGACCACGCTCTCCGTCAGCCCCGCGACCAACTCGCGGATGCGTGCGGAGGCGGCGCCCTGGCCGCCCTCGATCGCGAGAAACGCCTTGGTCATCGCAACCGTAATCTTGCCCGCATCGAAACCGACGACCGCGCCGTTGCGGCGGATGATGCGGTACTCGGGATAGGTCGACTGATTGGATACTGCTGACACTTCGGCAAAGCTGGCACCGGCCACGGGAGGCGATTTTTCTGAGTCGGTGACAATTTGCATATGCATCTTCTCTCTTATTCTCTTGCCTTGTTCACTGTCGTTGCGTCGTCGACCGCATATTTAATTTCAGACCACAACCACAATATATAGTATCTCTTCACCACTTCGCAACTAATTTTAGTGACGCGCTTTTGATTTTGCAAGAAGTTTTTGCAGTTTCGCGTTCCGGCGCCGATGCGATGCAACAATTTAAAGGTGCGGCTCGCAGCGCGCACTCTGATTCGCCATGCAGGAATTTTGCGAACTCGCCCCGGCGCTGCGCAGTGATAAAGGAAAAAATTCTCCTCTGCGGACAGAGCCGCGTCCGCCGAAGCAATATTGAATGTCAGAAGCGCGCGATGGCGCGCGTCGAGCGAGTGTACGTGCTCAGCCGATCAACCCGCGATAGAAGGGCCAGTCGAAGCCGGGGCCGGGATCGGTCTTGCGCGAAGGCGCGATGTCGCTGTGGCCGGCGATATCGACGATGGGGTAGGCGCTGCGCAGCGCGCGCGTCAGTTCGGCGAGCACGCGGTATTGCACATCCGCATACGGCGCGTTGTCGACGCCTTCCAGTTCGATGCCGATGGAAAAGTCGTTGCAGCGGCTGCGTCCGCGCCATGCGGACTCCCCGGCGTGCCAGGCGCGCTTTGCGCAGGCCACGAACTGCAGCAGTTCGCCCGTTCTCCGGATAAAGAAATGCGCCGATACCCGCACGCCCGCCAGGGTCAGGTAATACGGATGCGCGTCGCTGTCCAGGCCGTTGGTGAACAGGCGCTCGACCCCGTCGCCGCCGAACTCTCCCGGCGGCAGGCTGATGTTGTGTATCACCAACAGCGTGACCGCTTCGCCTTCCGGCCTGTCGTCGCAGTTGGGAGAGGCAACATGGCGCGCCGCGTCCACGTGCCCGGCGGCATCCACCATCATGGCTGAGGTTCGTTGATTCCCAGGCGCTCCATGCGGTAGCGCAGCGCGCGAAACGTGATGCCGAGCAGCCTTGCCGCCGCCGTGCGGTTGAAGCGCGTCTTGCCCAGGGCTTCGATTATCGCCTCGCGCTCGAGCCGGTCCAGATAGTCCGGCAGCGGCGATTTGCCGCCCGGGGCCGCATCGTCCGGCTGGCGCACCGGCGTGAGCCGCAGATCGCCGGGTTGGATTTCCTCGCCGGCGCACAGCGCCACGGCGCGCTCCAGGATGTTCTCCAGTTCGCGCACGTTTCCGGGAAAATCGTAGGCCGCAAGCTCCGCTCTAGCCGCGCGCGACATCCGCGGCGCCGCACCGTCCTTCCCGCCCATTCGTGCGAGCATTGAATCGGTCAGCACCGGAACATCTTCGCAGCATTCCCTCAGCGACGGCATTTTCAGCTCGATCACATTGAGCCTGAAATAAAGATCCTGGCGAAACTTTCCCGCCTCGACCAGTGCGGTGAGGTTCCGATGAGTGGCGCAGATCATGCGCACGTCCACGGGATCCTCGCCGGTCGCGCCCACCTTGCGCACCTTCTTTTCCTGGATCGCGCGCAGCAGCTTCACCTGCATCGAGAGGGGCAGGTCGGCGACTTCGTCCAGGAACAGGGTGCCGCCGTGCGCCACCTGGAAGAAACCGTCGCGATCGGCATCGGCGCCCGTGAACGCGCCCTTCTTGTAGCCGAAGAACTCGCTCTCCATGAGGTTCTCCGGGATCGCCCCGCAATTCACCGCCACGAACTGCTGTTCGTGGCGCGCGCCCTGCTCGTGGATCTGGCGCGCCGCCAATTCCTTGCCGCTGCCGGATTCGCCGCTGATATAGACGGGCGCCTGGCTGCGCGCGAGCTTGTTGATCAGTTCGCGCGCCTGCTGCATCGCAGGCGACTCGCCCAGCAGCTGGTGGCGCACGGGTTTCGCCGCGGTGACCGGCTGCGGCAGGTTTAGCGCGGACTTGACCAGCGTGCGCAGATCTTCGAGCGATACCGGCTTCGACAGATAATCGAACGCGCCTGCCTTCAACGCCGCGACCGCGTTTTCGGCGCTGCCGTAGGCGGTGATCACCGCCACCGGAAGATCCTTGCAGTTCTCGCCGATGTAGCGCACCAGCTCCAGGCCCTCGCCATCGGGCAGGCGCATGTCGGTAAGGCAAAGGTCGAACTGTTTCGCACGCAACAGCGCGTGCGCCTCGGCCACGCTGGCCGCCGATTCCACCGCCAGCCCCATGCGCAACAGCGTCAGCTCCAGCAATTCGCGGATATCGGCTTCGTCATCGACCACCAGGACCCTGGCCGCGGTATCGGCCTTGCGCTCGGCGCGCTTCATGCCGGCCTGCCGCCGCAGAGCACGCGGAAGTCCGCACCGCCGCGTTCAGCCGGCAGTTCGACGTACTCGAGCAGAGCGCCGTTGGCGGCACACATTTCGCGCGCGATATACAAGCCGAGGCCGATACCGCCGCTGTAGGTGGTGAAGAAGGGTTCGAACAATTGCTGCCTCAGGTGCGTAGGCACCCCCCCGCCGTCGTCAATCACGTGCAATTCTACCCGATTGGCCTGGCGCCGGACCTCGATGCGCACGCTCCCCGGCAGCTGCCGCGAATGCCGCCACGCATTGCGCAGGAGGTTCCACAGCACCTGCTGAAAGTGCACCCGGTCGAACTCGATTTCACTCGCCTCGTGCACTTCCAGCACGAAGGCGGACACGGCGATCTTCTCGTTTTGCGCGAATTCGTCGATGAACGCGGGAAGAAACGCGGCGAGGCGGATCGTCTCCGGCCGCACCCGGTCGCGCCGCGTGAGTTCGAGCACGTCGCGCACCATCTGGTCGAGGCGCTTGGAATTGTCCTGGATGATATGCAGCAGCCGCCCCTGCGAGGCGCCGCCGGGATCTTCCAGCAACAGTTCGCTCGCGTGGCTGATCGCCGATAGCGGATTGCGGATCTCGTGCGCGATATTGGCGGTGAGCCGGCCGAGAGCCGCAAGCTTCAGTTGCTGCGCCTGCTCCTGCAGGCGCGACAGATCCTCGAGGAACACCAGCGAGATGCTGCCGCCGTCCGTTCCCGCCTCGACGAAGCGCGCGCGCACCTGCTTGCCGCTGCCTGGCATGAGCAGCGTATGCGTCGAGTTGTCGCGCTCGCGGCGCCAGCGCTCGAGCAGGGTCGCGATCTCCGGCGAATATTTTTCAATCTGGTCGAGTTCCGGCGCTTCCCAGCCGAGCAGCGCCGACACCTGCGGATTGTGCTGGCGCACCAGGCCGTTGCCGTCGACGACCAGCACGGCGTCCTTCATATCCTGGATCACCAGCTGGTTGATGCGCAGCTGATTGGAGAGGTCGACCGAGCGTTGGCGCATGACCCGCTCCTGGCGTATGACCCGCTGCGCCAGCTGATTGGTGATCAGCGCGGTGGCGAAGTAGCCCATCGAGAGCAGCCCCGGCTGCACGAAGTTGGCCGTGGTGTGATCGAAGCCGAGGATCCAGTAGGCCTGTTCCAGCAAAATTGCGATTGAAGCGAGCGCGGCATAGAACAGCATCAGCGCGCCGCGGCTCACCAGGGCCGCCGCCGCAAGCGATATCAGCAACATCACGCCCAGGCCGCTGCGAAAGCCGTCGCTCGCGTTCATCAGCAGCACCGTGGCCACGATGTCGGTGAATACGTGCAGGCTCAGTTGCAGGTTGAATTGGCTGCGCGTCTTTTCCAGCAGCACCTGGTAGCCGGCGGCCAGCAGCAGGTAGGCGAAGCTCACATAGCGGAACTGCGCCAGGTTGTGGCTGCCGAAATTGAGGCTGTCGCCGAAGATCAGCACCGCGGCGAGAAACACGCCCGCGAGCAGCAACCGGTACACATTGAAATAACTCAGCGAAACCCAGAACGAGTCGGGCTGCGTTTCGGACGTGAACTGCCAGGTCGCCATTCGCGGTCTGCGTCAGCCCGACCGGCGCTGATGCTCGGCGCAGCAAAAGAACTCGCCGCCTTCGGCGATGGCCTCTTTTTGCGGAAGATACAACCCGCAGTGGCTGCAAGTGACCATCTGCTCGGATGCGGGTTCCGGCGCAGCCCTGGTCGCATCCTTGCGACGCAGGCGCTTGATCAGCAGCCATACCGCAAAGGCGGCGAACACCAGCAGCAGAAATTTGCTCAAGATGCGTCCGGACGCGGCGCGCCTGCGCGGCGACTATTTCGCCGGCTCAACGGCCACCTGCTCGAGCCGGTAGCCGTGCTGGTATACAGCGGAGAGCCGCCAGCCGTTTTCCGGCGTCAGCTGCAGTTTGCCGCGAATGCGGCTCACGTGCGTGTCGACCGTGCGCGTATTGAGATCGGCGGATTGTCCCCACACGGCTTCCATGATGTGGCCGCGCGACAGCAGCCGGCCGACGTTGCGCAGCAGGAACACGGCAAGCTCGTAGTCCTTTTGCGTCATGGTCACTTCCTGGCCGTCCAGCCTCACCTGCCGGCTCTGGCAATCCACGCGCAGCCTCCCGAATTCGAGCACGTCGGCGTCCTGGCGCGGGACCGGGCGCGCGCGCCGCCCGAGCGCGTCTATGCGCGCGAGAAGCTCGAACTTGCCCAGCGGCTTGACCATGTAATCGTCGGCGCCGCTCGAGAGCGCGTGCACGATGTCCTCCTCGCGCTGGCGCGCGGTCACGAACAGCACCGGAGCCTGCTCGGCGAGATTGGCCCGTATCCACAGCAGCACTTCGGCACCCGACATCCCCGGCACCTCCCAGTCGAGCAGGAACAGGTCGAACGTTTCGCGCTGCGCCTCGCGCACCAGGTCTTTGCCGAGCAGATACGCGTGGCAACTGTGCCCGGCCGCCTTCAGCCAGGCGCATACCAGATCGACCTGATCCTGATCGTCCTCGAGCAAAGCGATGCGCATGCCGCTCAACCCCCGCGCAGTTGCCGCCGTGCGACGAGCGCCCCCATCCCGTTTCCCGCCATTGCCCGCCGCTCCTTCGCCTCACTCATATTTGACATCGATGCACCGCAGATACTCATCCAAATCCACCGCCAGGGACTCGATCGCCGCGGCGTCGCCCTGGCGTGCGCCCTTTTCCATCGCTGCGCCGAGCCGCGAAATCTCCGGGAAACCGTAGCCGCCGCCCGACCCCTTCATTCCGTGCGCCGTGACGCGTATGGCCTCGAAGTCGCCGGCCGCCAACGCCGCGCGGATTTTCCCGACATCGGCGGCCCGGTTGGCCAGAAAGCGGGGCACCAGCGCGGCGACTTGCGCGTCCACGGCAATAAAGATCTTTTCGGACATTGGCCTCCTGGTTGCATTTTAGCAGACGAAAGCGGCGCGCCACGCCCGCTTCCGCCATTTGACGCTGCGTGCGAAAAGTAAGATGCTTCGCTCGTCATGAAGTTCACATTCCGGATCGGCGTCTACCTGGTTCTCGCCACGACCATCGCCCTGCTGGCGGCGATCGGCGGGGCCTATCAGCTGACGGTGACTGAGCGCGTGGAGCAGGCCAACGCCGAGGTGCAGAGGCAGCGCGTCCAGGCCAAGCTCGAGGAACTCGTCGGCACCATGGAAACGGCCGAAGCCGCCACCCTGGGCTACATCGTCGGCCGCTCGGAGCAGGATCTGGAGAGGCTGCGCCAGGCAGGCGCCCGCTGCCAGGTCGAAATCGCCTACCTCGCCGAATTCGTCGCCGGCAATGCCGGACAGCGCGGCCGCGTGGCCGAAATTGACGCGGCGAAACGAACCATGATGGAGTACAGGCAGCAGGCGGTGCATCTGCGCCAGCAGCAGGACGCGGCCGCAGCCCTGGCCTTCATATCGGGTGGCGCCTATGCCGCGAACAAGCGAAAGATCGAGCAGCTGGTGGACGACATGCGGCGCGAAGAACGCTACCAGGCGACCGAGCGCGAGGAGCGCTTCGCGACGCGCACGCGGCAGCTCACACCGTTCACCGCCTGGAGCGCCCTGATGGCGATAGGGCTGGCGCTGTTCGCCGCCGCCGCGATCAGCCGCCAGCGCGAAGAGCGGCGCCTGACCGAAGCGCACCTGCGCGAACAGGAAAAGCAGCACCGGCTTGTCACAAGCTCGGTGCCGGCGATGATAGCCTACGTCGATTCGCAGCACCGCCTGCAATTCCACAATCACGCGATCGAGGAATTGCTCGACCTGCCGGCGGCGCGCCTGGACAACCACCATCTGGCCCAGATTCTCGGCGCCGACAATTACAAGGCCATACTGCCCGAAATCGAGCGCGCCCTGCACGGCAAGCGCGTCGAGTACGAACGCAAGTGGCGCGGAAAAGACAAACGTCTGCAGTACCTGGCCGGCAGTTTCATCCCGGACCACGACGCCGAGGGCCGCGTCCGCGGTTTTTTCGCCATGCTCATCGACGTCAGCGCGAGCAAGCTCGCCGAAGAAGCGCTGCGCGCGAGCGAAGAACGCTGGAAATTCGCGCTGGAAGGCGCCGGAGACGGCGTGTGGGACCGCAACATCAAGACCGGCGAGGTCCTGTATTCCAGGCGCTACAAGGAAATGCTGGGCTACGCCGAGGACGAGGTGGACAACCTGCGCGAAGAATGGGAAAGCCGGGTACATCCGGAGGACAGACCGCGGGTGATGAGCGAGTTGCGGGACTACCTGGAGGGCAGGAGCACCGCGTACGCAAGCGAATTTCGCATGCTGTGCAAGGACGGAAGCTGGAAATGGATACTCAGCCGCGGCATGGTGGTCGGCAGAGATACCGAGGGCAAGCCGGTGCGCATGATAGGCACCCATGCCGACATCAGCGAGCGCATGCGACAGCAGGAGGAAATCGCGCGCGTCAACGAACGCCTCGATCTGGCGCTGCAGGGGTCGCGGCTGGCGCTCTGGGACGCCGACATCGCCAGCGGGCGCATTTACCTCAGCGAAGGCTGGTCCGAAATGCTGGGAGAGCCGCCGCTGGAGACCATTACCGACGCCGAATCGCTGCTGAAGATCGTCCACCCTGAAGACCGAGACCGTATCCGCAGCATGAACATGGAGGCGTTAAAGGGCGCGAGCCCGGAATACCACGTCGAGCAGCGCGTCAAGACCCGCAGCGGCTGGAAGTGGATACTGAGCCACGGCCAGGTGGTGAAGCGGGACGCCGAGGGCCGGGCCCTGCGCATGACCGGAACCAACGCCGACATCACCGCGCGCAAGGAAATCGAGCGCATGAAGAATGAATTCATCTCGGTGGTCAGCCACGAGCTGCGCACACCCCTGTCGTCCATCGTCGGCGCGCTCGGGCTGCTCGCCGGCAGCGCCGACCTGAGCGAGCAGACGCAGACGCTGATCCGCATCGCCAGGGGCAATTCCCAGCGCCTGGTGCGCATAGTCAACGATATTCTCGAATTCGAAAAGCTCGATTCGGACGCGCTGAAGATCGCGCTCGAACCGGTCGACCTCGATGCACTGGTCGCCGCCGCGATCCAGGCCAACCAGAGCTACGCCGAACAGTACGGCGTCAGCATCGCGCCGGTGCACAACCAGGGTCCGGCGTGGGTCAACGGCAATGCCGACAAGCTGATGCAGGTGATGGCCAATCTGCTGTCCAACGCGGCGAAGTTCTCGCCGCGCGGCGCGCGCATCGAAGTGCGCCTCGCGCGCGCGGCTGGCGTCTACCGCGTCAGCGTCATCGACCCCGGTCCGGGCATTCCGGAAGAATTCAAGCCGCGCATCTTCGATCGCTTTGCCCAGGCCGACAGCTCGACCACGCGCCAGCGGGGCGGCACCGGCCTCGGCCTGGCGATCTGCAAGATGATCATCGACAAGATCGGCGGAAAGATCGGTTTCGTCAGCGCGCGCGGCTCGGGCACGACCTTTTATTTCGAGTTGGAGGCACAGCCGCAGGCGGCGCTCGGCGAAGCGGCGGACCGCGGCGCGACGCGCGCGGCGTAATCAGGCATGGAGCGGCCGCTCAAGAAAATCATGCTGGTCGAGGACGACTCCGACATCCAGCTCATCACACGCCTCAGCCTGGAAGTCGGCGGCGGCTACGACGTGTGCGTCTGCGGCAGCGGCGCCGAGGCAATTCAATCGGCGCCGCTGCCGCAGA
>Ga0194060_10002777_pt1 | contig 12467 bp, 12 predicted proteins | sample SepL225m_MetaG_FD_163427 | JGI IMG/M metagenome (GOLD analysis project Ga0194060, IMG submission 163427) | Anoxic zone freshwater microbial communities from boreal shield lake in IISD Experimental Lakes Area, Ontario, Canada - Sep2016-L222-5m | ecosystem: Environmental > Aquatic > Freshwater >... | reverse complement strand
AGGCTGCCATTTGAAGCAGGCTGGCTCCGATGGAATCAAGCTCGTCATGAAAGGCGTTGCGCATTGGCTAAGAATAGTGTGGCCAGGCATTCGGAAGCGGTAAGAGTATGAACGCGCCTTGAACTAAAGGTTAAGAATTGGGTGTAAATCGCAGGTTTGGGGGGAATTGGTGGGGCCGAGTTAGGTATCTCTTCTACGATTAGAACATGTCCTGGATCGCGAGAATGAATACCAAGCGAAATAGTGATGACAATCTTGGAAATGAAGTTGAACTCTTGCCGGAGTCAGTTCGAGATCTACTTAAATTATTTGATGCCGAATATATCGTGATTGGTAACGGTGAAGTCGTCTTAGCCCGCTCTGAAGGTATTTCAACCTTGAATTTAATTCGGGATCAATATTTAAATAACGAATCTTTACTGCGCTTGATTCGAGCAACTCGTAGATCTGGCAAGAGCCAAGAAGTAACGATGGAACTTCCACGTGGACCTATTGGTGCTGGTACTCACGATCTATTAGTTCGGGTATCACTTATCGGCGATGATGGCCTAATTGTTATTTTAATTTTCGATGATAGCGAGATGCGAAGACTTGATTCAATTCGCCGCGATTTTGTCGCAAATATTTCTCACGAACTTAAAACTCCAATTGGTGCCCTCTCTATTTTAAGTGAGGCAGTTCTTGGGGCGAGCAATGATCCTGAGGCGATTACAAGATTTGCAAACCGGATGCAGTCCGAAGCAACTAGATTGACTGAGCTAGTTCAAGAGATTATTAATTTGTCGCGCCTACAAGACGATGATCCCCTTAAGCGCGCACAGTCATTTTCAATCAGTGAGAGTATTAAAGAAGCGATTGATCAATCACGATTAAATGCCGAAGCTCGCAAAGTAGAAATTGTTTATAACAATAACGATTCATCGGTGGTGAATGGTGATCGTGACCAAGTAACTATGGCAATTCATAACTTAATTGAGAATGCGATTAATTACAGCCCTGATGCAACTCGGGTAGCAATAGGTGTTAGTGAATCAGATGGAATTTGCGAGATTTCAATTTCAGATCAAGGTATTGGAATTCCAGAGAAGGATTTGGAACGTATCTTTGAACGGTTTTATCGGGTAGATGCTGCGCGCTCCAGAATCACTGGCGGAACTGGCCTGGGCCTTTCAATAGTTAAACATGTTGTCACTAACCATGGTGGCGATATTTCAGTTTGGAGTGTTGAAGGTGCCGGAAGCACTTTCACAATTCGATTGCCACTCCTAAATGAATCAACCAGCAACTCAAATCCTGCCGTGGAGGCAAATTAATGACAAAGATCCTCGTAGTTGAAGATGAAGCTTCATTCTCTGATGCCCTTGCATACCTGCTTGGCAAAGAGGGATTTGAAGTAATAGTTGCCGATACCGGCCCCGCTGCAATTGAACAATTTGATAGACACGGCGCCGATTTAGTTCTACTTGATCTTATGCTCCCAGGTTTATCTGGAACCGAAGTTTGTCGCCAACTTCGTACCCGATCAAATGTTCCAATAATTATGTTAACTGCTAAGGATGCCGAAGTAGATAAAGTTGTTGGACTCGAACTTGGTGCTGATGATTATGTAACTAAGCCATACTCTTCTCGCGAATTAATCGCTCGAGTTCGTGCTGTGCTCCGTCGCCAAGGCGAGGAAGATTCTGTTAAAGATGGCATCCTTGAAGCCGGACCAGTACGCATGGATGTGGAAAGACACAAGGTGAGTATCGATGGTAATGATGTCGCCTTTCCATTAAAGGAATTTGAATTGCTTGAATTCCTAATTAGAAATTCTGGCCGAGTTTTAACGCGTTCCCAACTAATCGATCGGGTTTGGGGCAGCGATTACTTTGGCGACACCAAGACTTTGGATGTTCATATCAAACGCCTGCGCGCAAAGATAGAAGCTGATCCTGCCGAGCCAGTCTTTATTCAGACCGTTCGTGGACTTGGATATAAGTTCGAGAGCTAATTTCCGACGTTTGTGTAGATATCAACTTTTGCGCGGACAATTGCATTTAAATTAATCGGCGCCGCGTTTGCAAATGTTATTTCTATATCAACGCGGTCACTCGCTTTTGCATTTAAGCCAATAAACTTTCCACTTGCATTTGCGGAATCGCCTGCAAAAATAATTGGTGCATTCTCTTCCAATGAAACTGAAGTAATTTCACCAGCTATTCCATTTGCAGTTATGCCAGTAATTGAATCGCTAGTTTTACCTTGATTTAACAGAGTTCCAACCAAAACTGCAGATCCATCTTCTTGCGCTACTAATAAAACATTTACTGCTTTGATGTCGCCCGAAATTGCTTCAACACCATCAGTCACTTGCTTCACATTTCGAGTTGGGGCATCAGAGCCAGTGGCATTACAAGAGGTGAGACCAACCAGTAAACCAACTGCTAAAAAGGCCCTAAAGAGGGCGGATATGGCTGATTTCAGGTTTTTCATAGGCATGAGTGAATGGTATCCTTGGCCTCTACCGAAAGGCCAAATTAATGACTTTTAAAGTCGGCGAAACCGTTGTTTATCCCCATCACGGGGCGGCTCTCATTGAAGCAATCGAGACCCGGACGATTAAAGGCGAAGAGAAAATTTATTTGGTTCTAAAAGTTGCCCAAGGTGATTTAACAGTTCGAGTCCCAGCAGAGAATGTTGACTTAGTTGGTGTTCGCGATGTGGTCGACTCAGCCGGGCTTGATCGAGTATTTAACGTATTACGTCAGCCATACACCGAGGAGCCAACAAACTGGTCTCGTCGATACAAGGCAAACGTTGAGAAATTGGCATCAGGTGATGTAATCAAGGTTGCTGAAGTTGTTCGTGATCTTTATCGCCGCGATTTAGACCGTGGGCTATCTGCTGGTGAGAAGCGCATGCTTTCAAAGGCAAAGCAGATCTTGGTTTCAGAACTCGCACTTGCCGAGCGCACAGATGAAGAGAAGGCCGGCGTGATGCTAGATGAGGTTCTTGCTTCCTAAAGTCGCACTACTCATTCCCGCTGCTGGCAGTGGTGAAAGATTTGGCGCACAAATTCCTAAAGCGCTCGTCCAATTAAACGGTCGAACTCTTATTGAGCATGCCGTACTAAACCTTGGGCCAATCGCAACCCAGATTATCGTTGCGGCGCCTGCTGGATACGAAGATAAATTTCGTGAAATTCTTGGTGAGGCCGTAATTGTTGTTACTGGTGGAGATACTCGTACCAAGAGTGTAAAAATCGCACTCGAAAGCGTTGACTCCGAAATTGAATATATTTTGGTACATGATGCTGCCAGGCCACTCGCAACTGCCGAGATCGCTCAGAACATTATTGAAGCGCTCGCAAGTGGTGAGGTCGCAGTTATCCCAGCGCTAAGCGTTACTGACACCATAAAAGAAGTTGATGCTTCTAATTATGTAGTTTCAACGCCAAATCGGGAACGACTTCGTGCGGTTCAAACACCACAAGGTTTTGCGCGTGAAACCTTGATTAAAGCGCATATGCAAAATATCGAAGCAACTGACGACGGCGCTCTCGTTGAAGCGATGCGTGGGAAAGTTAAGTTAGTCGCAGGTGAAGAACGTGCGCTCAAAATAACTCATCCAGAAGATTTAGCAACAGCATTGAAATATTTGATTCCAAATCAAGCAAGCGATATTCGTGCTGGTGTTGGAGTTGATGCGCATGCATTTTCTACTGATCCCAAGCGCCCACTCTGGCTTGCCGGATTACATTGGGAGAATGAAATTGGTGTTGATGGCCATTCCGATGGTGATGTTGCTGCGCATGCGATCTGCGATGCGCTATTTGCTGCAGCGAATATTGGCGATTTAGGATCCAACTTTGGAACGTCTAAGCCAGAATATGCCGGCGCCTCAGGTGAGAAGTTATTGATGGAAACTCTAAATTTAGTAACTGCTGCCGGATTTACAATCCAAAATGTTTCAGTGCAAATAGTCGGCAACCGCCCAAAGATTGGGCCACGCAGATTAGAAGCTATTGCAAAGATTTCCCAGGCGCTAGGCGGAACCCAAGTATCCGTTTCTGCTACAACAACTGATGGACTTGGTTTAACTGGCGAAGGTAAGGGAATCGGCGCGATTGCGACGGCTCTTATCATTCGGACCGGAAGATAGAATTCCACAATGGCTAAGGTATCTGGCGATCTAAATCTATATAACACTGCTGATCGGGCAATCTCAAAATTTGTTCCACTTGAACCTGGCAAAGTCGGTATTTATTTATGTGGTGCAACCGTACAAGCACCGCCACATATTGGACACATTAGATCTGGCGTTAATTTCGATATTTTACGTCGATGGCTAACCGCAATTGGATATGACGTAACTTTTGTTAGAAACGTAACAGATATCGATGACAAGATTTTGCATAAAGCTGTTCATGAAGAAATTGAATGGTGGGCCGTTGCTATGAAATACGAGCGGGCCTTTAGCGATGCTTATGCAGCTTTAAATGTTGCGCCACCATCTTATGAACCTCGCGCTACTGGGCACATAACCCAGATGATTCAATTAATGGAAACGTTAATTGCAAATGGCAGTGCATATGCGCCAGGCAATGGCGATGTTTATCTTGAAGTTCGCAAATTGAAGTCTTACTTAACCCTTTCTAATCAGAAGTTAGATGATCTGCAATCTGCTGATGATGCTGATTTAACTTTCAAAAAAGATCCACGTGACTTCGCACTTTGGAAGGCTGCAAAACCAGGAGATCCATCTTGGCCTACACCTTGGGGCGATGGTCGCCCAGGTTGGCACTTGGAATGTTCAGCGATGGCACATGCATATTTAGGTGAGGCTTTTGATATTCATGGCGGTGGCTTGGATTTAATCTTCCCACATCACGAAAATGAGATTGCGCAATCTGAATCTGCTGGTTGGAAGTTTGCAAATGTCTGGATGCATAATGCCTGGGTTACAACATCTGGCGAGAAGATGAGCAAGTCACTTGGCAACTCACTTCAGGTAATAGAAATTTTGAAAAAGGTTCGCGGAATTGAGTTGCGTTGGTATTTGGGAAGTGCGCATTATCGTTCAATGCTGGAATTTTCTTTTGAAGCGTTAGAAGAGTCATCGGTAAATTTCCGCCGTATTGAAGGTTTCCTGCAGCGCGCAACTGAAGTATTGAAGAGCGAAATCGAACCAGTAATTTCAGAAGAGTTTGCAAAGGCCATGAATAGCGATTTGGCCGTACCTCAGGCGCTTGCTGATATCTCGGAAGCAGTTCGCATTGGAAATAGCGCGATAACCGATAATGATCTAGCCACACTTGCAAAGAGTGCGAGTGAAGTTCGAGGCGCACTTTCAATTCTCGGCTGTGATCCATTTGATCCAATATTTACGGGCAGCGGTAATAACAAGAAAGAATTACTTGATGGCTTAATTTCGTTAGCTCTTGAACAACGCACTGCCGCACGCGCAAGAAAAGATTTCGCAGCAAGTGATGAAATCCGCGATTCACTTACCGCTCTCGGCATCACAGTAGAAGACACCCCAACCGGCTCGCGCTGGACCGTGAACTAATAAGTAGAGAATCGAAAATAAATGCGCCCCGGAAAAAAACGTCGTGAAGCAGCAGTAGCACCTGATCGCAGACCAACAAATCGTAAGCCAGAGTCTCGACTCGAAACTCGCGCTAATAGCGATGCAGTTGCTGGTCGCAATAGCGTTGTAGAAGCGTTACGTGCTCGAATTCCAGCGAAAGAGTTATTGATTGCTGAACGCGCAGAAATTGATGAGCGAATGACTGAGGCGCTTCGCTTAGCAAAGAATCAAGATCTTGGAATTAAAGAAGTTCCACGTGGACAGCTTGATGGCGTTACCGGAACAACAAATCATCAAGGTATCGCGCTAATTATTAAGCCTTTTCAATATAAGGCTTTTGAAGCTGTTCTACTTGGTGCAACTAAGCCAGGGTTAATTATTGGGTTAGATGGTGTGACTGATCCACATAATCTCGGTGCGATAGTTCGAAGCGCTGCAGCATTTGGTGCACATGGTGTTGTAATTCCAGAACGCCGCAACGCTGCAATGACCGGTTCGGCTTGGAAATCTTCGGCCGGAGCGGCTGCACGTCTACCAATTTCACAAGTTACAAATATGGTTCGTTCAATTGAAGATGCAAAGAAAGCTGGATTCTTCGTTGTCGGATTGGATGCCGATGGTCAGGAATCTCTTCCAGGTTTCTCGCTTGCAACTGAATCTGTTTATTTAATTGTAGGAAGTGAGGGCAAGGGCCTATCACGCCTCGTTAAAGAGAAGTGCGATTTAATTCTTTCAATTCCAATGCAATCAGATGTGGAATCGCTTAATGCAAGTGTTGCAACAGCGATTGTTATGTACTGGATTGCCGAGAAGCGCGCAAAATAACCATGGGTACCTTTAATCGTTTTATTGCTCTTGGTGACTCAATGACTGAAGGTATGTGTGATGAGATTGTCGATAGCAAGTACCGAGGTTGGGCTGATCGTGTAGCCGATACTTTGGCTAAAGAGAGTCCGGACTTCACTTATGTGAATCTTGCAATACGTGGAAAATTATTGCATCAAGTGATTGATAGCCAGATACCTGATGCTGCGAAGTTTGTAACTGGCCCAGAAACTTTAGTTTCATTTCATGCCGGAGCCAATGATGTTCTACGACCAAATTATCAATCGCTAGAAGCCTTCGCTAAATATGAGAGAGGCGTAAAAGATTTAGCAGCCACCGGAGCGACGGTAATAGTCTTCACTGTTATTGATCGCGTTGAAGGCGAAGGTAAGACCGCAAAACTTTGGCATGAACGTTTTAGTGCATTCAATGTAAATGTGCGGGCGATTGGTAGTAAATATGGCGCGATTATTATTGAGGCAGATGGCGCGAAATGGCTGGCAGACTTACGCTTTCTTGCAGCAGATCGCCTGCACTTAAATAGCGATGGGCACTGGCGGTTATCACAAGCAGTCTTAGAGAAATTAGGGAAGAGCTTTGATCCTGCCTGGAAAATTCCACTTCCACCTGCGGAAGAGAAATCAAAGGCCCGTAAGTCATTAGCGAAAACCCTCTGGATTATTACCTTTGTTCTACCTTGGATCTGGCGAAGAATCCGAGGGAAATCTTCCGGTGATGGGAGATCGGCTAAGTATGAGACGCCGATTGCTTGGAAATAACTATTTCGAGCGATTCTCAGGCGCTAATATTTTTTGCAACATCTCGATATTTTCAACACAACGTCCGGCGCCAATAACAACAGAATAAAGCGGGTCATCTGCTACTCGGACCGGCATTCCGGTCTCGTCAATCAAACGTTCTGGAAGTCCTTTAAGCAGTGCACCACCGCCTGCCAGAACTATCCCGGTACGCGATAAGTCAGAAACTAAATCTGGTGGGGTTTCATCAAGAGTTGCTTTAATAGCAGAGATAATTTTTGTGATTTGATCGCCGATAGCCTCTCGAATTTCCTTCGGTGTAACCATTAAATCTGTTGGTAGCCCAGACACTAAATCTCGGCCTCGAATTCGAGCACCACTCTCATCAACAAAAGGTGCTGCAGAACCAATCGCTATCTTTACTTCTTCAGCTGTCCGATCACCAATCATCAAGTTATAAGTGTTCTTTACATAATTTACAATTGCGTGATCAATAGCATCTCCACCAACTCGAATTGATCTTGATGTGACAATTCCACCTAGCGAGATCACGGCAACATCTGTTGTTCCGCCACCGATATCAACAATCATAGAACCGATAGGTTCTTGAATCGGAAGCCCGGCACCAATTGCAGCCGCCATTGGCTCCTCCATAATATAAACTTTTTTGGCACCTGCCGCATAAGCAGCATCTTTAATAGCACGATGTTCGACAGATGTAACAACAGGTGGGACGGCAACTACAACGATAGGTTTCGAGACAAATTTTCTTACGCCAACTTGGGAGAGAAACATGCGCAGCATTTTCTGTGCAGTTTCAAAATCAGCGACAACACCATCTTTCAGTGGCTTGATTGTCACGATATGTCCTGGAGTTCTGCCAACCATTTTTCTGGCCTCTTGTCCGACAGAGAGAATTTCGCCAGTTTGAGTATTTATACAAACCACACTTGGTTCATTTAAAACAATTCCATTATTTGATTGGTAAATAACTGTGTTAGCGGTACCAATGTCGATAGCGAGATTACGATCAAATGGATTTCTCACTTAGCGTTCCTCGCGATAGACAATGTGAATAAAGGGATTTACAATGTCCTACTCTACATATGATGGCAGATTGTGCGGCAAGAAAGTTTGGGTGAATATCGGGGTGGGTATCCGGGAGATGTTTTGTGCGGTGATAACCCTCCGGTTACCGCATGTTCACCTATCTAGTGGAGAATATTCAAATGACTTCCCATAATCACAGCCTGACCGTGAGCAATCCTCGGGAAACTTTGATTGATCGCGAGTTAAGTTGGCTCGCATTTAATCAGAGAGTTCTTGAATTAGCCGAAGATAAATCGACGCCACTATTGGAGCGTTGTCGCTACTTAGCAATCTTCTCTTCAAATCTTGATGACTTTTACATGATTCGAGTTGCAACGCTAAAGCGCAAATTAGAAACTGGAGTTACAAAAGAGAACACCGCTGGCTTAACTCCAAATGAGTTAATGAAAGAACTCTCTGCGAAAACTCGAGAGCTAATCGAACGCAAGACTAAATGTTTTCATGAAGATGTTCACCTTAAACTCTCGAAAGAGGGAATAAACATTGTCCGGTGGGATGAGCTAACAAGTGAAGAGCGCGATTTAGCAACAGAAATTTTTAATAATCAAATCTTTCCGGTATTAACACCACTCGCAATTGATCCTTCACATCCATTTCCATATATTTCTGGGCTTTCGCTAAATCTTGCAGTTGTTGTAAAGAATCCTGATACCGGGATTGAACTCTTTGCGCGAGTTAAAGTCCCATCAAATCTACAGCGTTTTGTAGTTACGTCGAATGGTGATGATCGTAGATACATTCCTTTGGAGCAAGTAATAACAGCGAATGTTTCCGAGCTATTTCCAGGAATGGAAGTTCTAAATGTTTACACCTTTAGAATTACAAGAAATGCAGATTTGGAGCTTGAAGAAGAAGAGTCTGAAGATTTGCTCGCAAGCATGGAACAAGAGTTGTTACGTAGAAAATTTGGACCACCTGTTCGTTTAGAAATCGGCGTCGGTATGGATCCAGATTTATTGGAAACCCTGAAAGAAGAGCTAAGTGTTAGAGATGAAGACATCAGCAAATATCCAGAACCACTGGATTTAACTGGGCTAAATCAGATCGCAGATATCGAGCGACCAGATCTAAAGTTCCCAGCTTTCAGAAATCAAGTTGCTTGGGATCTTCGAGATGTTGATGCAGATTCAACCGAAGCCTTTTTCGAAGCGCTAAAGCGACGTGAAATAATTCTGCACCACCCATATGAATCGTTTAATTCATCTGTTGTGCGCTTTATTGAATCTGCCGCGACCGACCCTCGAGTTCTTGCGATTAAACAGACTCTTTATCGGACTTCAGGAGATTCACCAATCATCGAAGCTCTTATTGAAGCTGCCGAGGCCGGCAAGCAAGTACTTGCTGTAATTGAAATTCGAGCCCGGTTTGATGAATTGGCAAATGTTCGCTGGGCTAGGAAACTGGAAGATGCCGGCGTTCATGTTGTTTATGGTCTGGTTGGTTTCAAGACTCATGCAAAACTTTCATTGGTTGTGCGCCAAGAATCTGGCGCGATTCGCCGTTATGTTCATATGGGAACTGGAAATTACAATCCAAAGACTGCTCGGTTATATGAAGATTTTGGAATCTTAAGTTCTGATCCAGTATTGGGCGATGATGTAAATAAACTCTTCAATCAACTCTCTGGCTTTGCACCACAAACTTCATTTGAACGTTTGCTAGTTGCCCCACGCACTCTGCGAAGCGGGTTACTAGAGCGCATTCAACGAGAGATAGACAATAGAAAAGCAGGTAAGCCAGCGGGAATTCGAATAAAGCTAAATTCCATAATGGATGAAGAATTCATTGATTTACTTTATAAAGCGTCTGCAGCAGGAGTAGAAATTGAATTGGTAGTACGTGGTATCTGCGCAATCCGTGCCGGGGTCCCCGGACTTTCAGAGAATATTAAAGTGATTTCTATTTTGGGTCGCTTCCTAGAACATTCAAGAATCTTCCACTTTGTAAATGGTGGCGAGGATGAGTTATGGATTGGAAGCGCTGATTTGATGCACCGAAATCTGGATCGCCGCGTTGAAAGTATGGTGATGATTAATCAGACCGATCACAAACGGATGCTGATGCGCGCTTTAGATAGCTATCTTGCGCCTACAACTTCAAGTTGGCATATGAATATTTCTGGAAGCTGGGATCGCATAACAAAAAGTTCATCAGGGGAAGAACTTGCCGATCTTCATCAGCAGGTTATTAATTGGTATCGAGCCAGAGGATGAGTGAAATGATTCTTGCTGCCGGCGGCGTAGTTTGGCGCGAAACTGTCGACTCAAAAATCGAATTAGCGATTATTCATCGACCAAGATATGACGATTGGTCCTTTCCAAAAGGTAAATTGGATTCTGGCGAAGAAATCATCTCATGTGCTTACCGTGAAATCATGGAAGAGACTGGTTTAGATATTGAGCTCGGGCCGTATTTGGGTGAAGTGGAATACCAGTCAATAGATGGCTTGAAAAAAGTTACTTATTGGGCTGCCAAGTCGTTATCAAAAGGAAATGATTTCCATGCAAACGTTGAGGCAGATTTGCTCGAATGGCATGACATTGACTCAGTGCGCAAGAAATTAACTCGCGATACCGATAGAGAAATCTTAGATATTTTCATTGATTCGCCATATCAAGCAGCTAAATTAATTATGTTGCGACATGCGAAGGCACTTGCGCGTAGTGAATGGCAGAGCGGTGATGAAGATCGCCCGCTAGATAATTTAGGACAACTTCAGGCAAAGCGCATGCATGCGATTTATCAAGTTTTTGGGATTTCACAAATCCACACATCTGATGCAGTTCGCTGCTATGACACCGTCATTGGGATGACCAAGCCACTTGCAATTGAACCTGTGATAACTAGCAAATTAAGTGAATACACCTTTGAGAAAAATAAAGAAAAATCATTGGATTACGCTAAAGAGCTTGCAGAAAGTGCGAGAAAAACGGGTGAAACAATCCTGTTATGTAGCCATAATCCAGTGCTCCCTAGAATGTTAGAAAACGTGAGTAAGAAATCAGACCTTGATCTACCAGAGAATAAGTTGAAGCCTGGCGATGCTTGGGTAATTTACTTGGGCAAGAAGAAGGTGCTGCAGATTGATGTTATTCCAGCACCGGCAGTTTAATTCAGTGCTCAGTCCAATCCAGATACTTTAGGACGATTCCTTCGCGCAGCGCCCAAGGACAAATTTCTAACTTTTCCAAATCTAGGTTTCGCATAACGCTTTCAGTGACAAATGCACCAGCAACAATTTGACGTGCTCGGTTCGCCGAAACTCCAGGTAACTTACTCCGCTCTTCAGAATCCATTTCAGCCAGGCGTGTAGAAATTTTTCGGATGGCATCAATTGTTATTATCTTTCCATTACCGCTATACCAATCGCCACAAAGTCTGGCCAAGGTTCTAAGGGTTTTACTAGTTGCAATTGCGCGGTCAGATTGTTCGTGCCGTACTAAAGTTGGCAATACCGATTCCAATTGAGACTCGATGTAATCTCTTAACTCACGAACGCTCTTTGCGGTAAATGGATCTCCATGTAAATGGCTCTTTGTCAGTCGAGATGCACCTAATGGAAGGGTTACTGCGACTTCTGGTGATTCGTCAACACCAGAAGCAATTTCCAAAGAACCCCCACCGATATCAATTACTAGTAGCCGACCACTTGACCAACCAAACCATCTGCGTGCTGCAAGAAAAGTTAATTTCGCTTCTTCTTCACCCGTCAAAACCTGTAGGTCAATCTCGTAATCCTTATTGATTGCGGCAATTATTTCTGTGCCATTGGCCGCTTCTCGTAACGCGGAGGTTGCGAAGGGCAGTAGCTCTTCAGTTTTAACGTTCTTGGAGTGCTCGACTGCGTTTTTAATGGCTAAGCGAAGGGCAGCAATGCCTTCCTCTGAAATATTATTTTCTTCAGTTAAATACTCGGTTAAGCGAAGTTCTTCCTTGTGATTGAAAGTTGGATTTGGCCTGGCGCCAGGGTGTGTGTCAACGACCTGTAAATGGATGGTATTTGATCCGACATCCAAGACTCCGAGGCGCATTTGCCGAAGATACTCTGATTTTGCTTGCGTAATTAACAGGTTCAAAGCACTGCTTTTTGCGTGTCATAATTACCCCTGCAACACGCCTCCCTAGCTCAGTGGTAGAGCAACGCACTTGTAATGCGTAGGTCGTCAGTTCAATCCTGACGGGGGGCTCCATTAATTCTAGAAT
>Ga0194060_10002776_pt1 | contig 12469 bp, 7 predicted proteins | sample SepL225m_MetaG_FD_163427 | JGI IMG/M metagenome (GOLD analysis project Ga0194060, IMG submission 163427) | Anoxic zone freshwater microbial communities from boreal shield lake in IISD Experimental Lakes Area, Ontario, Canada - Sep2016-L222-5m | ecosystem: Environmental > Aquatic > Freshwater >... | reverse complement strand
GCATGGGGTCGCTCTTGCGCGCGCGCGTAAGACGCAATAACACATGACATGTTCATTTCGCAAGAATATCGAAATCCCTTGGAAATTAGAGGCTAGGTCAGGAGGTCTGAACTGCCAAACTTAGCCCGCTGGCTGCACGGCCCCCTGGTTTGCCCTGTCGCAGCATCAACACAGCTAATGACAACCCGCCGCCGGTTCCCCGGGGAACCTAGGGCCCTGTAGCTATAGAATCGGCTGAGTCGGCCGGGTTCAGTTCGATATATGGCGTTCTTGTGGAGATTAAAGAGACCGGCCTATTCAATTGACGACAGTAATCGCCGCCGAAAGGACACTGGTTGTGGTTCTGGTAGCCATCCACCACACCCCGGAGAAGCTACTGTCGTCAATTGAATAGCCCTGTAAAGAGATTCCACCTCAACTATTTCCACTTCCTGCCGATACCACCTTAGACCTGACGCCAGCGCCGCGAAACAGCGTGTCCGCTAGCCAGACGACCGGCGGTGCCTCGAAACTTTGCCGCTGGAGGCAAGTCGCGTCGCACGCCGGGTCAAGTATTGACAATTATGACAACTCAACTGCAAGAATCCGCCACCGCCGTGGCCGGCCAGAACCTGGCCGGCAAATACCTCACCTTCATCCTCGGCGGCGAATCCTACGCCATCCCGGGCCTCAAGGTCCGCGAGATCATCCGCCTGACCAGCATCACGGCGGTGCCGCAGATGCCCGATTACATCCGCGGCGTCATCAACCTGCGCGGCAAGATCATTCCCGTGATGGACCTGCGCCTGCGCTTCGGTTTCGCCGCCGCCACCAACACCGAACAGAACTGTATCGTGGTCGTCCAGGTGAAAAACCCGGCCGGCCAGCCCACGGCGATGGGCCTGGTGGTGGACGCCGTCGAGGAAGTCGCCCAGCTCGCCGCGGCGGACATCGAGGAGACCCCGGACTTCGGCGCCCAGGTGGATACCGGATACATCCTGGGCATGGCCAAGATCAAAGGGGTCGTTAAAGCGCTGCTCGATATTGACCGGGTCATCGGCGGCGACACGGTGGCGCAGTTGGCCACCACCGGCGCTCTCTCCAGCTAACACCAGCAATCACTCACACCACTAACGTCAAACACCAAAATTAAATTATGAAACAATGGACCATCGGAAAACGTATTATTGCCGGCTTCACCGCTACGACCGCCATCGCGGTTGTTCTGGGGCTGGTCGGTTACATCATGTTCTCGCGCGTCTCGACCCAAGTGACCACGTTGAGCCAGCACACTTTGCCCGCCGTGCAAAACAGCACCGGTGTGGAGCGCTCGGCCTTCGAGTGCATTATGGAGGAGCGCAACTATGTCCTGGCCCAGAAGGAGGAAACCCACCAGAAAGCCAAAGCCAAAGTGGCCGATTTGATGGGCAATCTGGACAAGGTGGACAAGGTGGCCGTCCAGTTCAAGGACGCCGCCCTGGAAGCCAAATCCAAGGACGTGCGCAAAATCAGCCAGCAATGGGCCGATCTGTATGAGAAAGGCGTGGTGTCGTTCCAATCCAATGTCACCGCCACGGCCGAAATGGTGGCCAAAGGCCAACTCGTCGCTACGGAGGCTGATGCGTACATGACCGCTAAGAACGCGGAATACCTGGACGCCAAGAACGCACTGGCGATTGTCAACCGCATCAACGCGCTGGCCTTCGAAACCCGGATGAACGAGAAGGCCTACATGCTTTACAAGGATCAGAAATACTTCGATGTCATCGCGAAGAACATCACCGCCCTGCTCACCAGCTACGAACAGTTGGAAAAGCTCAAACCCGACGCCGCCGAACAGAAGCAAATCGCCGACGCCCGCAAAGCGACGCAGGACTACTTCGACGCCGCCAAGAAATGGGTCGAGATTCAGAAGACCACCGTCGCGGCCGAGGGCGTGATGGAGAAGAACTATGCCGCGGTCATGACGGCCTACAACCAGTTCATTGACGACAAACAGAAGGATTACAAGGCTGCCACCAACGACACCGTCAAGGCGGGCACCTACCAGATGTTGATGGTGGGCAGCACCGTGGCCGACCAGGCCAATGCGGCGGTCATTTTCTCCAAGAAATACATGTTGGACAGCAAGGCGGAAAACTGGAAGGGCGTGACCGACAGCATTGATGGACTGACCAAGACCTTTGCCGACCTCCGCAAACTGGCCCAGAATGACAAGGATCGCCAACAGATTGACAGCGCCGACAAGGCCACGCAAGACTACCTGGTGGCTGCCAAGTCGTGGGTGGAGAGCGACAAACTGCTCAAGGCTGCCGCGGTCAGCATGGATGGTGGAGGTGAAACCGTCGCCACCGCCGCCGCCGGTTATGCCACCGCCAAGGCCGGACGCACCGACAAGGTGGCCGACGGCGTCTTCATCGTCGCCGACATCGCCCAGGCCGCGCTCGATACCCGGCTCCAATCCCGCATCTACATGCAGACCCAGGATCCAAAAGCCTGGACCGGCCTAAACGACGGCATCACCAAGCTGAACAAACTTTATGCCGACCTGCGCAAAGTCTCGCTCAGCGCCGAGGACCAGCAGCGCATTGACCGGGCGGAGAAGGCCACGGGCGAATATCTGACCGCCGCCAAGGCCTGGGTGCAGAACGACAACACCCTGCGCCAAACCATCCTGCCTGAGATGCGCGGCATTGGCGACACGGTCCTGAGCACGGCGCAGACCGCTGAGAATGACGCCTGGAAAGCCTCCAGCGAAAGCAGCGCCAGCGTGACCTCCATCGTGGCCAGCTCGAAGGTCATCATCGGCATCGCCTTGATCATCGGCCTCATCATTGGTGTCACGTCTGCGATCTTCATCACCCGTTCCATCACCGGCCCCATCCGGCTGGTAGCCGACGCCCTTTCCGCCGGTGCCGAGCAGACCGCCGGCGCGGCGGGGCAGGTTTCCTCCGCCAGCCAGTCGCTGGCTGAAGGTGCCAGCGAACAAGCCGCCTCGCTCGAGGAAACCAGCTCTTCACTCGAAGAAATGTCCAGCATGACCAAGCGCAACGCGGAAACGGCGGGCAAGGTTAAGGAATTGGGCAGCGAAGCGCGTAAAGCCGGCGACCTGGGCGTGACCGACATGACGGCCCTGGTGGGTGCGATGGACGCCATCAAGACCTCCAGTGCCGACATTGCCAAGATCATCAAGACCATTGACGAGATTGCCTTCCAGACCAACATCCTGGCGCTCAACGCAGCCGTCGAGGCCGCCCGGGCGGGCGAGGCGGGCGCGGGGTTTGCCGTGGTGGCCGACGAAGTGCGGAATCTGGCGCAACGCTGCGCCCAGGCGGCCAAGGAGACGGCCAGCAAGATCGAAGACGCCGTTCAAAAGAGCGCCGTGGGCGCGGATATCAGCGCCAAGGTGGCCAAGAGCCTGGAAGAGATTGTCGGCAAAGCCCGGCAGGTGGATGAGATGGCGGGCGAAGTGGCCGCGGCCTCGCAGGAGCAAAGTCAGGGCATCGCGCAGGTGAACACGGCGGTGACGCAGATGGACAAGGTAACGCAGAGCAACGCGGCCAACGCCGAGGAAAGCGCGGCGGCGGCGGAAGAGTTGACCGCCCAGGCGGAGGCGTTGAAGGATGCGGTATCGGACCTGCTGCGTCTGGTGGACGGCCAAGGCCGTCAAGCGGTTGCGGCGGCCTCGACGGCTTCGGCGCCGCGCAACCCTGGCGCGAAGCGAGGCTTCGCCAAAGCACAAAAGCCGGCGGCTGCCGCCCACGGGAACGGTAACGGCCACAACACCGTGACCATCAGGTCGAAGCAGCCTGAGCCGGCGCTGGCCACTGCCGGCGGCCGCTCGGAAATCCCGATGGAAGGCGATTTCAAGGACTTCTAAGGCTTGTAGGCCGGGTGCCCTCACCCGGCGTCCCGTCCAGACTGTCCACACGCCGGAGATGGGCTCTGTCCCGTCTCCGGCCTTTTTTGTGCCTGGAGAGCGACCTGGTGCGCATCTCACATAACGCGCCGGGTGAGGGCACCCGGCCTACATAACGCGTCTACATTTTCCAACGTTGTTGGCACGGGTGACTAGAGCGCGGACATTCTTGTCCGCCTTTGCGTGATGGTCAACCCGCAAGCCCACCGGCGGACAAGAATGTCCGCGCTCCAGAAAATTGTGAGCTGCGCACAGCGAACTATGAAGTCAATCATTTGCCTCAACTGTTGCTACTTTCTGCCGATATGGCCTTGGACCTGATGCCCGCACCGGCAAAAACTGCGTCCGCCTGAGTCGGACAATCGGTAGTCGCCGAAACTTTGCCGCTGGAGGCAAGGCCGTGTTGTGCGGCGGGCTAATTATTGATATTTATGAAAACTGAACTGCAAGAACCTGCCACCGCGGTGGCGGGCCAGAACATGGCTGGCAAATATCTCACCTTTGCCCTTGGTGGCGAATCCTACGCCATCCCGGTCCTCAAAGTCCGCGAGATCATCCGCCTGACCAGCATCACGACCGTGCCGCAGATGCCCGATTACATTCGCGGCGTCATCAATCTGCGCGGCAAGATCATTCCCGTGATGGACTTGCGCCTGCGCTTCGGCTTTGCCGCAGCGACCAACACCGAACAGAACTGCATCGTGGTCGTCCAGGTCAAGAACCCGGCCGGCCAGCCCACGGCGATGGGGCTGGTGGTGGACGCGGTTGAGGAAGTCGCCCAGATTGCCGCGGTGGACATCGAGGAGACGCCAGACTTCGGCACCCAGGTGGATACCGGATATATCCTGGGCATGGCCAAGATCAAAGGGGTCGTCAAAGCCCTGCTCGATATTGACCGGGTCATCGGTGGCGACACGGTGGCGCGCATCGTGGCCACGACCGCTCTCACTAGCTAGCCGCAGAAACTCATTTACTTCATCAACAAAGGACGGAAGACGGAAAACAAAAACAGTTACATACTATGAAATTAGGAACAAAAATCATCACTGGCTTCGGCGGCCTTATCCTCATTGCCATTCTACTGGGCAGCACGGCCATCTGGAAAATGTCCGACGTCAAGGCTATCGCCACCACGCTCGCGAGCGACTTGATGCCGGCCAGCACTGTGGCCAACAACGTCGAGCGCGAGGCGCTCGCTACCATGTATGAGATGCGGGGTTATGCCTTCACCGAAGACACCAACTATCTGGCCAAGAGCTTTGTCAATCTGGCCGACGTGAAGAAGTATCTGCAGGATGCGAAGGATCTGGTCGCTAAGGCGGGCGATCAGGATTTGAGTTTCTTGAAGCTGGCCGCCGAGAAAGCGGAGGTCAAGGCTATGGAATATGAGGATCTGGCCAAACAGACGGTAGCGGTCACTCAGGGACTGGAAAGAGACCGCGCCGCCATGGACCAGGCCGCGAAGGATTACATGAAGGTAAGCAACGACTTTCTGGACGACCAGGCCAGCAAGCTTCACGCAGCCCTCCAGACCACGAACTCCGCCGCTGGAGCGGACGTTGCTGAGGTGCGGGACCGGGTCAACAAGGTGGATCTCGCCAATGACGTCATTGACCTCGGTAACGCCGTTCGCATTGGCAACTTCAAGGCGCAAGCCACCCGCGACCCGCAACTGTTCCGGGAAGCCCAGAAGAAGTTCGATGATCTGAATCCCAAACTCGACGCCCTCAAGGCGATTACCAAGCAGGAGGTAAATCTAAAACAAATCGAAGCCTGCCGCGCGGCGGGCAAGGCCTACAATGACGCCATGACCAGCTTTCTGGGTAACTGGCTGGCGCGAGAGGAGATTGGCAAGAAACGGGGGGTCGCCGCCGACGCCGTCCTGACCGAAGCTAAAAACACCGCCGTCAGCAGCATGGATACCTCCGCCAAGAGCAGCGGCACAGCGGCCAGTTCGCTCACCACCGCCTCCACAACGATGATCGTGGGCTTGGTTGTGGCTGCGTTGCTCGGAGGCTTTTTGGCCGTCTTCATCACCCGTTCCATCACCAAACCGATCCGGCAGGTGACCGACGCCCTCACGGCCGGGGCCGATCAAACCGCCAGTGCGGCGGCTCAGGTTTCCTCCGCCAGCCAGTCGCTGGCCGAAGGCGCCAGCGAACAAGCCGCCTCGCTCGAGGAGACCAGTTCTTCGCTCGAAGAAATGTCGAGCATGACCAAGCGCAACGCGGAAACGGCGGGCAAGGTCAAGGAGTTGGGCAGCGAAGCGCGAAAAGCCGGCGACCTGGGTGTGCAAGATATGACGGCCCTGGTGTCGGCCATGGACGACATCAAGCGCTCCAGCGCGGACATTGCCAAGATTATCAAGACCATTGACGAGATCGCCTTCCAGACCAACATCCTGGCACTGAATGCCGCCGTCGAGGCCGCCCGAGCGGGAGAGGCCGGGGCGGGGTTTGCGGTGGTCGCGGACGAAGTGAGGAATTTGGCGCAACGCTGCGCCCAGGCGGCGAAGGAAACAGCCGGCAAGATCGAAGACGCCGTCCAGAAGAGCGCCAAGGGCGCGGATATCAGCGCCAAGGTAGCCAAGAGCCTGGAAGAGATTGTCGGCAAAGCGCGGCAGGTGGATGAGATGGCCGGGGAAGTGGCGGCGGCGTCGCAGGAGCAAAGTCAGGGTATTGCGCAGGTGAACACGGCGGTGACGCAGATGGACAAGGTGACGCAGAGCAACGCGGCCAACGCGGAGGAAAGCGCGGCGGCGGCGGAGGAGTTGACCGCCCAGGCGGAGGCGTTGAAGGATGCGGTATCGGACCTGCTGCGTTTGGTGGACGGTCACGGTCGTCAAGTGGTTGCGGCGGCCTCGCTGGCTTCGGGGTCGCGCAACACCGGAGTGAAGCGAAGCATCACCAAACCGCAAAAGTTGGCTGCTGCCGGCAACGGCCACGGCCATACTACCGTAACCAGCAAGTCAAAACAGCCTGCGTCGGCGCTGACCACCGCTGGCGGCCGCTCGGAAATCCCGATGGAAGGCGATTTCAAGGACTTCTAAGTCCAGACTTTCCGCACGCCGGAGACGGGCCTTGTTCCGTCTCCGGCTTTTGTATCTGGAGAGCGAACTATGAACCTGGAAAGAGCAGTTGAACCAACGCGGAGGCGCAAAGGTGCAGAGACGCAAGGGTTTCGGCTGTTGGGTGCCATCACCCGCTGGGTGAGATATGAATCATCTTGCTGCGCGCGCCGGGTCGGAGACCGGCGCTCCGGGATCACCCGTTGGGTGGGTTATGCCGATATGAATCATCGCCCCATGGCGAACCGCATCTGTGCCTTGGTCACTGGTTTCGCGTTGTCCCTCAGCCTGTTCGCGGACGATTCGTCCGCACCCGCCAACCCTGAAACCACACTGCCCCCGTCAAACAAGGGAGACTATAACCTCTTTAATCCCACGCCTCGTGCCCAGATGCGCGAGATGAGCACCGACCGGCCCGATAAGACGGAAAGCCCCTATACCGTGGACGCCGGCCATTTCCAGATCGAGATGGACCTGGTCAGTTATACCCGCGACCGCCATAGCGCACCCGGGGCTGACATCAGTAGCGACAGCCTTGCCCTGGCACCCGTCAACCTCAAAGTGGGCTTGCTCAACCAGATGGATCTCCAACTGATGCTGGCGCCCTGCAACTGGGTCCGGACTGAAGACCGGGCGACCGGTTCGGTAACCCGCCAGAGCGGCTTTGGCGATGTGACTACCCGCCTCAAAATCAACTGGTGGGGCGACGATGGCGGCGCCACAGCCCTGGCGTTTATGCCCTTTGTGAAGTTCCCCACCAGCCAGAACGGCTTGGGGAACCGTGCAGTGGAGGGGGGGATCATCATTCCGCTGGCGGTAGAGTTACCTCTCGGATGGAGCATGGGCCTGATGACCGAGTTCGACTTCATGCAAAGTGCCGACGGTGCCGGCTATCATCCTGAGTTTGTCAACAGCATCACCTTCGGCCACGAGATCGTCGGACGGTTGGCGGGTTATATCGAGTTCTTCAGCCAGGTCAGTGCCGACCAGGATGCGCCCTGGATCGGCACGGTGGATCTCGGTCTGACCTACCGTTTGACCGATAACCTGCAACTGGATGCCGGGGTGAACCTCGGCGTCACCCGCTCGGCCGATGACCTGGTCCCGTTCCTCGGAATATCCCTCCGCTTTTAAGCTGGAGCCTGAACGAGACAACAACCGCCCGCCAAAGCCGAAATCCGAAATCCGAATTCCAACCAACCGCTTTCAGCATTTCCCCACGGGCGGGGGGGCGGTTGCCCGCTAAACACGCTAAAAGACGCTAAAAGAGACACAGATTTCACTGATTTTCACGGATGGCATTTCATTTCCGTGAACACCAGTGCAATCCGTGTCTGGTTTAGCGTCCTTTTGCGTGTTTAGCGGGCAACTGATAACAAAAGCTGAAACGCTGAAAAGCTGAAACCCAACCCATGCCACCACCCATGCCAATTTCGGCATTTCAACCTTTCCTCTTCAACTGTTGCTACTTCCTGACGATACAACCTCACACCTGGCGCCACGCCCGTGAATACCTGCATCCAAATGAGTCGGACAGCCGGTAGTCGCCGAAACTTTGCCGCAGGAGGCAAGGCGGTGTTGTGCGCCGGGCCAAGCGTTGATATTTCGAAACAGCCAAGCAACAGAATAGAATTATGAATCAATGGACCGTCGGCAGGCGACTCATCACCTCATTCCTGGTCGTCGCCACTATCACACTGCTGCTCGGCCTCGTCGGCTACTATGGCACCGTCAGGAGCAACCAGGCCATTAACGAGATCGGCAAGGTGCGTCTGCCCAGCGTGCAGAGCCTCTTGACCATCAGCGCGAACGCCGAACTGATCAAAGCGGCGCAGCGCACGCTGCTGAACCCCGATTTAGATATGGCCGACCGCAAACGCCAGTCCGAGACTGTCGCCAAGGCCAGAGCAGACTACGGAGCGGCCTGGAAGATTTACGAGGCGCTGCCGCAGACAGTGGCGGAGGAGGCTACTTGGAAGGAATTCGTGTCGGCTTGGGATGCCTGGAGAAGCGACAACAATGATTTTTTCAAGCTTAACGCCGAGTTGGAGGCGGTGGGAATTCTCGCTCCGACGGCTCTCGCGAGCGACCTTTTCGAGGTGCGGGGAACGCTGTGGAAGACTCTTTCCGTGCTGGCCAAACAGGCCAAAGAGGGCGGGGTGCTGGCTGAGGCCGACACGGCGAACACATTGCTGGTTGATTCTGCGGTTGACTGGACTAGCAAGATCACCGCTTCCAATCCGCAGATTCAGAAATCTCTTCAGGAGCTGCGGCCTTTGAATGCTGCTCTGCTGGCCGGCGTGCGCAAGGTGCGGGAAAACTATGTTCGGGGCGAGCAATCTGCCGCCCGGGAGCTGGTTGAGAAGGAAGTGTCTCCCAACGCCATGAAGATCATCGAATTGATGCGACCGATGCGCGTGGAAGTGGCCAAAGCAGTCGCATTGCGCGAGAGATTGAACCGTCAATTGATGACGGTCTGCCGTGCCAGTCAGACCAAGGCCCTTCTCCTGCTCGAAAAGTTGGTCGAGATCAACGAGAAGACCGCCACCGATACCATCGGAACCTCCACTAGCCAAGCCACGGTTCTCAAGAGCCTAACCCTGTCGGCCATGATCGCGGGAGTGGTAATCGCGTTGGCTATGGGTATCCTCATAACCCGTGGCATCAACAAGGTTCTGAAGCAAATTTCCGAAACCCTCTCCACCGGGGCCGATCAAACTGCCAGTGCGGCGGGTCAGGTATCCTCCGCCAGCCAGTCGCTGGCCGAGGGCGCGAGCGAACAAGCCGCCTCGCTTGAAGAGACCAGTTCTTCGATCGAGGAAATGTCCAGCATGACCAGGCGTAACGCGGAAATGGCGGGCAAGGTCAAGGAATTGGGCGGCGAAGCCCGTAAGGCGGGCGACTTGGGCGTAAAAGATATGACGGCCCTGGTGGGGGCCATGGACGCCATCAAGACCTCCAGCGCGGACATTGCCAAGATCATCAAGACCATTGACGAGATCGCCTTCCAGACCAACATCCTGGCACTGAATGCCTCCGTCGAAGCCGCCCGGGCCGGCGAGGCGGGCGCGGGGTTTGCGGTGGTGGCGGACGAAGTGAGGAATCTGGCGCAACGCTGTGCCCAGGCGGCCAAGGAGACCGCCACCAAGATCGAAGACGCCGTGCAGAAAAGCGCTGTGGGCGCGGATATCAGCGCCAAGGTAGCCAAGAGCCTGGAAGAGATTGTCGGCAAAGCGCGGCAGGTGGATGAGATGGCGGGCGAAGTGGCGGCCGCCTCGCAGGAGCAAAGCCAGGGCATTGCGCAGTTGAACACGGCAGTGACGCAGATGGACAAGGTGACGCAGAGCAACGCGGCCAACGCGGAGGAAAGCGCGGCGGCGGCGGAAGAGTTGACCGCCCAGGCGGAGTCGTTGAAGGAAGCCGTGTCCGACCTGCTGCGGTTGGTGGACGGCGAGAGGGCTCGATCAAGCACGGCAATGGCGGCAACCGCCGCGATTCGCACCCGGAAACCGGGCCGAGCCACCGCCGTTTCAGGGAGGCATCGGAGAATCGAGCACGGTCAGGGTTCAAGCAATGGGAACGCCGGCGCGCACGGCGAGCCGGGGAGGTGTTCCCAGGCATCGGCGGAGGTTTTGGCGGGAGCCGGCTAGGGAAGGGAATGCAGAATGAGGAATGCAGAATGCAGAATGAAGAATGAAGATCAACCCCTCACCCCGGCCCTCTCCCCTTCGGAAGGGGGGAGGGAGAATTGTCGCCAGCGCTTTGGCGGTTCGAGGTTCATTGGAAGGCGAATTGGCGGGTTCGGGCTGATGGTGCTGTTGGCGGCGCCGGGCGCAGGGCTTGCCCAGACTGGCGCGTCGGCCACAACCACGTCTTCGATCGCTTCTTCTTCACGCCAAGCGCGCGCCAGCGCGGGTCTGGCGAACGACTGGCTGCGCGAACAATCCAGCGCCTTCAAGGCTTGGGATTTCGGCGGCGAGGTTCGCGTGCGCTATGAGGACAAGGAGAACGCGGGAGACGGCAGCAGCCCGAGCGTGGATTTCATGAAGGTGCCGCCGCCCGGCCAATTCAACGACAATAATTATTTCCTGGTGCGCACGCGGGTCCACTTGGGTTATACGCCCGTGAATTGGTTCACCGCCTACGTCGGCGGACGCGATGCGTATAGCGACAGCGACCGGCGGAATCCTTCGAAGTCGGAAGACCGTTGCGATCTGGAGCAGGCATGGTTGAAACTGGGAGACCCTAAGGAGTTTCCACTTACGGCCAAAGTGGGCCGGCAGGAGTTGGCCTATGGCGACGAGCGCATGGTTGGCCGGTCGGACTGGAGCAACCTTGGCTGGCGCGTTTTTGACGCCGCGCTTGTGCGGTTTGAGAAGCCAGTTTGCTGGGTGGACGCATTCGCGGGGCGGCCGGTTATGATCGACCCGGACCATCTCAATGAAGTTAACAATGACGACTGGTTGTCGGGCGTTTACGCCAGTACGAAGTCGCTGCTTCCCTTTCAGGAAAGCCAGTGCTATTTCCTCGCCCACAATGTCGGTCGCCAGTCGGGGACCTCGCATCCCAATTGGCTGAACAAGCCCTCAACTCCCCAGGACACCTATACAGTGGGACTGCGTTTCAAATCGCTGCCCAATCAATTGAAGGGGTGGGATTATTCGCTCGAAGCGGCCGGGCAGCTAGGGGATGTGCAGGTTGGTGGCCAGCGTCTTGATCAGGAGGCGTTCGCGGTGATGTTCCGCGGCGGCTACACCTGGAAGGAGACTTGGAGTTCGCCGCGCCTGGGCATCGGCTACGACTTTTTCTCTGGGGATGATAATCCCAAAGACGGACACAACGGCACATTCGAGCCTTTATTTCCCACCAATCATCGCCCGCTGGGGCTGATGGATTTGGTCGGTCCCAAGAACATTCACGATCTGTACGCGGCGTTCTCCTTCCAGCCGGCCAAACGGGTCACGGTTGGGCTGGATTGGCATTCCTTCTGGCTGGCGAGCGCGGCGGACTATTTCTATAGCGACTCGGGCTCCGCCCGCAACAGCAACGGGTATGGCCGCAATCCCCAGTTTGACAGCTACGCCGGCTCGGAATTGGACGTGGATGCCTCCTGGACCTTCAAATCGTGGGCTGTGCTGCGCGCCGGTTATGGTCACTATTTCGTGGGCTCTTACGTGAAGGATTCGCTTGCCGCCACGGGCGGGGCTCGGGACGCCGACTGGTTCTATTTGCAATTCACGTTCAGTTTCTGACCTGAGCAGAGGTTATGACAAAGCAAACGCTCGCCTCCACTAGAACTGAAATCGGCCAGAGTATAGCCGGCAATACCTCACCTTTATGAATCAATGGACCATCCGTAAGAAACTTATCACCTCCTTCCTGGCCGTCGCGGCCATCACGCTGCTGCTCGGCCTCGTCGGCTACTACGGGGCGGTCAAGAGCATCCAATCCATCAGCGAGATTGGCAAGGTGCGCCTGCCTAGCCCTACCTTCGCACGTCTGAG
>Ga0194060_10002774_pt1 | contig 12470 bp, 8 predicted proteins | sample SepL225m_MetaG_FD_163427 | JGI IMG/M metagenome (GOLD analysis project Ga0194060, IMG submission 163427) | Anoxic zone freshwater microbial communities from boreal shield lake in IISD Experimental Lakes Area, Ontario, Canada - Sep2016-L222-5m | ecosystem: Environmental > Aquatic > Freshwater >... | reverse complement strand
GCGGCGAGGCGCAACGCGTCAAGCTGGCGCTCGAACTCTCCAAACGCGACACCGGGCGCACGCTCTACATTCTGGACGAACCGACCACCGGCCTGCACTTTGCCGACATAGCCCTGCTGCTCAAAGTGTTGCACCAACTGCGCGACGCCGGCAACACCATCGTCGTGATCGAGCACAACCTGGACGTCATCAAGACCGCTGACTGGCTGATCGACATGGGCGTCGAAGGTGGCGCTGGTGGGGGTCAGGTGGTGGGCGTCGGCACGCCGGAAGACATTGCCGCCAATCCGCTGAGTCACACCGGTCTGTACCTGAAGCGTCTGCTGCCCGCGCCGGATTGTCATCCCGAACCCGTTGGCAGTCATCCCGAACCCGTTGGCAGTCATCCCGGACCCGTTGGTGGTCATCCCGGACCCGCTGGTGGTCATCCCGGACCCGCTGGTGGTCATCCCGGACCTGATCCGGGATCCAGTGCCACGCAAACCCTGGATTGCGGATCGAGTCCGCAATGACAAAGTGCTCGCCGCAATGACGCCAAATAGCCTCACGGGACGGGATCTGGCGGCGGCCCTTAGCGTGATCGTGATCTGGGGTCTGAACTTCGTCGCCATGAAGTTTGCACTGCGCGACTTCACGCCGTTTCAGCTGGGCGCGGCGCGTTACCTGTTTGCGGTGTTGCCACTGGTCTTCTTCATCCGGCCCCCCAAGGTTCCCTGGAAATGGGTGCTGATGTACGGGCTGTTTCAGGGAGTCGGGCAGTTCGGTCTGCTGTTCACGGCGCTCAAGGTCGGCATGACGGCGGCACTGGCCTCGGTGCTGATGCAGACCCAGGTCTTCTTCAGCGCCCTGTTCGGCTTTGTGCTGCTGCATGAGAAGCTGAGTCGCCCGCTGATCGGCGGTCTGGTTCTGGCCGCTGCCGGGCTGGTCTGCTTCGGCATGAACTTTGTCAGTGGTGGCACGCTCGCCATCACCGTGGCCGGCTTTGTTCTCAACCTGTGCGCCGCTGCCATGTGGGCAGCGTCCAACATCGTCACGCGCAAGGCGCAGCAAAGCAGCCCTCAGTATGAGCCGCTGCAGTTTCTGGTCTGGAGTTCGCTGGTGCCCATAGGCCCGTTCCTGCTCATGAGCCTGCTGTTTGACCCCGCTGTACTCACTCCCGCGATGGCCTGGAGCAGCGCTGCCAAGTGGGCCAGCGTTCCCTGGACTTCCTGGCTGGCCATCGCCTACTTGGGCTGGATCGCCACCATCTGGGGCTACGCCCTGTGGACCGGCCTGTTGCAGCGCCACGCCACCAATCGCGTAGCGCCCTTCAGCCTGGGTGTGCCCGTGGTCGGCCTGGCTGCTGGCGTGCTGGTATTGGGCGAAGTCATCACCGCCTGGCAATGGGCCGGCATTGCCTTGCTGGTAGCGGCGCTGGCTTGTGTGATGCTGGGTGGGCTGCTGGTCAAACCTCCCCGGACGGCCTGACAATTCAGAGACTACACTTCGGCAAAAATATATAGAGGGAGAAGTTGACTCATGGCGCGTCCCAAGAACACCAGCGTTGAGGCCAAAGGCTCGGCCGCCCACCTGGGCTTTGAAGCCAAGCTCTGGCTGGCAGCGGACAAGCTGCGCAACAACATGGACGCGGCGGAATACAAGCACGTCGTCCTCGGTCTCATCTTTCTCAAGTACATCTCTGACAGCTTCGAAGAACACCGCGCCAAACTTCTTGCCGGTCAAGGCGACTACGCTGGCGCCAACCCGGAAGACGCTGACGAATACAAGGCCGAGAACGTTTTCTGGGTACCCAAGGAAGCGCGCTGGACGCATCTGCAAGCTCAGGCCAAGCAAGCCAGCATCGGCAAGGTGGTGGACGACGCGATGGTCGCCATCGAACGCGACAACCCGCGCCTCAAAGGTGTGCTGCCCAAAGACTACGCCCGCCCCGGTCTGGACAAGCACCGCCTGGGCGAGCTGATCGACCTCATCGCCACCATCACCCTCACTGCCGCCGCCGAGGGCGAAAAGACGCACCGCTCGGTTGACCTGCTGGGCCGCGTCTACGAGTATTTTCTAACGCGCTTTGCCAGCGCCGAAGGCAAGAACGGCGGCCAGTTCTACACGCCATCGTGCATCGTGCGCTGCCTGGTTGAAATGCTCTCGCCCTACAAGGGCCGCATCTACGACCCCTGCTGCGGCTCCGGCGGCATGTTTGTGCAGAGTGAAAAGTTTGTCGAAGCGCACGGCGGCAAGCTCGGCGACATCAGCATCTACGGGCAAGAGAGCAACGCCACCACGCGCCGCCTGGCCGTGATGAACCTGGCGCTGCGCGGCATCGAGGCCGACTTTGGCCCCGAGCACGCCGACACCTTCCGCCGCGACCTGCACCCCGATCTGCGCGCCGATTTTGTGATCGCGAATCCGCCTTTCAACGACAGCGACTGGCACCGCCGCGACGACGACGTGCGCTGGCAATACGGCGTGCCGCCCAAGGGCAACGCCAACTTTGCCTGGGTGCAGCACTTCATCCACCACCTGAGCAAGCAGGGCATGGCCGGCTTTGTGCTGGCCAACGGCAGCATGAGTTCCAACCAGAGCGGCGAAGGCGAGATCCGCAAAGCTCTGATAGCCGCCGACCTGGTGGACTGCATGGTGGCGCTGCCGGGGCAGCTTTTCTACAGCACGCAGATTCCGGTGTGTCTGTGGTTTCTGGCCAAGAACAAGGCGGCTGATACCACGCGCGGCTTTCGCGACCGCCGCCAGCAAACCCTGTTCATCGACGCCCGCAAACTCGGCACCCTGATCGACCGCGTGCACCGCGAGCTGACCGATGCAGACTTGCAGAAGATCGTAGGCACCTACCACGCTTGGCGTGGTGATAAAGACGCAGAACCCTACGCCGACATCCCTGGCTTCTGCAAGTCCGCCAGCACGGCTGAGATCGCTTCGCACGGTCATGTGCTCACCCCCGGCCGCTACGTCGGCGCCGAGGAAGTCGAAGACGACGGTGAACCCTTCGAGGAAAAGATGCCGCGTCTCGTCGCGGAACTGAATGCCCAGTTTGAGGAGTCCGCGAAGCTGGAGGCGGCTATCAAAGCAAACATGAGTGGGCTTGGATATGGCGGGTGAGTGGGAAACACTGCCAGTCGCTGCGGCCCCGCTCGAAATCATCGATGGCGACCGAGGCGTAAATTATCCAAAGCAGGAAGACTTCAGCCCTTCTGGCGATTGCCTATTCCTGAACACCGGAAACGTGACGACGAGCGGGTTTAGTTTCGCGGAACGTAGTTTTATCACCAAGGAAAAAGACGCCGCGCTCCGAAAGGGAAAATTGAAGCGACACGATGTAGTGCTAACCACGCGTGGAACAGTCGGGAACGTCGCCCTCTTCGACGGTTCTGTTGACTTCGAACACATTCGCATCAACTCGGGGATGGTGTTGTTGCGTGCAGACCAATCAAAGCTCCTGCCAAGGTTTCTGTACCAATTCGTCCGTTCGCTAGTTTTCAAAGAGCAGGTCGCCGCTTTGACTACGGGCAGCGCTCAACCGCAGCTTCCGATTCGAGATATTCGACGTGTTGAAATCCCGCTCCCACCCCTCGCCGAGCAAAAAGCCATCGCGGAGGTGCTTGGAGCGCTGGATGACAAGATCGAGTTGAACCGGCGCATGAACGCGACGCTGGAGGCGATGGCGCGAGCGCTGTTCCAGAGCTGGTTCGTCGATTTCGACCCCGTCCGCGCCAAACTCGACGGCCGACAGCCCGAGGGCCTTGATGCCGCAACCGCCGCCCTCTTCCCCGCCGCCTTCCAAGACTCCGACGTCGGTCACATTCCGAAGGGTTGGACAGTCGGCAAGGTCGGCGACCTAGCTACGCTGAGCCGCGGTGCAGTCAATCCTGGCGACTTTCCAACGGAGACCTTCGACCACTTCAGCCTGCCTGCCTTCGACAATGGGCGAACTCCAAAGGTGGAGCTCGGCTGCGCCATCATGAGCAACAAATTCACGGTTACGCCGAACTCGGTGATGCTATCCAAGCTAAACCCACACATCCCGCGCATCTGGTTGCCAGACCTCCACGCTTCGCGCCGCTCTGTTTGCTCGACCGAGTTCATGGTTGCCTGTTCCAAGCCGGGTGTATCGCGCGAATACCTGTTCTCGCTCTTTACCAGCTCCGCCTTCGCCAGTATTTACGGAACGCTCGTCACTGGCACAACCGGCAGCCACCAACGCATCCAACCTGATAGCGTGCTGAATATGAGGACAATCATCCCCTCCGGTGCATTGATTTGCGTATTCACGGAAATCGCAAAACCCATGTTTGACCGCATCAATCGAAACACCGAACAATCCCACACCCTCGCCACTCTGCGCGACTCGCTGCTGCCTAAGCTGCTGAGCGGGGAGTTAAGCGTGGGCACGGAACCGGAAAGGCATTGAACCATGGCGCTCTTTAGCAATCCCTTAAAGACAAAGCCCGCTGCTGACGAGACCAAAACCACTTCTCCGACCGAGGCTGACGTGAGATATCCAAAGCCAAAGATCCTGCTTTTAGATATGCCAGACTCCGCGTCGAGTGCACTTCGCTCAAAAGGCTTCAACGTTAGCAGCGGCACGCTCGGAAAACCATACGAAGTCGACAAGAGCAGCGGATACCAAGCTCTCATTGCAAAAGGAGATGCACCGAATCACACTGAACAAGAAATCGTCGTCGTTGATTTGGGTTATGGTGAGTTGGAGCCCGGTCCTCAGGGAGAAAAGCATCGACCTGACGATGAGCCCGACTTGTGGGGTAAGTGTGACCAGGGATTTCTCGACCCACGCGTAAGGACAGCCATTCAACTCAGCACGTCATTCGACCGAATTCATGCTACTGGCGGTGCTTTCATTGTGTTCGCCGACAAAAAAACGGGAATACCTATCCAGCTCTCAAGACGCAATCGTTTTAAAGAACTTTACGACGAAAGGCCATTTTTCCAAGATGTCTGGAACGTCTTGTCCGAGATAGCGGACATGCAGGTACAAAGTGACCACGGAACGGAAATGCAAGGCGTAAAGAACAACTCTCCTCTTGTTCGCTTGCTGACTCCTTTCCTCGCAAAAGGGCATTTCACTTGCACGCTTGAAGGCGGGTATAGACAGAAGGACAAATGGGAGCCACTAGCGGTGAGCAAGTTCGGCACTGCGGTTGCGCTAGCACGTTGCCGCGCAGGCGAAGGATCTGTAATCGTTCTTCCGCAAATTGAAGAGAAGTCGGCATTCTTGGACGGCTTATTTTCGACGGTATTGCCAGAAATTGCGCCACACCTTTTTCCTCACATCGCGCGAGGAATTTGGACGCATCGGCCAGAATACGAACTGCCCCTCGTGCTTGAACTCAAAGCCAAGCAACAATCCGTCGAACAACACGCCCGAGAAGAAATTGCCCGCCTCGAAGAAGAACTGGCCCAGGAGCGACTCACAAACGGCTGGATTCACGATCTTCTTACTGGCACAGATGCGGAATTGGTTGATGCAGTGAAGCTGGCATTGGCTGCACTCGGCTTCTCAATAGTGGTAGATGTCGACGTTGAGCGTGACCGTGAAGGTAAAAGTCGACGAGAGGATTTGCAGATCCAAGACCAAAGCCCAACGCTCGTCGTTGACATCAAAGGTATTGGCGGCTTTCCGAGCGACGAAGATGCCCTGCAAGCTGACAAACACGCTGCAATCCGGATGAGGGAAATGAAGCGCACTGACATCGTTGGTCTTTCTGTGATTAACCATCAGCGACATCTGCCGCCAATGGAGCGTGAGAATGACATGCCATTCCGCCAAGAGCTTATTGATGCGGCCGAGGAGCGAAGCCTAGGACTGATGACCGCTTGGGAGCTATACAGGTTTGTCAGGAATCTCCGGAAGCTTGCGTGGCATAGCGATAACGTGAAGCCGGTCTTTTACAAGAAGGGACGAATCGAAGTGGTTCCTAGCCACTATCAGTTCATCGGAAGAATCGCAAAAGCATGGACAGATAAGTTTGGAGTCGTGATCGAACACGGTGAATTACGAATCGGAGAACGCATCGCGATTGAGTTCCCGATCGAGTTCGAAGAGGTCCCCGTCGAATCGATTCGGGTAAAAGACCAGAGCGTAGAAATTGCTTCTGTGGGAGACCCAGCTGGGCTTCTTTGGCCCGCAGGAGCGCCAAAACTACGGGAAGGAATGCGTGCTTTTCGGATTGTTGTTCCCGCCTAAAAGTATGGTTGCATGAGCAACGCCATGAACACGCTCAACGAAATCAACCACGCATCAAACAGAACCGTCGGGCCGGACAATTTCCCGGACATTGTGTCCGGCTTGGCGAGTCGAAAAGAAAGGTTTTCATCTTGTTGCCGCCCGAAAATCTACCGACAAATTTTTCTATCTCATTGATTCAAAAGACATTTCTTATTTAGACGCAAACCGCAATGCCCGCAAGAGCCTCAACAAACCCATGAGTAACCAGCGCCTGCCTCATTCCGAATTCATCCACGCATTGCGAGGTGCCGAAGCATGGCTCCGGAGAATTCCCGTTATCTGGCTGGCATTAAGCAAGGCCATGTCCGTTATTCATCAAATGAAGCAGACCAGTCGGTTTGCGCCACCCGACTGGAAATTGCTGTCCCCATCCCCCTAGAATGCCACCATGACCTCACGCCAAGTTGACCGTCCTCGCATCGAGTTCCTCAGCGTCAAGAACTACCGTGCTTTGCGCCAGATTGAACTGCGCAATCTGACGCCGCTGACTGTTTTTCTAGGCCCCAACGGTAGCGGGAAATCGACTATTTTTGACGTCTTCGCCTTTCTCGCGGAGAGTTTCGGACTTGGGTTGCGCAAGGCGTGGGACAAGCGCGGACGGTTCAAGGAACTTCGCACCAGGGGCGTTGACGGACCGATCACTTTCGAGGTGAAGTATCGGGAAAAGAAGAAAAGTCCTCTCATCACTTACCACTTGGAGATTGACGAGGACGCCAAGGGTCCATTCGTGGCACGCGAATTTTTGAGCTGGAAGCGCGGTTCGCACGGGCAACCGTTTCGCTTTCTGGATTTCAGCAATGGCATCGGTGCCGTTGTGACCGGTGAACTACCGGACGAGAAAGCCACGCGCACTGAGGAACGACTGGATTCGCGGGACTTGCTGGCGGTGAATACGCTTGGCCAGTTGGCTAAGCATCCGCGGGTTGGCGCGCTGCGCAGATTCATTTCCGGCTGGTATTTGTCCTATCTTTCGGCTGACAACACGCGCGGTGTTCCAGATGCCGGTCCGCAAGAGCGTCTTAGCTCCAGTGGGGACAATTTACCCAATGTCATTCAATATCTCAAAGAGCAGCACGAAGACCGGCTCAACGAGATATTGAGCAAGCTCACCAAACGCGTACCACGCCTGGAGAAGGTGGATGCCGACGTGATGCCAGATGGAAGGTTACTACTGCAAATCAAAGACGCACCGTTCGAGCGCCCCGTCATGGCGAAGTTTGCCTCCGATGGCACACTCAAAATGCTGGCTTACCTGACTCTCCTGTATGACCCGGACCCACCACCGTTGATCGGAATCGAAGAACCAGAAAACCAGTTGCACCCACGCTTGTTGCCGGAGTTGGCAGAGGAGTGTCGCAACGCGGCGGGTTCAGCACAGTTGATGGTGACGACGCATTCGCCGTTCTTTTTGAATGCATTGCGCCCGGAAGAAGCCTGGGTGCTGTATCGGACAACCGAAGGTTTTACGCAGGCGCGCCGCGTCTCGGATATGCAGGGGATCAAGGAATTCATGGCTGAAGGCGCTCTGTTGGGGCAGCTTTGGATGGAAGGGCATTTCGAGGTGGGCGATCCGCTCAGCAATTCCGGAGCAGAAAAGCGTCCGCCAGCGGTCAAGAAGCACACCGCCCGCTGATTCATGCACATCGAATTTATTCTTGAAGAACCATCAGCAGAAGCGTTTCTGCAAGGTACGCTTCAAAAGCTGTTGCCGGCTAACACTTCGTGGAGCTTTATCGTATTTCAGGGCAAGCATGATTTGCTCGCCAACCTCAAACCTCGCCTGAAGGCCTATCGCAACTGGATTCCCGAAGATTACAAAATAGTCGTGCTGATCGATGAGGATCGCGAAGATTGCCGCAAACTCAAATCCAAGTTGGAGACTGCGGCATCAAGCGCTGGATTGGCCACCAAGACCAATTCAAAGCGAGGCACTTTTGCCGTATTAAACAGAATCGCGATTGAAGAATTGGAAGCGTGGTACTTTGGTGACGTGGCAGCCTTGGCGCAAGCCTTTCCTGGCGTCTCACCGACGCTCGGCGCAAGAGCTCCTTACCGCAATCCGGATGCGGTAGCGGGTGGCACATGGGAGGCGTTGCAACGCGTTTTGCAGAAGGCCGGATATTTTGGCGCTGGTTTACCAAAGATTGAGGTTGCCCGCGAGATGGCGAAGCATATGGACCCGGCCCGCAACACTTCTCCCAGTTTCGGTCATTTCGTCAAAGGTCTTGCAGCACTTTGAACATCGAGTTTTATCGGGAAACCAAAAAGGCAGGGGCCGCCCAGAAGGCAGCCCCGTTACTCCTTCAACACGTGGTTGACGAGCTGAAGCAATCATAAATCGTCATCGGCAAATCTGCACTGGCTCCTGAAATTTTTATTTAAACGCAAACCGGCACAGACTGAATCCGCTGCACCTAACTCCTTTGTTTTCAATGACTTACCTGTTTAAACGCAAACCTGATTTGGTAGCCACAAAAACGAAAGGCCCCGACAACTGCCGGAGCCCAACGCCGACCGAGAGTCCCCAGTCCTTGCCAGCGATTGTACAAATGCCCCCAAGGATTGGCCGTGATGATGCCATCTCCCGACAATAATCCCAACACACTGCATGAACACGTTCAACGAAGTCAACGACCCATCGAACAAGACAGTCGGGCCGGACAATTTCCCGGACATTGTGTCCGGCTTGGAGAATCGAAACATGGCGTTGGTGAACCACTAACATCAGCTTGACTTATGACTTGACTTACGGTTGACTCATCACATGCCTTATCAAACCCAGTTCACCAACAGGCCATGAGCCCCCTCAACGAATCCATCGTCGAAGAAGCCGCCCTTGAATGGTTTGGCGAACTCGGCTACACGCTCGGGCACGCTGCGCTGCTGGCGCCCGGCGAACCGGCGGCAGAGCGTGATTCGTTTGGTGACGTGGTGCTGGTGGGCCGCCTGCGCAATGCCATTGCGCAGCTGAATCGGGCCATTCCCGAAGAAGCGCGGGAAGACGCCTTGCGAAAGGTGCTGCGCATAGCGACGCCTTCGCTGGTGCAAACGAATCGCGCTTTTCACCGCCTGCTGCGCGACGGCGTGGCGGTGGAATACCCAAGGCCTGACGGCAGCATCGCCGGTGATCATGTCCGGCTGCTCGACTTCTGTACCGTGGCTGCCAACGACTGGCTGGCACTGAACCAGTTCACCGTGATCGAGGCCCAGCACAACCGGCGGCCCGACATTGTGGTGTTTGTCAACGGACTACCGCTGGGCCTGATCGAACTGAAGAACGCAGCCGATGAAGACGCCACCATCTGGAGCGCCTACGCGCAGTTGCAAACCTACAAGGCCGAGATTCCGAGCCTGCTGCATTACAACGCGGCACTGGTAGTCAGCGACGGCCTGCAGGCGCGCATGGGCTCACTCACGGCGAACCAGGAGTGGTTCAAAGTCTGGCGCACGATTGACGGCGAGACGGACGCGCCCAAGACAGCGCTGGAGCTCGAAGTAATGGTGCGCGGCGTGTTCGAGCGGCAGCGTTTTCTAGACCTGTTGCAGCACTTCATCGTGTTTGAAGAAGACCCCGACAATGGCGCGCTGCACAAAATCATTGCCGGCTACCACCAGTTCCATGCGGTGAATGCGGCAGTGCAAGAGACGGTGCGCGCCAGCAGCTTCACAGAGCATCACGCGGTGCACGAGGAACAGGGCACGTACTGGGCCGGCCGCATGCACGGTGGTAAACCGGGTGACCGACGGGCTGGCGTGGTTTGGCACACGCAGGGCAGCGGCAAGAGTTTTTCGATGCTGTTCTACGCCGCGCGTGTGGTGCGCCATGCCGCCATGCAGAACCCGACGCTGGTGGTGCTGACCGACCGCAACGATCTGGACGACCAGTTGTTTGGCCAGTTTCAGCGCTGCGCCGACATTCTGGGCCAGACACCGGTGCAAGCCGCCAACCGCGAAAAGCTGCGCGAGTTGCTGGCGGTGGCCAGCGGTGGCGTGGTCTTTACGACCATCCAGAAGTTTCTGCCCGAAAAGGGCGAGCGCATGCCACGCTTGAGCGAGCGGCGCAACATCATCGTGATTGCCGACGAAGCGCACCGAAGCCAGTACGACCTGATCGACGGCCTGGCCCGGCACCTGCGCGACGCGCTGCCGCAGGCGTCGTTCATCGGCTTTACCGGCACACCGATAGAGAAGACGGACGCCAACACGCGGGCCATCTTTGGTGACTACATCAGCATCTACGACATTCAGCGCGCCGTGGCCGACAAAGCCACGGTGCCGATTTACTACGAAAGCCGCATTGCCAAGCTGGGTCTGAATGCGGCTGAGCTGCCCGAGATTGACGCCGCGTTTGACGAGATCACCGAGGGCGAGGAACAGTCTCGCAAAGAGAAGCTCAAAACCAAGTGGGCGGCGCTGGAAGCGCTGGTGGGAGACCCGAAGCGCGTGGCGCTGATCGCCGCCGACCTGGTAGCGCATTTCGAGAAGCGCGTTGAAGCCATGGACGGCAAGGCGATGGTGGTCTGCATGAGTCGGCGCATCTGCGTGGACCTGTTTGACGCGATCATCAAGCTACGTCCGGACTGGGCTGGTGCCAAAGACGACGATGCGGAAGCCGAGAAGGGCAAGGCTTGCGTCGTCAAAGTCGTCATGACCGGCAGCGCGGACGACGGCCCGGCGTGGCAGCCGCACATCCGCAACAAGGACAAGCGGCGCAAACTGGCGAGCCGCTTCAAGGACAGCAAAGACCCGTTCCGGATCGTGATCGTGCGCGACATGTGGCTAACCGGCTTTGATGCGCCCTGCCTGCACACCATGTACGCCGACAAGCCCATGCAGGGGCACGGCCTGATGCAGGCGATTGCCCGTGTGAACCGGGTTTTCCGCGACAAGCCGGGCGGCTTGGTGGTGGATTACCTGGGGCTGGCGGACCAGCTCAAGCACGCGCTGGCCAACTACACCGAGAGCGGCGGCAAGGGCAACCCGACCTACGATACGCGCCAAGCCATTGCCGCGATGCTGGAAAAGCATGGCATCACCAGTGACCTGCTGCACGGCTTCAACTGGAACAAGTGGACGACTGGCAAGGCGGCGCAACGCCTGGCGCTGATCCCGGCAGGGCAGGAACACATCCTGACACAGGAAGATGGCAAGAAGCGTTTTGTGGCTATGGTGACGGAACTTTCAAGCGCGTTTGCGCTGTGCGCCGCCAGCGATGAAGCGACTGCCATCCGCGATGACGTGAGTTTCTTCCAGGCAATTCAGGCAGCACTGGCTAAGCAGAGCACGGGTAGCCGTAAGACGCCGGAGCAGATTGAGGCGGCAGTGCGCCAGTTGGTCTCCAGGGCTATCACGACCGAGGGGCAGGTGATTGATGTCTTTACGGCAGCCGGGCTGCCCAAGCGCGACATCAGCATCCTGTCGGACCAGTTCCTGACCGAGGTGCGCGGCTTGAAGCACAAGAACGTTGCCGCCGAGTTGCTGGCAAAGTTGCTCAAGGATGAGCTCAAGGTGCGGTCGCAACGCAATCTGGTGCAGAGCCAGCGCTTCAGCGAGAAGCTGAAGAAGACGCTCAACGCCTATCACAACCGCGCCATTGCGACGCAGGAAGTGATCGAGGAACTGATCACCCTGGCCAAGGAAATGGACGCTGCGGCCAAGCGCGGTGAAGCGCTCGGCCTGAGCGACGATGAAGTCGCCTTCTACGACGCACTGGCCGTCAACGAGAGCGCCGTGCAGGCTATGGGCGACGACAAGCTCAAGCTCATCGCCTCCGAACTCATCACGCAGGTACGCAAGAGCGTGACGATTGACTGGACGCTGAGAGAAAGCGCCCGCGCCAAGATCCGCGTGATGGTGAAACGCATCCTGAACAAATATGGCTACCCGCCGGATTTGCAGGAAGAAGCTGTGAAGACTGTGCTGGCGCAGGCCGAACTGCTATGCGCTGACTGGGTGTCGTAGTGGACCGCCCAACTCAGCCCATAAACCCCAGATTCACCGGATAGCCGGTCCCGCCAAAATGCCCGATATTGGGCAGGATGCCGGACAGCTCACTGTCGGCCACGCCAAACCACTTGGCCAGTGTGGCGGCGTACTGATCAACCGAAGTACTGGGTAGCAGACGGCCCTGCCCTACATGCCACTGGTCTTCGGGCGCGGCCGTGCTGCTCACGCTGACGGGCGGTGCGCTGCCGTAGAACGCCCTGCCCTTGAC
>Ga0194060_10002773_pt1 | contig 12471 bp, 15 predicted proteins | sample SepL225m_MetaG_FD_163427 | JGI IMG/M metagenome (GOLD analysis project Ga0194060, IMG submission 163427) | Anoxic zone freshwater microbial communities from boreal shield lake in IISD Experimental Lakes Area, Ontario, Canada - Sep2016-L222-5m | ecosystem: Environmental > Aquatic > Freshwater >... | reverse complement strand
AAATAACAATGCCCTTACTCGCGAACAGACTGTTGCAATCTTTGAAACGGTAAAAGATCAGCCTCGAATAATCGTTGTAAATACTGCAGTTCCACGCCCTTGGCGCGAAGGAAATAACTCACTCATCGCTGAAGTAGCATCTCAGTACTCAAATGTGACAGTCATCGACTGGAATGCAATCTCAGAAGGACATCCCGAATACTTTGCTCCTGATGGAGTCCATCTTGTTCCTACCGGGGTTGATGTATATGTCGGAGAAATTCTTAAACATTTAGATTAAAAAGAAAAACCCCGCCCATTGTGTGGACGGGGTTTTTACTTAACTCTTTATTCGAATTGGCCAGCGAATCCGAAGGCCTTAGCAACACCAAGTGATCCATCTGCATAAACTGCAGTAACACGGAATGATGTTGAACCATCTTCAGACTTCTTTGCAAACTCGGCTGAATATGTTGTTGCTGAAATTTCAGATACAACGTTCCATGCACCTTGATTAGAACGAGTCTCTACTTTGTAACCCTTAACATCTCCGGCTGGTGCCTTCCATGTAATGACCATGACAGCCTTTGAGCTATCTTTCCAATTTCCAATGAAACGTGATGGAGCTTCTCCTGTTGTTGCAGCATCAGTTACAGCTGGGGTTTCAGGTGCGGCTTCTTCAGTTGCAGTTGGTTCTGCTGATGCTGAAATTGATGGATCTACAGCAGGTGCTGCATCGTCGTTCTCTTTATTTGAGTTAGAGATAACAATTGCGCCAAGAAGTACTACTCCAACAAGAACTGCAAGAAGAGTCTTGCTTGATGATCCCTGACGTGGTGCAGCAGATGGTGCTGACTTCGCTGCTGGCTTTGAAGCAGCAGGTGTTGTTGAGACATTAACGCGCGCAGAACCAGTTGCTGGAACTGGTGGCACAACAAACTTAGAAGATGCAGACTTCTTAGCAGAGGACTTCTTAACAGCCTTCTTAGGTGCCGCCTTCTTTGTAGTCTTCTTCTTTGCTACAGCCTTCTTCGCAGTCGACTTCTTCGCCGCTGTCTTCTTCACAACTTTCTTAGTTGCCTTCTTCTTCGCTACAGACTTCTTAGCGGTCGTCTTCTTCGCAGGAGACTTCTTCGCAGTTGACTTCTTAGCGACCTTCTTAGGTGCAGCTTTCTTAGCTGCTGTCTTCTTCTTTACTGCCACGGTATATCTCCTTGAGTTGAGTGACGCTTGAAATGCCTACTTGGGTCGAACGGTGGAATATAGGTGAAAGTTTAACCTAGGGTTTTGAGCAAAGTGATCACATGAGGAGCTATTGCACGGAGTGATTTTCCTCGATGGCTAATCGCATCCTTCTCCTCCGCGCTCATTTGCGCGCTAGAGAGCTCCAATCCATCAGGGCGGAAGATTGGGTCATAGCCAAAACCATGCTCTCCGATTGGAGCGCGAAGAATCCATCCATCAAAGTGGGCCTCTTCGCAATGACTTCTACCGTCCGGGAGATAGAGCGCAGCGACACAGGTGAAGTGAGCACTTCGTTTTTCATCTGGAATATCACTTAACTGTTGGAGAACTTTTGCAGTGTTGGCCGCATCATCTCCGTGTCCGCCTGCCCAACGTGCAGAAAAAATTCCAGGGTCACCACCAAGTGCATCAACGCAAAGCCCACTGTCATCTGCAATTGCAGGAATTCCTGCAGCTAGTGACATTTCGCGTGCCTTCTTTAGCGCATTTTCCTTAAAGGTTGAACCATCTTCAACAACATCATGCAGATCTGGGAATTGATCTAAGCCAACTAAATCAATCTCCCCAGGTGCCACGGCATCAAGGATGCGACGAAACTCTTCAATCTTTCCTTTATTGCGCGTTGCAAGTAAGAGCTTATGAGACATTTACTTTGCGAGAGCTTGCTTCTGAAGTTCGGTCAAAGTTGCACAGCCAGCAACGGCCAGATCTAGCAATGAATCTAGAAGTGCCCGATCAAATGGTGCACCCTCTGCAGTTCCTTGAACTTCAATGAAGCGACCATCTCCTGAGCAAACCACATTCATATCAGTTTCGGCGCGAACATCTTCTTCGTAGCAAAGATCAAGCATTGGAACTCCATCAATGATTCCAACACTGATTGCGGCAACTGAATCTGCAAGAGGCTTCGCATTAGCTTTGATGTGTCCTTGCTTCTGGGCCCATGAAATTGCATCGGCGAGTGCCACATATGCACCTGTAATTGCCGCTGTGCGAGTTCCACCGTCTGCTTGGAGAACATCACAGTCGATGACGATTGTGTTTTCACCGAGTTCTTTCATATCAACAATGCCACGTAGAGAGCGTCCAACTAGACGCGAGATCTCTTGAGTTCGTCCACCAAGCTTTCCCTTCACGCTTTCACGATCAGAGCGAGTATGTGTTGCTCGTGGCAACATCGCATATTCAGATGTAACCCACCCATTACCTGAGTCCTTTAACCAACGTGGGACTCCTGGAGTAAAAGATGCAACACAAAGAACGCGAGTCTTACCAAATTCGACAAGCACGGAACCTTCGGCATGATCAAGCCATCCGCGAGTAATTTTGATATCGCGAAGTTGATCTACTGTGCGTCCATCGTTGCGTGCCATCTCTTGCCCCATTTTCTTAACGTATTTTGATTAGAGAACTTGGTGTTGCACAGAACCTACTTCAGGTCCCAAGAATCGTCGTGCTAGAACTTCAAATGCTTTGGAATCACCTGTTGCAAGGAATTTATGTGATGCGAGTGCACTAGAAGCCTCGCGCAGCAAGGAATTCTCTACGAGCACTCTGTAAAGGTCTTTTGCAGTCTCTTCAGCGCTAGAGACGAGTGAGACTCCATTGCCCATTACATAAGAGATAACGCCAGTAAGAAGTGGGTAGTGAGTACATCCAAGAACCAACGTATCCACTTCAGCATCAATCATCGGCTGCAAATACTCTCGAGCGACTTTTGTGATGGAATCCCCCGAAGTTTCACCGCGCTCGACATATTCGACAAAGAGCGGGCAAGCAATCGAGGAAATCTTTAGCTGTGGAGCTGCCGCAAATGCATCCAAATATGCCTTGGAATCAATTGTTGCGCGTGTACCGATGACTCCAACTTTGCCTGTGCGAGTAGCAGCAACTGCTCGTCTCACAGCAGGTTGAATAACTTCAATGACTGGAATCGAATAACGCTCACGTGCATCTCTCAACATCGCAGCACTTGCTGTGTTGCATGCAATCACAAGCGCTTTCACACCTTGATCAACGAGGAAATCGAGAGTTTCTAGTGAGAAGTCACGCACTTCCGCGAGCGAGCGAGGACCGTATGGGCCACGTGCTGTGTCGCCGATATAGAGAGTTGATTCATTAGGAAGTTGGTCAAGAATTGCGCGAGCAACGGTTAATCCACCAACGCCAGAATCGAAGATACCGATTGGCGCGTTACTCATGTCGCAAGTCTAACGGTGAGAAGGCTTTAAGCCCAAAGAGTGCCGTCGAGCCCTTCGGTCGCTTCAGCAATATGCGAGCCATAAACGCCCGTAGATAAGTATTTCCAGCCCGCATCACAGACGATAAATGCAATATCTGCATCACGGCCATCGCGGACCGCTTCATTACCCATTGCAATAGCAGCATGAAGAATTGCACCTGTAGATATTCCAGCAAATATTCCTTCTACTTCAAGTAGCTCACGTACGCGCTTTACAGAATCTTCAGCACCAACAGAGAATCGTCGTGTCAATACTGATGCATCATAAAGTTCTGGAACAAATCCCTCATCGATATTACGTAATCCATAGACAAGCTCTCCATAGCGAGGCTCTGCAGCAATAATCTGAATATCAGGATTTTGCTCACGTAGATAACGACCTGCACCCATCAATGTTCCAGTAGTTCCAAGACCTGCAACAAAGTGTGTGATCGTCGGAAGATCTGTAAAGATTTCAGGACCTGTGTGCTTGTAATGAGCCTCTGTATTTGCAGGATTGCCATATTGATAGAGAAAAACGTAATCTGGATTCTTTGCAGCAATCTCTTTCGCTACCCGCACCGCTTCATTAGAACCACCTGCTGCGGGAGATGAAATTATTTGTGCTCCCCACATCTCAAGAAGTTGGCGGCGCTCAGGGCTTGTGTTCTCCGGCATCACACAGATGAGTTTGTAACCGCGCACCTTTGATGCCATCGCAAGTGAAATTCCGGTGTTCCCACTTGTAGGTTCAAGAATTGTTGAACCAGGTTTTAAAAGACCATCACGTTCTGCTGCTTCAATCATTGAAAGAGCTGTGCGATCTTTAATTGAACCTGTTGGATTGCGATCTTCCATCTTTGCCCATAAACGAACATTGGGAGCTGGAGAGAGACGAGGTAGACCGATAAGTGGTGTGTTACCTACCGATGATTCAAGTGAGTCGTAACGTGCCAAAATTAGCCGCCAGCGACAGCAGGCAAAATTGTTATTGAGTCGCCATCTTTGATTTGCGCATCTAGTCCACCAAGGAATCGAACATCTTCATCGTTGACATAAACATTGATGAAGCGGCGTAGTGCACCATTTTCAAGGAGTCGTTCACCTAGACCGGCATAGTTGGCATCGAGATCTGTAATGACCGCAGAGAGTGTTGCACCTTCTGCTTCAACTGATTTCTGGTCCTTTGTATAAGGGCGCAGAATTGTTGGGATACGGATTTCGATTGACATGGCTTAATTATGTCGAAAAAACGCTGTGAACTCTAATCGAAGTCTTTAACCAGTAATTGTGACGGGTTCTTCAGTCACAACCCCATCGATGATTCGATATGAACGGAACTCTGTTGCAGGTGCAATCTCTTTGCGTGTAGAGACTAAGACATAGTGCGCGCCAGGTTCTCCAGCGTAGGCGATATCAGTTCGGGACGGATATGCCTCAGTTTCGGTATGCGAGTGATAGATCACGACAATCTCTTCATCGTTATCGTCAGCCTCGCGATAGAGAGCTAGCAAGTCTTTCGGATCGAATTCATAAAAAGTCGGTGAATGTGCTGCATTGAGCATTGGTTTGTGGCGAAGAGCTTTGCCGGAACCAATTGGGCCAAGGATCACACCGCAGCATTCATCCGGGTATTCAGCACGTGACTGCTCGAGTATTGCATCAGCGAATGCGCGTGAAATCTCAAGTGACATGTCGCAATCCTACACAAAGATTACTTATGAACTACCAAGCTGGGATTCTGCATCTTCATCTGCATCATCAATCAGTGCGGAAAGTAGCGTTTCTTGTAGCCAACCGAGCCATGTATAAACAGCATAAACACCACGTAATGGATCATCGGGAGATAAAAGTTCAAGCTCTTCATGCGAATTGTTCTCAACTTTCAATCTCACACCGAGAGCTAGACGAATATCGTTAATTCCACCTAGCCATGCATTTGCATTGTCATGATCTAAATCGATAGTTCCATCATCAGATGATTTGAGGTGAATTCGTATTGAGATTGCATGTGCCTGCTTCTTTTGGCGCAACGTTGATTCCGTATAGCGCCGAAATTCTGATGCATCAACCTGATCTGCATACGCATTAGGAAGAAGGCGGTGCAGAACTTCATCTTCAGGTGGAGAATCATGAGAAGTAATTCCAACCATCGCAGCTAGCGGGTCTTCATGTCCATGGTCTTGACGCTCAGCCAGAAGTTCGATGATCTGCTCACAGAGATTAAGAAGCACCTCTTTCTCGCTATCGGCAAATGTTGCAACATAGGAGTGGTCACCATGGCGACTAAAACCTTCGGTAGCTGTCACAGCTGATCACCGCGTTGAATAGTTGCCCACAGTCCATATTCATGAAGTCGGGCAACATCATGCTCCATCTCTTCTCTACTACCTGTCGAAACAATTGCCTTACCTTCGTTATGCACTTGCAACATCAACTCTGTCGCACGAGCCTTGGGATATCCAAAAAGTTCCATAAAGACATAAACAACATATGTCTGCAGATTCACCGGGTCATCCCAGACAACCGTGACCCAGGGGGTATCACCAGAAAAGATTGCACGAATCTCTTCTTCGATTTTATCTGCAGTCTTAACCATCATCGGACAATGATATTAAAGATTGGGCTTGCGACAGAGCTCCAAAGTGCATCTGCAGCAACTAAGACTCGGAAGGAAATCACGCCTCGTGATTGGCCAGTTAGATTGAGTGAGAAGTTTCCTTGTGAATCAGTCAGAACTGGTTGATCGACTAGCTTCCACTCTTTCCCAACGAGTTTTTCAAGCTGAACAGATGCGCCTGCAATTCGAGGGCGAATATTTCCTGTGATAACTGTGGAAGCAGAAGACTTTACAGTTCCGGGTGCGCTGATAACAAGGAGTCGATTAACCACTATCGGGAACTCAGAACTTGAACCTTCCGAACGTTCCCAGGTGGAATCTGAATAAACGCGCACTGCCGTTGATTTTCCAACTAATACGGCTCTTTCAATCTTTCCATCAACGCCTGTTGTGACAGTAGCTAAGGTACGCCAATTAGTATCTCCAGCAGATTTTCCTTCGATACGTACTGGTACTCCAGCAACTGGGGACTTATCTTTAATCGTAAACGTTGCTGTCACTGTGATTGGATTTCCGTAGTCAATTGTTGAATTATTGATGGCAGCAGTCACCGTCACTTGATCTGGTGCAATTTCTTTTGCTACTTGGCGAATAGATTCCAGTGCAAGCGGCTCTTCCATCCCAAATGTCCATGCAGTGATTCCACCAATGCGATATTTAGTCACAAGCGCAGCGCGTAAGGCCCACCCACGGGCATCTTGGTACCAGGCAGTGCGAGAAGCAGTACATGAGGTCGCTAAACCAGTAGCTGTGGTTCCGTTGTAAACCTTTTGATATGAGAATGTCATCTCACCAGATTTCTCATCATACGTAGGGACTGATCCATACGTTGCAGCAAGTGCAACAGCATCGCGCATGACAAATGTCGCAGCCTTCGCACCGGGCTTCACTGCATTAATTACATTCGCTGGGCATACTCCAGAAACTGCCGTCACCCAATCTCGTCCATATCCAGGTACTCCCACAAATACTTTTGATGCAGGCATGATTGAAATGGCGTACTGGACTGTTCGCTCAGCCCACGTAATTGGTCCTAGCGGGCCAACCTTTGCAACCGAGTAGTCATAAGTCATGATTCGCAACTTGTCGATAGAAGATGCAATTGCCGCCCACGCATATACGAAATAGCCCTTCTGCACCTCAGTCGGATTAAGCACGTAAGGAGTGGAGACTGAGAGAAGTTTCTTCTCTGCATGCAGCGCAGAACTAAGCTCTTTGACGAAGGCGACCCACGAAGGCGCAGTACTTGCCCATGTCGTATTTCCGTCTACAAATGCAAAGCCTTCAAAATCTAGGTCGATTCCATCATAGTTATTAGTGCGCACTAGATTCATGATCGCCGAAACTACTTGAGTCCGTGAAGCTGGATTTTTCAGCAACCCTGCAAGAACTAATTTGTCAGTTCCATCAGTAATCGTGGGGATGATAGATAACCCAGCATTACGCATCGCATTCAGCGGTTCGGAAATGGGAACACTTGGGTTTGCTGGTGCATAGAGATCTGTGATTACGGCAGCTTTCGCTTTGCCATCGAATTTGAGTGTGTACCAAAATGGCATCACCTCTTTAATGAGGTCGATGTTATTGAGAACATCGGGTAATGCCGTCTTCATGGAGTAATACGGAACCCAGCCAGTCATGATTTTGCGAGGTGGATTATCAGCAGCGAGTGCAGACGTTGGTACTAATACGAAACCTAATGCACTAACCACAATGATGCTGGTGAGCTTTATTGAAAACCTCTTCATCCGTAGCTCTGCCCTGCAGGTCCATTTTTACCACGGCGAAATTTGGATGAGATCACGCGATCGTATTCGCGTTCAATTGAAAAGTAATGTGCAGTAAGTGAGAGAGCTCCTATAAATTTGATTGACAAAGGTGCAGCACCAATAATCGTGAAGAGGCTTACAATAATTCCAAAGAGAGATAGCGCTGCAAGAAAACTTCTACGGATCAGCAAATAACTTCGACTATCACTTAATTTCTTGATTTTCTGCGTGGTGAGAATGAGCGCAATCGGCCCTGAAAATAGGAGTATCGACATGAGAATGAGGACAAGGAGAGCTAGTGAATACATCGATTGCCCCTCCCTCGATCGTTAATTGTCGAGCGGTTTCCAGCTCGAATCAGTCGTTGCAAAGAGTGCCATATCAATCTGCCGACCATCATCACGTGTGACCTTGTTGCGCAATATTCCTTCCTTTTGATAGCCCGCACTTGTGAGAAGTTTCTGTGAAGCCGTGTTGTCGACATCTGCAAGCCCATCAATACGGCGGAATCCAAGAGTTCTGAAACCATAATCGGTAATCATTTTTGCTGCGATGGTGCCGATGCCTTTGCCACGCATCGATTTCTCTAGCCAGTAACCAATTTCAGCAGTGTGATTCTTGATGTTAATGGTGTGTAGCGAGATGACTCCAGCAAATTTCACATCATCGCCGTTGCCGTAATCAACCACAAAGCGAAATTCTCGACGTTCGGCAAAGCTAAATGGGTCAGAACGCACAAAATCAATAGCGTGATCAATTGTGTAAGCAGCAGGAATCGTGGTGAATGCAGGGATAAGCGGATCTTGGCAGGCGTTAAAAATTGAGTCGATATCTTTTTCTTCACTTGGGCGAAGAGTCACAAGCCCATATTGCAAAGTAGGAATCTCAGTCGGCCACCAAATCATGAGCGGTTAGCCAACGAGTTCAGAATCGTGTGCGCGAGATTGATCATGAGTGCAGCTCAGATTTGATGGTAGAGATGCACATGAGTCACAAAGAAGTATTAATTGATGGCATGAAGCTGTGTTGCAATTACGGAAATCTTTCGTTGGAGCACTGCACTTATCGCACTCACCAATGACCTTTGCTTTATCACTAAAATCCATCGCCATACGATCATCAAAGATATAGAGGGAACCTTCCCAATTTGCGTCGTCGCCAAAGCGCTCTCCATATTTCACAATGCCACCGTCGATTTGGTAGACCTCATTGAAACCGCGCTTTTTCATGACAGCGGATAAAATTTCACAACGGATACCACCAGTGCAATATGTGACAACTGGCTTATCCTTGATGTGGTCGTATTTACCGCTCTCAATTTCGCGGATGAAATCGCGTGATGAATCCACATCAGGAACTATTGCGTTCTTGAATTTTCCAATCTTTGCTTCATATGCGTTGCGGCCATCGAAGAAGACAACTTCATCTCCGCGCTCTTTAACAAGCTCTTCAACCTGTTCTGGTCGCAGATGCACGCCGCCGCCAATGACTCCATTTTCATCGACTTCAATTTCATTAGGGCTACCGAAGGCAACAAGTTCATCTTTAACTACTACGCGAAGGCGAGGAAATTCATTACCTGTTCCATCTGACCACTTAAATGTAATCTTCTTAAAGCCCGCATAACGTCGAGTTTCACGCACATACTTCTTCACGTCGGCCATCTCTCCACCGACTGTTCCATTAATCCCATGCTTGGAAATCAGGATGCGTCCTTTGAGATTCAGAGATTTGCAGAGATTTTGCTGCCAGAGCAGCACAGCGTCAGGATCGGCGATTGGGGTGAAGATGTAATACAGAATCACCTTATTTAACTTGGGCGCGTGCTTATTCACGTCATTATTCTACTCAGCCTTTACTCTTCGTAGATTTCGTCAGGTAAACCAGCTTCATGAGTACGCGAGGGCGTATAAGTTGCGACTAGTTGAAAGTTCAACTAGATTTGCTCCCAGTACAAAGGAGCCAACGTGCCAGCAGTAACAGTTAGCGACATCACCATACTTCCGCGCATCAGCGATACAACAGCGCTGCGTGCACGACGCGTTAAGAGCATCACAACTGCGCCGCAAGGATTTGAAGGTGAAGGCTTCCCGGTTCGCCGTGCATTTGCAGGCGTTGATTTAGGAGAGCTTGATCCATTTATTCACTTGGATCAAATGGGTGAAGTCGAATACGCACCAGGTGAACCAAAGGGAACTCCTTGGCACCCACATCGCGGTTTTGAAACAGTTACATACATAATCGATGGCATCTTTGATCATAAAGATTCCAATGGTGGCGGTGGAACAATCACCGATGGTGATACTCAATGGATGACAGCTGGTGGTGGAATTCTTCATATTGAAACTCCCCCAGAACATCTTGTGATGTCAGGTGGGTTATTCCACGGTTTCCAATTATGGGTAAATCTTCCTGCTGCAAAGAAGTGGTCGCCTCCTGCATATCAGGATGTGCGTGCAAATGATGTTGCACTTCTATCCTCGACTGATGGTGGTTCACTCATTCGCATTATTGCTGGCGAACTCGATGGACATGTCGGACCTGGGACAACACAGACACCAATCACATTGATTCACGCAACAGTTGCACCTGGTGCCGAACTACGTCTTCCATGGCGCAAGGACTACAACGCACTTGTCTACACAATGTCTGGTCATGGCTTTGTGGGAGATGAACAGCGCCCAGTTTCTATGGGTCAGCTCACAGTCTTTGGCGATGGCGACACAATCGTTGTGCGCGCTGCAAATCAACAAGAGTCACGTTCGCCAAACCTCGAACTTTTCATCCTTGGTGGTCAACCAATCAAGGAGCCTGTCGCTTGGATGGGTCCATTCGTCATGAATACAAAGCGTGAAGTACTGCAGGCATTTGAAGATTTCCAAAAAGGTCTACTCGGATCAATTCCTGCGATCTATAAAGAAGATGCGAAGAAACCTCTGCATCGCACAGATAAGTTATCTGGCGACATTCTTGATGTGCACAACGCTCCTACTGATCTCCAAGAGGGATAGTTAAAGAGCTTTAAGCGCTGAGACAACCTTTGTTAGTGATGCCTTTGCATCACCGAAGAGCAACATTGTCTTTGGATCATAGAGAAGTTCATTCTCGATACCAGCAAAACCTGGGCGCATTGAGCGCTTCAAGAAGATGATGTTGGCTGCGTTATTAACTTCCAGAATTGGCATTCCATAGATAGGACATCCTGGTGTTGTCTGCGCTGCAGGGTTCACAACGTCATTAGCACCGATAACGATTGCAACATCAGTCTGACCGAAAGTTGGGTTTACTTCATCCATTTCAGCTAGTTGATCGTATGGAACATTTGCTTCTGCAAGAAGAACGTTCATATGTCCTGGCATGCGTCCTGCAACTGGGTGAATTCCATATGCAACATCGATGCCTTTAGAGATCATCAAATCAGCGAGTTCACGCACTGTGTGTTGTGCTTGTGCAACGGCGAGACCGAAGCCGGGAACGATAACTACGCGACGCGCATAGTTAAGAAGAATTGCAACGTCATCAGCAGAACCTGAACGGACTGGTCGTTCCTCTGCTGAATCTGATACAGCTTGTGGCTTTGCAGTAAATGCACCAAAGAGAGTTCCAAAGAGAGAACGTCCCATCGCTTCTGCCATTAAGCGAGTAAGGATTGTTCCCGATGCACCGACCAGTGTTCCTGCGATGATCAGAAGAGTTGAAGAGAGTACATATCCGCTAGCTGCAACGGTGAGGCCAGTAAAAGCGTTAAGAAGTGAGATGACAATCGGCACATCTGCGCCACCAACCGGAAGCACAAAGAGCACACCGAAGAGAAGTGATAGCGCTGCAAGAGTAAGTAGTGGTGTTGTACCCATTGCAGAAACAACCCAGACGGATACGCCGAGAACTGCAGCAAGTGTTCCTGCAATAACAAAACGCCCGCCAGGGAATACAACAGGACGAGTGGTCATCAGCTCTTGAAGCTTCATAAAGGTGATAATTGAGCCGCTGAACGAAACACATCCGACAACAACTGTGAAAACAGTAAAGATGACTTCTGCCGTAGTGGCTTCAGTGCCAAGGTTGAGATACTCAACGATTGCAACAAGCGCAGCTGCGCCACCACCAACACCGTTGAAGAGTGCCACTAGCTGAGGCATCTGAGTCATTTCAACTTTGCGTGCTGCTGGGACGCCAATTACAAGTCCAACAAGAATTGCGCCAATAATCCACCAGAAGTTATGAAGCGGAAGTGAGTGCCCTACATCTTGACCATGAGTAGGTGTGACATAGAGAAATACTGAAAGTGTTGCAACGGTTGCCCCGAATGCACCAATGAGATTTCCGCGACGAGCAGTCTTTGGATGTGAAAGACCTTTGAGAGCCAAGATAAATGCAACACCTGCGCCGAGACCGATGAGGCTATAGAGGGTGCTATTCATTATTCGCCTGCCTTGTCTACAGACTTCTTCGGCTTAAACATTTCTAGCATGCGATCGGTGACTACAAAGCCGCCGACCATATTGATGGTGGCAAGAACAATTGCAGCAAGTGAGAGCCCGAGTTCTAGATTAGTCTCGCTGTGATCTGCGACGATGATGGCACCTACAAGGATGACGCCGTGAATTGCGTTGGCACCTGACATAAGAGGTGTATGT
>Ga0194060_10002772_pt1 | contig 12471 bp, 5 predicted proteins | sample SepL225m_MetaG_FD_163427 | JGI IMG/M metagenome (GOLD analysis project Ga0194060, IMG submission 163427) | Anoxic zone freshwater microbial communities from boreal shield lake in IISD Experimental Lakes Area, Ontario, Canada - Sep2016-L222-5m | ecosystem: Environmental > Aquatic > Freshwater >... | reverse complement strand
GACGGCGCAGAGTCCGAACCTGGCGATCGTGAAGATCTTCCACGGGAAGAGCGAGACGAACAGCACGGCAGATGCGACGGGCCAGAGCGTGCAGATCGGTGAGACGGTGACGTACCGGCTGGCGGTAACGTTGCCCGAGGGCACGGTGAGCAACCTGGTGGTGACGGATCTGATTCCGACCGGTATGCAGTATGTGACCAACCGCGTGGATACAAATAGTTTCAGGGGAATATTGGGCTCGCCGGTGGGGGTCGCGAGCAATGGGAACGGGGCCCCGGTGTCACTGGTGTTCAGCAATAACACGGTGGTGACGGCGGATAACGAATCGAGCAGCAACACCTTCCTGATCGATGTGGACGCTGTAGTTTTGGATGTGGCTGGCAATCGGGGGTATGGAACGACGCAGAGGACAGTCTTTACGAATCAGGCTTACGTGAGTTTTGCGGCCAATCCATTAGCGGCGGTGACAAATATGTCGGCGGTATACGCGACAAATGCGGAGCCCAAACTTGCGATTGGAACCTCACTCAGCGCGGGATCAGTGGATGCGGGTGATCTGGTGACGGTTACGGTGGCGGTGACGAACGGCTGGGGATCGGGCGCAAACAAGGCGTACGGGTCGGCCTATGACCTGGTGGTAACGGATGCGCTGAACACGGTGTGTTTTGACACGAATACCCTGGCGAACTTCAAGGTGAATGGAGCCGCTCCCGACGGGTATCAGCTCTCACTGGTAAACGGGATGGTGTGGATTACCTCGGACACGAACAGCAGTAGTCCGCCGACAAACAGCTTGGAACCGGCCGAGGTGGTGACCTTTACCTTTGATGTCAGGGCCGCGCAAAGCCTGCCGCCCAATACGGGCATTACGAACTGGGTGGGAGTCTATGCCGACACCATGGCGGGCATAGCGGCACATCAGCGCAAGGTGACGGCTGCGGCGGTATCCGCGACGGCGCAGAGTCCGAATGTGTCGATCGTGAAGACCTTCCAGGGGAAGAGCGAGTCCAACTCATGGGATGCGCCGGGCCAGAACGTGTCGATTGGCGAAACGGTGACCTACCGGCTGGCGGTGACGCTGCCCGAGGGCACGGTGAGCAACCTGGTGGTGACGGACCTGATGCCGCGGGGTATGCAGTATGTGACCAACCGCGTGCTCACGGGTGGCTTTGGCGGAGCCCTGGGTTCGCCAGAGGGAGTGATCAGCAATGGCAGCAGCGGATCGCCGGTGTCGCTTGTGTTCAGCAATTACACGGTGGTGACGAGCAATAACAACACGGGCGACAATACGTTCTGGATCGATGTGGATGGGGTTGTGTTGAACACGAACATCAACTCGGGTCTGTCGGGCTCCCAAACGGTGTTCACGAACCAGGCGTATGTGAGCTTTGCGGGGAATTCGCTGTCGGCGGTGACGAACCAGACGGCGGTATTGGCGACGAACGTGGAGCCGGTGATCGGGATCACGAAGGTGATGAGCACCAACGTGATGGATGCCGGCGATGTGGTGACGGTGACGCTGGTAGTGACGAACACGGGGCTGGGCAGGGCGTATGACCTGGTGGTGACGGACGCGCTGAACACGGTGTACTTCGATACGAACACGGTGACAAACTTCAAGGTGAACACGGTGGCGCCGGTGGGGTACGGGCTGACGGTAAGCAACGCGACGGTGTGGATCGTGTCGGATCCCGACAGCGGGGCCTTGCCGAGCAACAGCCTGGGAACAAACAGCGGGGTGAGATTCACCTTTGATGTAACGGCGGCGCAGAGCCTGCCTCCGAACGCGGGGATCACGAACCGGGCCGGGGTGTACGCGGATACGATCTTCGGGGCGTCTGTGAACCAGCGGACAGTGACGGGGACGGTGGCAACGGCGACGGCGCAGAGTCCGAACCTGGCGATCGTGAAGATCTTCCACGGGAAGAGCGAGACGAACAGCACGGCAGATGCGACGGGCCAGAGCGTGCAGATCGGCGAGACGGTGACGTACCGGCTGGCGGTAACGTTGCCCGAGGGCACGGTGAGCAACCTGGTGGTGACGGATCTGATGCCGCGGGGTATGCAGTATGTGACTAACCGCGTGATCACGGGCGGCTTTGGCGGAGCCCTGGGTTCGCCAGAGGGAGTGATCAGCAATGGCAGCAGCGGATCGCCGGTGTCGCTTGTGTTCAGCAATTACACGGTGGTGACGAGCAATAACAACACGGGCGACAATACGTTCTGGATCGATGTGGATGGAGTGGTGTTGAATACGAACATCAACTCGGGTCTGTCGGGCTCTCAAGCGGTGTTCACGAACAAGGCCGCCGTGAGTTTTGCGGGGAATTCGCTGGCGCCGGTGACGAATCTGACGGCGGTGTTGGTGACGAACGTGGAGCCGGTGATCGTAATTCATAAGACCTTCAGCACCAACATGATGGATGCTGGCGATGTGGTGACGGTGACGTTGGTGGTGACGAATACGGGGCTGGCGACGGCGTTTGATCTTGTGGTGACGGATGCGGTTGATACTGCGTATTTCAGCACCAACAACAGTGTGTCCAGTTTCACGGTCAACACTCTGCCGCCTGATGGTTATGTCATGCGTGCCATCCCCGGCGGGTTGCTTATTACATCAGATGCAAGCGGCTCCAGTGCACCGACGAACAGCCTGGAGGTGCGTGAGGGAATCACCTTCTCGTACCAGTTGAAGGCTGCGCAGACGGTTCAGCCCAATACCGGCATTTCCCTAGCCGCGTCGTTCCGGGCCGATACCATGGCGGGTAATCCATCCGAGCAGCGCGTCGTCAGTGCTGCGGATTCAGCGGCTTCGGTGTCGATTCCAACCATCTCAGTCAGTAAGAGTCTGGCTGGGACGAGCCTCACCCATGACTGGGAGTCGGCCGGTTCCAATCTCCAGATCGGCGAGACTGCCACGTACCGGATTGATGTGACACTGCCTGAGGGAACCATCAACAACCTGGTGGTGACCGATCTGATCCCGACGGGAATGAAATACACCGCTTACCGGCTGTTTGTTCCTGCCAACATGACCCTGGGGGCCAACAGCGTCACAGGCGGGGCGTTAAGTGGTGATCCAGTCATCATCACTTTCAGCGGAGACACAGTGGTGTTGGGTAACGATATTGGGTCGGACAACACCCTCGGGATCGAGGTGGATGCGCTGGTGTTGGATGCGCCTCTCAACCACGGTCTTGTGGGGCAGCAGACTGCATTCACGAACAAGGCTACGGCAGCGTTTTCGGGGCCGGGAGCCAGTACTCTGAATTCTGCGGAAGTCTACACCCGCGCCGTTGAGCCTTCCCTCCGGATGCTCAAGACTATGTCAGGCCCGGTGAACGGGCTTGTGACGGTGTCATTGGTGGTGACGAACGCGGGCTTGGCGACGGCGTATGACATTGTGGTGACGGACCGGTTGGATTCCGTGTATTTCGACACCACGACGCTGACTAATACCCATTTGCCTGTTGGCTTTACTTTCTCGTCGAACGGGGCGCCCGGGGCGGTGACCCTTATGCTGGCCAGTGATACGGGAAGCGAGAACCCGACGAATGCGATCAAGGCGGGGGAGGCGGCCACCTTCACCTTTACCCTGCAATCGGTTCCCAATGCCGGGCTCAGCATCACCAATGTGGCGGTCATTGTCTCGAACAGCACACTGAGCGGGAGTAGCGTTCTTGAGCGGGTGGAGCCCGTGGTGACTGGCACCAATGTCCTGGTGTTGCCGATGTCCATGATCTCCAAGACCGTGTCCAACCCTGTTGCCAATGTCGGCGAGACGGTAAGCTATGTGATTACGGTAACGAACCTGGGAAGCTTGGGGATGAGCACCGTTCTGGTTCGGGACTTCTATCCGACAAATTATGTCACCTATCTCAATGCCACGCCGAGCCCCCAGACCAACTTGGTCGGGGGAACCCTGGTGTGGTCGAATGTCGGTCCCGTGGCGGTGGGGGCGGCGGCCAACATCACCGTCAACTTCTCGGCCCTGCACAATACCCTTCCGGGCGTCATGACGAATCTTGTCAATTCGGAGGTGGTCACGACTCTGGGTTCCTCGCCGGCGACCATTGCGGGAAGCGCCACAAATGGGATCGTGCCCTCCTATCAGCTCACCAAATCCGTGTTGTTCCCCGTGGGGCGGTCGGCGGTGACAAACGGCCCGGCGAATTTCATAATGACCGTCACCAATTCTGGCGATGTGCCCCTGAGTTCGATCCGGCTGGACGACAGTTATGACACCAATGTGTTACAGTTCACCTCAGCCCAACGGGCTATCAGTTCCGGCGGTCAGGGGACCCTGGCGTGGAACGATCTTGGATCGTTGGCGGTGGGAGCGGTGGCCTCGGTGACTGGTAATTTCAAGGCGGTGACCAGTACGGGCGTGGGCAAAACAACCAATACGGTCATCAGCTCGGCGGTCTTTCAGTCCTTCAATGGAATTAATAACCTGACAACCCTCCGGACCAACCTGGCGGATCTTCAGGTTACGATTCCCGTTGGGCTGGTTGTAACGTTTACAAACGAGCTACCTGCGGAGAGCAATATCACTTTCCAGATCACGACAGTCTCAGGGGCTGTCTATCACGTGATCTCGGTCTCCAATAATATTGACCATCCCTATGGTCAGAATTTCCGGCTCATGGCGACCTGGTCCAATATGCCCACCTGGGTGACCTACAGGGATACGAATGTTGTGCAGGAAGTGAGCAACACACGCTTCTATCATATTGTTTGGGAAGAAGCAGGTGTGGTTCAGACGAATCCCGTCATGTATGAGGCCTTTGTTCAGAACTTCACCACCGGCTACTGGCATGAACTCTCCATGCCCGTGGAGTGCTATGATTACAAGCTCAGCGGGACATTGGGCACCAAGCTGGCGACAGGCCTCACGGGGACGAATGTGAACGGTGATCTATTGTTCGCCTTGAACTCAGATGGTGTCACATGGAAGACGTATATGCTGAATAATGCCCGCAAGTGGACGCTTTCTCCGGTGGGTAATCCGGATGTTCCGACAACCGACGCGGTCAGTCCGTCCGTCGGGTACTGGATCAAGCGGCAGACGGGTGGCGTGTCGACCAATATTGATTATGACGGTCCGGTTCGCCTGACAAGCGATCCCATCACCTTCCTGCCTGGCACCTGGCGTATGATCAGTTGGCCCTTCCCGCGGTCACGGCGTGAGGACTATGTCGTCGATGGAACCAACGGCTGGGGCTTCGCCAAGGCCGGGGCGCATGGGGACAACAACTGGAGATATGCGGACCGGCTTTATGTGGGGGGCGGGACAAATACGGTGATTCTGTATATGAGGCCCAATGGACGCTGGTACACCACGGCTGAACAGTCCGGAGCCGCAGTCAGGCTTCAACATGGCGTGGGGTATTACTACTATCATAGTGGTGACGGCTTTACATGGCAGGCGGTGTCGCCACCTCCGGCCAGTGAGACGCCAGGGAATGAATGGTACAAGTAATTTTATGATGGGGGCGGAAAATGAAAAAAAAGATAGTTAGCGGGGTGATGCTCTTCGGGCTGCTGTGTGCGCCCGCCCATGCAGCCGTGGTCAACGTGGGGGAGTCATGGTCCTCAACCAATACGGCTGGCTGGGTGGCGCGTGACTTGATCAATGAAGTTCCGGTCTCCGGGGCGATGACGATTTCGAATGGGGCGTTGAAGGTGACGTTTCCTTCGTATCTGCCATTTACAACTCATGGCACAACAATCATTCCCATGCCCATGCCGCCGGAGCGATACCTGATCAAGGCGGGAACAGGGGCGTCCGGCGGGCATTTTTCGGGGAACTACCTCAGCAATGGCGTAGAAGATGTGAGTTTTCGGATCTATTGCGATTATCCCGTGGAGGTTTCGCTGGTTTTTCAGAATGAGTCCTCCGGTCGTTGGTGGCAGTTTTATCTGGGTGCCCAGCAAACAGGACTGTGGAAGATGGTTACAGTGCCGATCCAGCCGACATTGTTCCGTGAATTAATCGGTGCGAAGGACTGGGCGTCCTTTCAGCAGGACTTTCAGAATGTGAGTTGGATCGGGATTGTGGTTCAGCGCTATTGCGATCTCAATCCCCAGACGGTGATGGTCGATGATTTCGTCTTGACCGGACCGGGTGCTGATTTTGCCAGCTGGATGGCCCAATATGCGAGTCAGGGGGCGATGGATAATGTAAATAATTCATTGCCTGATGCCGACTTGGATGGGGATGGTCAGAACAATACGGCAGAATGGATCGCCGGCACCTCGGCGGCGGATTCGAATGATTGTCTGCGCGTGATGATTGAGCAGAACGGCCAAAGTGCTCCCCGTTTGAAATGGAAGGCAAAGCCGGGCCGGGTTTACAACGTTTGGCGATGTACTAATTTGGCGGAGGGGTTCAGCAAGGTTGGCGGGGATCTGGCGCCGGCGTCGGATGAAGCAACTTATGAGGAGACCAATTCCGCAGGAGCGGTGTTCTTCCGGATTGATGCAAGGATGGCGCCATGATTACAAAGACACAAGTTAAACTCTTAACCAGAACGGTGCTGATGGCGGCCCTGTTTGCCCTTTGTGCAGGCATAGCCTCCGCTACGCCGCAGTTGGGGCTCGATAATTTCGACAATGGGGAGGTCAACGGGTGGCTGAGTGACACGTATACGGATTACGGCAGAGTGACTGACCCCGGTTTGCCTGGCGTCGTGACTGAAGACGGCAATTCATATTATAAGTTATCATTCAGCCCGACGGCGGAACCCTCTCAACAATATGGCTGGATTTATAATTCCAGCCCTAATTATCAAGGGGATTATTCCAATCTAGGCCTGTCATTCGACTTCTGGTCATTACCCGCCCCGCCGCATGTGGCCCTGAGTGTTTACTTCATCGGAAACGGTGTGAATTGGCATCAGTCGTTTGTTGTGCCTACGGGGGTGTGGACGCCCGTGGCCGTTAATTTCAGCTCGGGTTGGTCGGGAGGAGTCGATTTTTTGGGCGATGTGATGCATGTGACCGAAATCGGGGTGATGGTGAATCATCTCAATGATGCCAACGGGTCTACCTTCGCTTACGGGCTCGACAACTGGTCTCTGCAAGTGCCCGAGCCTGAAACCTATGCGCTGATCCTGATGGTTCTGATTTCGTTGGGGCTGATCTTCCGCGGGTCGATCATGGGGTTCGTCCGGCAGCGCTTGGCGTAACCCCTAGGGCCGTACCACCTTGACCGGGATATCCACCGTCGGTTGACGGGGAAAATCCGTGCAAATTCGGATTACGGTTCCATTCATGGAGTCGGTCGGGCGCATGGGGCCCACCTTGATTCTCGCCCAGCATGGCTTCTGGCTGTGTAACGATACGGGGAGTGTTGGCGGGATCGCTTCCACTCCCAGGACCTTGAAGGCCTGATTGCTCGAGGATTGCAAAATAATGTAGCGGTTCTCCTGGGGGCGGCCGGCCGGAATTTCCCTCAACACCAGTTCGGTCGGATAAGGGCTCAAATTCCGGATCAGCGAGGCCGAGACGGGGATCTCGATCCGGGGGTAGGTGGGGTGGTCGGTCCTGATGACGACCATGCCACTAAAGGCAGTTGTCAGGGCGGTGGACAGGAGCGATGCGCTAAGGGTGTATTGTCTGCCCGGCACATTAGTCTCGAGTTGGATCCGGCAAAAGGGGGCATTCGTTTCCAGAGTTAACGGATGCAGGGGGGTGACGGTATTATTCCGGATCACAAGACTTACTGTCAGGTTGGTGGGATCCATCGGTACGACAAAATGGAGAGCCGTGGGAACAAGATCAAGTTCAGCCAAGGCGGTTCCGGTGAGTTGAAGCTGATAGATCGAGTTCAAAGGGTCACTGGTATGGAGGTAGATGCTGGTGCGCTTGGCGCCAACGACTCCCCGGAGTGTGAGCCGGGTGGAGAGGGTGGCGGACTCCCCCGGGGGGATGGTGCTGCGATCCATCGTTGCTTGTGTACAGCCGCAACCGCTTCTGACCTGCGATACAACAAGCGGCGCCTGACCCCGGTTGTCGAGGATGAAGGCGTGTTTAAGATCCTCGGTATTGATCCGGGTCCCGAAATCAAAAACAGGATTCTCGCACCACAAGGCAGCGTTGTTGGTTGCCGCATGACACTGTGTTAGCAGGGTCGCCAGCACCAAAATCAATGCTGTTCGGAAGTCAACGCTCATAAGACGATAAATGAATAACGGCCATTGCTTCAGTTGCACGTTATAACTCATGAACAAATCGTATGTGCTTGATCTGCTCAAAACAAGCATCGTTTTGAGTAGATACATAACCCTGAACCCAAAAGGCCGGAAAACGAGATAATAGATGAGTCCGTCCTGTGGGGATGGCAAAGGGTTATGGACAGAATTAAGAGGGAAGGATAATAATCACAAGATTATTTTAGCATCATTGGCATAACATAATGAGGATAAAATGCATCCATCATCTGACGGGGAGAATTGCAGGGGTTGCTATTTGCGCGGGGCTTTTTCAATAATCCAGGACAGGATGCTGGCCTTGACGTGGTGGGAGTTGTGAATCAGGCGAAGGGGTATGGATAATGAGAAAGTACAAGTCAAAGAGTAAGAAAAAGCTTATAAGATTCTTCCTGCTCTTTGCGTTGTCTCTCAGTACTTACCTTGTCATATTCAGATATGAATGCATGAAGGGAGTGATGAATACAAGATCCGCCCTAACATTTCGACGCGAAGAGAACAATGAGGTGCGGGTTAATTCTAAAACTATTATTGCCGGTGAAAGTGGAGATGAGGAGGAGAAGGACAGGGCTAAGGCAATGGAAATGTTGAGCAAAGCCTATGATCGCAGTATTGCCATTTCAGAGTTTAATCAGGGAATAGCCTATTTAACCGGCAAAGGCATTGATACGAATCTTGTGGAGGCGGAGAAATGTTTCCGAAAGTCGGCCGAACTCGGACATCCTTTGGCGCAATTCCAGCTTGGTACAGCATATCTATCAGGACTGGGTGTGGAGACAAACCCAGCTGAAGCCGTCAAGTGGTTTAGATTGTCAGCAGAGCAAGGGGCTGCAGTAGCTCAATACAATCTCGGCGTAGCACTTGAAAGAGGGGAGGGGGTGCCCCAAGATAATCAGGCGGCGTATGGTTGGTTTATAGTGGCCAAAGACCGGGGGTTTACGCCATCCATATTGAAAGTGGAGTCTCTCGAAAAGCTTCTGTCGCCTTCCCAAATACAGGCACAAAAGGACTGGGCAATTCGATGGAAGTCTAAAATATTAGCTCCATCCAAATGAGATTGAGCAGGCAACCAGAATGCCTCAAATGAGGGAGAGACGTGTATTTCCAGCAAAAGCCCTGTCCCTATCCCCCCCTGAAGAGAAACGGGTGTGCTAGTTGCGAAACACAGATAACATTGAACATTATCGGTCTCGCGGATGTGCCGTAATGGTGCAGCGGTCACCGCGCCTTGGGAACAGCAGACGGTGCCAGTCCGTTCGTCGCTCCAGCCGATGCTCCGACCGATTCCTGTCCGGCGGCGAGTGCGACGCTGTCCAGGCGCACCAACCCTCCGCCCAACGTTCCCAGCCAGAGGTAACGCTCATCGCCCTCGATCGCGCCTATGGCGGGCGCTTCGAGACCGCTCGTGCGGTCATAGAAGGCACAGGGCGTGCCGTCGTCTTGGCAGACAATCAGGCCGCAGTCCGTTGCTACATGGATCTTTCCCTGATACGGATATACGCCATGCACGGGAACCCACGCGCGGCTCGCAGCGATTTCCCTGGCCGGTTGTCCCGCCGTCCGCAGCACTCGCAGCGACTCCTTGGATGCAACCCACAGCCCGGTCTCGGTCGGCCATAGTCCCTGGAAGTCCAGCGGTTCGGGAATCTCCGCTGCCTTTGCCCACTCGCCGTTCTCGATCGGGCGCACATAAAGCCCCTTCGCCGTCGCCGCCCACAGGCTCTTTCGCCAGACACAAAGGGCGCGGACGGGAACGCCCGGCGCCCAAGTTGAATCGACCTTCCACGTTCTGGCCTCGGGGTCGTAGACACGGACCCGCCCCTCGTCAGTCCCCATCCATATCAACCCCCGTGCCACGGCCAGCCCTTTCGCGACAGTACCCACCGGCCCGATCACTTCAAACCCGCTCGGGGTGCGTTCCGGATCGTGAACGATCAGTCCATGATTTGTGACCATCCAGATGCGTCTTCCGTCATCTGCCATGCCGTAAATGTTGTCCCAACGGATGGCGCTGTAGTCGCCGAGATAGGTGAACGGCTGTCCATCCCGAAGCAGGCTCAGGTTCAGGCTGGACCAGCTCTGGCTCTTGAGGTCGTAGCGCCAGGGACCAACGCCGGCGGTTCCGACATACAGCGCATCGCCGCGCCGCAGCAGCGACAGAATATGGCTCGCCGGAGAGCCGGTCCGATAAGGAATTTCCCGCCAGTCTGTCGCGTCCGCAGCCCGTCGCCACAATCCACCGTAGGGCCAGAGGGCCGCCCAAACCACCCCTTCATCATAAACCATCCGCCCGACAGCGAGCGATCGATCGTGCGGAACCGACGGGGGTACCCAATGCCGGACGAGAGAGCCATCGGCCGTAGCGAGGGTGTAAATCCCGAGGTTCTCCCGCATTCCGACGAGCACTTCCCGCCCGTCGGCGGCCAACGAAATGGCCTTGTCCAGGTCGAGTTCGGATGGAACCGCCCAGTCGGAATACACGTCATCTTCAAGATCGTAGCGGACCAGCTTGACGTGTTCGTCCACTGGGGAAAGGAACCAGGCGGCCCGGCCTGCGCACGCCATGGCCATGGCATGACGAGGCAACAGTGGTGTGCTCTTCGAGAGATCCGACCAGCGCCGGCTTCGCTTGTCGAAACAGGCCACGCCTGCGGCATGGTTGGCCCACACGAAGCGTCCGCCGCTCATGAGACCGATCATCAAGGGACCGTCGCCGGGAAACGCGGAATCCTGAATCACCGTAGCCCGCCCCAGGTCGCCGGCCGGTGCGGGGATATCTGCCCCGGGGCTTTCGTCGGAAGATCTGGAAGGCAGATTGGGTGCATTCAGCTCGAGTCTCGCGAGAAAGCGAGCGGAAGGGGTGCTCGGAACCGATCGGTCATCCGGCGGCGTTCCGACACTCCCCTTCGGGTTACGGTCAATCACGGCCAGTCCCTGGCGGCAGGCAATCCACAAGCGGTCCTCATCGGGCAGGATGGCGACCACGCGATCATGCGGCAGGCCTTGCTCGGTGGTGAACGTGCTCCACCGTCCGTTGGCGGGATTGAAGGTCGCCATCCCCTTGGTCCACTTCCACGTGTCGCTGCCGACCAGCACTTTTCCTTCGCTCAGCGCCAGGCCGTTGATCTCCTCGCTGAGAATGCCCTCGGCGTCCATGAATACTCGCCAGCGTTCCGTGCTTTTGTCGTACCGCGCCAAACCCTCGTCGTCGCCCGGCAGGAACGAGAAGCCGCCGACCCAGACGGATTCCCGATCCGCGGCGATGGCCGTGATTTGCGAACTGGGCAACTGGCGTCGCAAGGGGTAACTCGCGATGGCGGCGGCCGGTAACGGCGTTGCCTTGAGTCCCGGGATTTCGAAAGGCTGGCGGACTGCGGGTTGTTCCCGGCCCTGCCCCTGCCGGAGCGCGTGCAGGACGATATTGACACCAAATTTCAGCGCTTCCTCGCGTTTGGCTTCGTCAATCACGTGCACGTAACTGCCGTCCGGATACCGCTCCCAGGCGCACGGCAGGTCTGTGTCGTGCGTATAGAGAACGACCAGACGGCCGGCCCGCACCACTCCGAACGCTTCGGCGGGACCTCCGTAAAGATCCACAACCTTGGGGACGCCCTCGAGGCGGTAACCTTCGCAGAACACCGGGTGATCGCGCGGGATCGGTTCCAGTTTTGACTCCGGGAGAATATCCTTGATCATGCGTCGGAAGGACCAATCCGATCCGCCGCAGTCATCCGCATAGATGAACCCGCCCCGGTCCAGGTAGTTCCGCAGGTTTGCGATCTCCTCCTGGCTCAACCGGAAGACGCGGTTGCCCGTCATAATCAGGAGCGGATTCCGGAGGATCTGCGGATCGCTCAGCCCCACGGCCTTGAACTCCACGCCGGCCTTCACGGCCGAACGGCGGGCGAGTTCGCCCAGGATGCCGGGGACGGCCGTCGGATCCGTGTTCCACTCGAAGAACTGACCGACGACCAATTGGTACGTGAACGATCCAGTCAACTCGCCATTCTTTTCGATAATGATGGCGTTTCCGCTGCCCGCCATGGCGTCGGCCTGCACCGCCCGGGCCGTGGCGCCCAGTCCCAATCCGACAAGGCACCCTGCGCAAAGCGCGACTCGGCCGAGACTCAGCATGACGACACACTCCCTGCCGCCTCGCGTCGCCGTCGGCCCGCGAGTCCTGCGCTGCACAGGGCTGCGGCGGGCACGCACCAGGCGATCGCCAGCCCGCCAATGAGAAGCCGGTACACCTCGGTGG
>Ga0194060_10002771_pt1 | contig 12473 bp, 14 predicted proteins | sample SepL225m_MetaG_FD_163427 | JGI IMG/M metagenome (GOLD analysis project Ga0194060, IMG submission 163427) | Anoxic zone freshwater microbial communities from boreal shield lake in IISD Experimental Lakes Area, Ontario, Canada - Sep2016-L222-5m | ecosystem: Environmental > Aquatic > Freshwater >... | reverse complement strand
CGATTGGATCGGCAAACGGCTTATCAGAAGAGAACATCCTTGAGATTGAACGAATATTCATGCTTATTCCTCTAGAAGATTTCGATAGAGCTTTTCATATTCACCGACAATCTTTTCCCAGGTAAATCTTCTCTGCCATGCCAGGTAACCGGCCTGCGACATTTTTTCACGACCGGCGGCATCCTGATACAATGATTCAAGCAACGCACGTGAGCCGCGAATATCGGCACAAACTGCAGTGAAGTAATCGACCCGACCAAGCATGATCCGCAGCTTTTCAGTCAGGCGTGACGTGAGGTTCCCGGAGCGCGGAAGAAATGTCGGTGGACCAGAGGGGAGCAGCACCCCGGCTCCGCCTGACCAGTTAATGATCTCGGCACAGTTTCCCACATCCGTCACAAGAAACGGCGTCCGGGACGCCATGCATTCATATAGGACGATCGGAGAACATTCAATATTTGACGGAAACAGGAACAGGTCCGCTGCATGGTAGGCCAACACCGTGTCAGAACGGGAGAGAGTGGTACTTATAATCCGCTTGCTATCAGCCTGGAACCGGGCAGACGAATTATTCAGCCCTGACTGTTCACGGCAAACGGAACCGCAGCCGCCCGAAGGCTCATTGCCAACAATCAGCAGCGTCGCATCATGGATGTCAGCGCGCCTGAATATCTCAATCGCCTCTACGTGTCCCTTCAGCCCGGTATGGGAACCCACATGCAGGATCAGGAAATCATCCGGCGGGATCCCCAGATGTGGACGTATATCAGTCACCGGCCTGAGAAATTCGTCAGCGGCGGCCCCGTTGGGAATCAGGATTGTATTGGCAATACCATGTTTACGAGCAAAACAAATATCGCGATAGCTGTCGGACAGAAAGACATTCATGTCGTAGTGGCGCATGAACTCCGGCAACTTCTTGAAGTACTTCTTGTATCGTCGGGAGTAAAGCCCCGAGAAACCGGTCGGGACAAAGACCTTGCGGCCGGCAATTCGCGGCAGCAAAGGCAGGGCAATGTCCGTAGCCCACTGTTGGGCAGCGAAATTTACTACGATGTCAAAATGGGAATCCTGCAGAAATCGCTCATACCCGGCAACATCACCTTCAAGGCCATTCACTGCATTTCCGCTGACCATGAATGACATGACATCTACGCCATTCAAACAGGATTTTGTCCGGTCGGGATGATGTCCGGTAGCAACGGTCACCGCGTGCCCCTGAGACGCCAGACGCTCGGAAAGCTGCCGGGTCACCTCGGCCATCCCTCCTTCGGCCGGCGGGTAGGTCTGCACTGTATGAAGAATCTTCATGGGCACAGAAGATCTCGCTCCTGATTATCTGAATACCAGCGCCAGGTTTCTGAAACACCTTTTTCAAAACTAATTTCCGGCTTCCAACCTGTTTCTGCCATCAGCTTGTTTGAATTCAGAACATTGGCAGACACGTCAAAGCTTCGCTCAGGCAGCTCCAGAACTGTAGTTCGATACCCCTCGCTGCGACCACAGGAGACGATAATCTCAATCACTTCCCTGGTACAGCGTCCGATACCACTGCCGATATTGTAGCACTCCCCTGGCCTGCCCCGTTCCAGAGCCGAGACGATCCCTGAAGCAATGTCCCTGACATGGAGATAATCGCGGATCATTCCTTTGGCGCCGTATGACAGGATATCAACTCCGGTCAGGATCGATGCAGCCACCGTTGCGACCAATCCCTGTCCGGAAAACGGTATCTGACCCGGACCATAGGCATTTCCAGGCCGAACGCAGACCACCGGCAGTTTATGGGTAACGTGGTACATGAGAGCGTATTTTTCCATCGCCAGTTTGGTTATTCCATAGGGAGAGATCGGATTGGTCTGAAACCCCTCTGTGATGGGCAGTTCTGTTGTATTGCCATAGATCGTCCCACCTGAAGATACGAATACAAGTTTTTCTGGCCCGCACAATGCGGCAGTCTCGAACAGTTTGACTGCAGCAGGAAGGTTGCCGAGAATGTCGCTGACCGGGTCATCAAAGCTGGACTTGGGTACGGTGGTGTGGGCAAGTGTAATGACTTCATCCATCTTCTGAAGGATATCTTGAATGAAACAGCCTTCACCGTAATCCCCGGCATGGTATACGACTCCTTCCGGCAGTGCTCGGACAGGTCTCGTACTTCTGCCGACCACTGTCACCTTGCGCCCCAGAGACAGCAGCAGATCCACAACATGCGATCCAATAAATCCGGCCCCGCCTATGACGCAGGTACGCGGCATTCGATCATCCTCCTCAATTTTTACCCAGTCGTTCAGCAATTGACTGTCGCACAGCGCCTGCTAAAAATACTAGCTTTTGCCGGAACGTCTTGTCCACTGACCAGAGACGGTAGTGAAAAGTTACCGCTGCAAAACGGATCAACCAAGCAGGAAAGCACTTCATTGTCAGCAGGGAACTACACACGAAGCTGTCCGAGTAGCCGCCAGACAGATATCCCTTTTTTAATGCATAGTCATACAGTTCCGAACCGGGATACGGGTAAAAGGTGGTTATCTGTCCCCCGTCGGGACGGACTAGCCGGTTTAATCTCACGGTATCCAGATAATGGGCATAGGTCTCATCAGGCGCTCCAACGATGTTGAAGGCATAGGAGGACAAACCATGCCGCCTCAACAGATCAAAGGCATGCACAAGCACCTCGTCACTCATACTCCGTTTGTACATGGTACGACGGAACTCCTCATTGCCACTCTCAATACCGATGCAGACGGTACGGCAGCCTGAGGTCTTCAATTGATTGCACACTTCTTCGTCCAGAGTCTCGGCCCGGGTGTTGCAATTAAACGGTACTGCCAGCTCCTTTCGGTAGCGATCAAGAAATGTAGTCAGCCAGCGCTTGTCCTTGACAAATGTGTCATCATCAAAGTTCAGTTCAGTCGGTTCATATTCAGTCACGAAGGCATGAACCTCCTGCAAGGCCCGCTCAATGGACTTTTTCCTAACAAACGTGCCTTTGCCGGCATAAATTCTCTGCAGGTTGTTGTTACAGCAGTAGGTACAGTTATAGGGGCAGCCGCGGGAAAGGAGCAGCGACGGACGGTTAGTAACCGTCTGTCTATCAAAAACAGAAAAATCTGGCAATGGCAGGTTATCAAGATTTTCGACCAAGCAACCGACTTCACTGGGGATGATCCGGCCCGGCGCTACCGTATCACGTGTCCAGAGGCCAGGTATGCTGGCCAGATCATGACCGGAAGAGATGCGTTCCAAAATTTCTGCCAGAACGAGGTCCCCCTCACCAACGCAGAGAGCATCCAGCTGAGGGGTGTCCGCCAGCAGATTCGGGCTGCTAGTAGCATGATGTCCTCCCAGCACTATCGGCATATCACTGAGGTCGCGAACCTGGCAGATCATTTCCATAGCATGCGGCCACTGATTGGTAACCGCTGATACCAGGCAGAGATCAAAATCCTGCGAATGGATCAGTTTCCTGAAAGAACGAGTATCATGTCTAATTGGCTGATACAGAACCGTCCGGTGTCCACCCTGCCGCAGAACACCGCTCAGACATGCAACCCCATAGTTAACCCAGCGGTCCAGATTTATGGTGGGATATAGAAAAAGAACATTCAGAGACATTCGTCAGTCCTCAAGGCTCTAATCAACTGTATGATATGGGAACAATGTATTATCATTCCTCTTCCTCAAAGTTATCTTATGAAAAGATGCATGCAGCACCTGGCACGCAATGCAGCAACATATCGACCGCTGCTTCGGATAAAAATGCGCAATAGCATGCTGTAGTAGTACTCCATCAATCTGATTCTGATCTCGCGTCCATGGTACGGAAAACGTTTTTTCATTACATTTGCGAGATCATTCATGAGGGCAGCCAACTGTCGCACACCAGGAGGATTACATACAGAATCGAGGTTGAGGAGGAGACAGACAGCTCCATGAATCAAATCCCGGTCATACCTATCTCCAAGAACTGCTTGAATATTACCTGAACAGATTTTTAATACCCTTCCCCAGAAAACAGGATCCGTGGTGCGGGACATGCTGCCACCAACCTCACGATAGATAACAAGCGATTCAGCAATGTTGGCCATTTCACCCTGAAGCGACATGCGTGACCACAGTTCAAAGTCCTCAGGTGGTTGTCGCATTGGATCAACAGAGTACCCACCCGCCTCCTGGATGGATTTTTTGCGAATCATCACGGATGAATGCACAAACGGATTGTCAAATAAGAGATCCAGTTGTATAAGCGCATTTTCCGTCGGATGTCTGAGTGTTCGCCCCGTATCCCTCTCCTCGCTCCATATATCGGCCCAGGTCCCGACCAGGACACATTCTGGATGCGAAGTCAGATACGTCATCTGCCGTCCAAACCTTTCAGGTCGTGAAATGTCATCCTGATCCTGGCGAGCGATGAATACCCCTGCCGACAGACCTATACCGCGATTCAGCGTGGCTCCTAGGCCGATATTCTCATGCTCATAATATCGAATCCGCGGATCTTCATATCCGTGGACAATACCTGCAGAATTATCCTTTGATCCGTCGTTGAGGATGATCAGTTCAAAGTCCTTCCAGGTCTGGTTCAGAATGCTTTCAATCGCCTCGGACAGATAGGGAGACCCATTGAAAACCGGAAGTAGCACACTGATTGCGGGCGCAAATCTAGTCAAACCGCATTTCTCCCTGATATGCATTCACAATATTCTGCAAGTTGTTTTCTGACCTTCAGCAGCAAGACCTGACCATACATGTACAGGGCTGCTTTCATATACCCAGCCGTTATCCTGTTTCTGCAGCCCCATGCAAGAAAATTCCCAAATACTATACGTTTCTGCTGATAGGCATCCGCACAGGCAGAGCGAAGGCTCGTCTGCGGTGAATCTGTATAGGTTACAAGGGGTTCACTAACAAATGCAAAGTCAGTGACTGTGGCTACCCGCAACCAGAAGGCATAGTCCTCCATGGAAGAAAGCGTGACGGCCTCGGGAAACCCCCCTACCTTGTTCAGCACGCTCCTGTGAATCAGGGCTGAACTGCAGATGACCCGATTGCCGTGCAGCAAGTCCCGAAATGTCAACAAGGGTTCATACCATCCCAAATTATATAGTTCTACTCCGGCTAAACCATTTATGCCGGTAGCATGGGTGCAACCGGCAAGACAATCTAAACTTTTCAAAAGGGCAATTTGAACTGCCAGTTTCTCTGGAAGCCACTCATCGTCATCATCCAAAAATGAAATCCAGTCGCCTTTGCTACGTGCTATACCTCTGTTTCTAGGAATTGCGGGACAACCACTGTGATAGCTTGGGATCCACACTAGCCGAGGGTCTGCAAAGGAACTTACAACTTCATATGTGTTGTCCGTTGAACCATCATCACACACCAGTATCTCAAGCGGTGGAAGAGATTGAGCAAGCACGCTTTTTATAGCATTACCAAGCAATTTTGATCTATTCCAAGTAGTTATAATAACACTTATTTTTGCTTTCAACGCACCACATCGATGTTCTGAGAAGGTAATCGGCATATGTTCATTTCCATTCTAGAACAGGCGCCAATAATCCAGGTCTTTTCATGATCCAAAGAGGCGAGTCGCTTAGTCCACCCTGTATTTTCATATAAAAAAAGGGAGGATTCGTCTCAGGTCCACACAACCATTCCCTGAAATGAAGACTTCCCAGTAATTCAATTCGATACGTACCTTCATTCAAAAACCTTTTGGGAATCTTGCTCTTGAGCTTTGTAATTCCTCTATTTAATTTAGGCCAACATTTTTCATGCGCATCCGTTTGATATGACCAATAAAGCAATGTGCCTTCTGCGGTGTAAATGGAATATCCAACAGTCAAAGCTGGGTCAACTTGCTTTAAATTAAGTTCGAGTTGCACCCATATTTCTTCATCATTTCTTACTGGCGAAGAAAATTTGTTGCCATCTTGATCTGATATGTAAAACTTTAATGGTGTAAACCACTGATTGTCGCAATCTCTTGATTCGCTTTTCCATTCACCCAAATAATGTTCTTCATGTTGGTCAGTTAAATATTCTTTTATAACAGAGCTGACATCTTGAAAGTGTTTATTGACTCTACCTTTTTCGAGCAACATCGCACTGGAGCAGAGTTGTTCAACTGCATTCATGTTGTGACTAACGAACAATATAGTGCGACCTTCATATCCTATATCTGCCATCTTCCCCAAACACTTCTTCTGAAACTGAGCATCTCCAACCGCCAGCACTTCATCAACAATCAGTATTTCCGGCTCCAGATGCGCGGCCACGGCAAAGGCAAGCCGCACGTACATTCCAGATGAATAACGCTTGACCGGCGTATCCAAAAAAATTTCAATCTCGGCGAAATCTACGATCTCATCAAACTTTCTCCTGATCTCCTCCCGCCTCATTCCAAGGATAGCGCCGTTCAGAAAGACATTCTCCCGCCCGGTCAATTCCGGATGAAAGCCGGTGCCTACCTCCAACAAGCTTGCCACCCTACCCTTGATTCTAATGCTTCCAGAAGTCGGTTCGGTGATGCGAGAGAGGATCTTCAACAGTGTGGATTTTCCCGCACCGTTTCTGCCGATGATTCCGATCCTATCGCCCTGCTTGACTTCAAAAGAGACGTCTTTAAGAGCCCAGAAATCTTCTAGGGGCGCGATGAGGGATGAAGGATGGGGGATGAGGGTTGAATGCCTATCCTGTGCGAAGGCAAAGGGATGAGGGATGAGAGTGCGGCGAAAAGGTTTAAGCAACTTTCTACCTAACGATGCGACACCGTTGGTGATGACATCTCGCAACGACGAATACTCCTCGCGCTGCTGGTGGGAGATAGTGTACTTCTTACCTAGGTTTTCTAAGGTGATTACGATGGACATACTTATCAATGCCCTGAATTTATAGCATGACCTACAAACTCATTATCGATCTGTTTATCCTTTAATATAAGAGCAACCTGTACAAGAGCAAGATCAGCATCTGCTTTTTTTAAAAATATTTCGTATTGATGAGGGAGTTTACCTGTCATAAAGGAGAACTCCCTTTTAGTTTATTGTTTTAAAAACCGAACCAGGCTCATGTTTGTAAAAGTCGAACTCTTCAATGGTAGACACGATAATATCCTTTGGAAGATTAATCCCACTCAATATTTTGTATAGCTTCACACTTTCATTATGTTTGGAAGAGACCACCCGCATAATCACAGCCAAGTCAAGATCGCTGTTCAAGTCAGGTGTTCCATATGCATATGAGCCGAAAAGATAAATTTTCAATGGATTGACGGATGAGGTAACTTTTTCTAATATTTCATCTTTCAATGCTTTTGATATCATAACTTTTCCGCTCCTTCTGATTAGCAGTCGCAGTTTTGTGGCTTTACGTAAGACAAATACATACGAGTTATATCACATCCGCCAATATACGCTCTGTTTTCCTGAAAAACCAGAGTCCCGTTACCAAAAGCACCAGCGACAGAGCAGTTGAAAGCACTATGCCTGGCCAGTACAACACAACACTCCCGTTGAGCAAAGCCCATCTGAAACCATCAATCACTCCTACCATAGGGTTAAGGGCATAGAGCAAACGCCATTTTTCCGGTACAATACTGCTGGCAAACCCCACCGGTGATACATATAAACCAAACTGCAGCATAAACGGTACTACATAACGGAAATCACGATACTTGACATTCAATGCCGCAAACCAGAGACCTGCACCTGCCACAGGAAGGAACGCCAACAGCAGAAATAATGGTAACGTTACAATTCGCCAGTCAGGTAGATACCCATACCAGATCATGATACAGGCCATTATTACCAGTGAAATGGCAAAATCAATCAGGCTTACGATTATACTGCTAACCGGAATGATGATACGGGGAAAATAAACCTTGGTCAGCAAGTTAGCATTGCCAATCAAAGAGCCCGAACTTTCCGAAAGAGCATTGGCACAAAAATTCCACGGCAGCATGGCTGCAAAAACCAGTAGTGGGTACTGAACACCCTCGGACGGCAATTTTGCTAACAGACCGAAAACAACCGTAAATGCAACCATAGTTGCAAGGGGACGGATAATACTCCAGGCAACACCGATCACCGTCTGTTTGTAGCGTACGAGAATATCACGCCAGACAAGAAACCAGAATAGTTCGCGGTAGCGCCACACATCACGCCAGTAATAGAGCGCTGGACGATTCGGCTCGATCAGCAATTCTATTTGAGCTGTATCTTCTCGGGTCATATTCCCTTTCCAGGTCTCTTGAAAGATGCTGTGGGCTACATTTCAGTTTTTTTTCAGATTATAGCGCGGTGACAATTTCAGAAACAATCTGAGGTAGTGACAAAAAATGCTGATCCGACGTAAGTAAAACAAGCCCATGTTGCATTGCACTCGCCGCAATCCAGATATCGTTCGTGGGTATTGGAGTTCCGCTATTTTTTAGATAATTAAGAATCAATGCATATCGTTCGGCCGTCGATTCATCAATATGCAGAACCGCACCGCTGGTAACAGATAAAAAATCTTTCAAAACAGATTTGTTATCCTGCTCTTTTGAACCTCTTTTAAAACAGGCAAGCAGTTCCCCGATCACTGTGGCACACATATATACTTCGTCTGCTTCATCAAGTAGTTTCGAAATATTATTATTTCCCCGCATCAAGTTTGAATATGCTGAAGTGTCAAGCAGTATCCTCTTCATTGCCACGCCTCGTTATCAATACTGCGCTGATCCGATAAAGCTTTATCGAACTCAGCAGCTTCGGTCTCGGTCCAGACACCGCAAAAACGTGAAAAACGACTATTACGTTTTTTATCTTCTGAGGATAGTTGCGTTGAAGTTTGTTGCGTTGATTTGCGAAGTAATGTCAAAAAAGCCTTATTAAGACTTATCCCTTGCCGACTTGCTTCGTTACGTGCAACCATCTCAATTTCATCAGGTATATCTCTCAAAGTCATCTGACGCATAATCAACCTCCTGTTGACTCAATGTGAATCATAGTGACTCATATACATAAATATGTCAAAGAATACCTAAAGTTGCCGCCCGTTGATAAGCCAAAGAATTTCATGCTTTTCGAATTGGCCTCAGTCTTTTCAATAAAGGGAAAATTTTCATGGCATAATAACCTGCAAATGCCAATGCCACCCAAAGCAATCCATAATTTATATAAATAATTCTCACTGACTCAGCAAAGCAGCTACGGTCGCTCACACCACCTGGACAAGCATATCCGATAAATTTCGGTAAATAGATAAAATGAGCGCCACCCCTCTTGAGCCGCTGATTAAAATCAAAATCCGCATAGGTCTTGTAGCAGCAGTTGAACGGAGGATTGGGATGAAGAGCCTTATTCACTAATAAAGCCTGATGATGTAGCGAGTTGTACAGCTTCAAATGATAATCTGCCCTGGCTTTGAATACCGTTTTTTCCCCCATCCTGACATCACCATATACCACATCCTTCTGACTGAAACAGCTCATAGTATCCGGGAGAGATATAATCCTGTCACCGGCTCCAAGAAAAAGGATAAAACTGTCATCAGCAGCAGCTGCCCACCCCTTGTTCATCGCATCATAGATACCATCATCTGACTCGCTGACCCAGTATGAAATTTGGTCAGCATACTTTTTAATGATGCCTATAGTGCCGTCTGTTGAGTGTCCATCAATAACATGGAGGTCAATGTCGGCAGTTTTTTTTATTTCTATGACGCTGAGAATGGTCTCTTCAAGATGGTCGGCTCCATTCTTAACAACCGTTACAACCGAAATCCTTGTCCCTTTACTCATAGCTTTGGCCGGATATTCGCTGTGACACCAAACATCAGCTTAAAGATCATCACAGCCCGATCCCATTTTCCCAAGCAGATTCTGAGAAGTATCGCCCCGAAAAGGACCAGATAAATTGTCGAAATTGAGGCTGGATAGAACCGCCGAGTGAACAGGAGACGGTTACGGATATTGAAATAGTCACAGATATAACTCATTTTTGCAGGATTGCTGCTGGTGCCGACAGTGCCACCCACCTTATGATATACAATACTCAGTGGTGCATACGCCAACTTAAAGCGGCCTTCGGCACGGATCGCCCAGTCGGCCTCTTCAAAGTAGATAAAATAGTCTTCACACAGCAGGCCAACTTTATCAAGGAACTGACGTGACACAAGCATTGAGGCTCCTTCAACATAGTTCATCCATGTCTCAGCCCGCTGCAGGTTAATAGTTTTTCCCCACCCAGTAAAACGGCCATAGTGCCACGGAAGTCCAATCCATCGGCAATAATGACCACCCCCTAAAGCCTGAATCCGTTGACGATCATGATACAATAGAATGGTTGAACCACAGATGCCAAACTCAGGATGCTGCTGTAGCCGGGTAACCATGTGGGTCAAGGCATCAGGCTCTACTACCGTATCATTGTTCAGCAACCAGCAATAGTCAGCATCACCCCGAGCTGTTGCATAACGCAGCCCCACATTATTACCGCCGGCAAAACCAAGATTCTCCTCGTTTCGAATCAGCGTCAGTAGCGGGTCGAAAACCAGTGAACCATCTGTCTCTGCCACAGCACGCTGGTATTCGGCATACTTTACATTATTACAATCCGCCCAGTTTTTGATCTCCTTCAATGATTCATCACCAGAACCATTATCACATACTACTATCCGGAAATCAGGGTATTCCAGGAGCAGTAGACTATCCAGGCATTCAATGGTATCTCGCCAACCGTTCCAGTTAACCAGGATAATAGTTACCCGACTCACCGGTAAATACTACAGACGACCATAATCACCCATAACAGGCTTACCACAAGCAGCCCCCAATCCTCCAGCAGGGACTCAGTCGGATCCCCCCCCTTTCCGGAACTGACCCGTAAAACATAACGTAACAGGCCAAAAATACAGAGGGGAACCGTATAGACCAGCTTCGGTTTCTGTAGCGTATAGATGGCATATGTCACCAGCACCGAACAGCCGGTCAAATAGAGAGTACCGACAAGAAAGCCCTCGGGATAGCAAGCCAAACTGGAACGATGCTCTCCGGCAGCATCTCCGAGCAATCTTAACTCACTCATACGTTTGCCGGTACTAAGAAACATTGCCAGCAGAAAAACCGTCAAAAATAACCAATTGGAAATCGGAATCTGAAATAGCACTCCTCCGGCCTGAAGACGTATTAGAAAACCGGCTGAAATGCAGAAAAGATCGACAACAGGAAACGTTTTCAGCAGCAGGGAATAAGAAATTGAGATAACTGCGTAACCAGCAAGCAGCAGAAGAAATGGCAGAGATATTAGGCTTGCTAGTACCAGTCCACCAATCAAAAGAAGAGCAGAGAGTGTGCTGGCTCCATATAAACTTATCATACCTGCAGGTATAGGCCGCAAACATTTTTGTGGGTGATGAATATCCCGTTTACAATCAAGCAGGTCATTGAAGATATACCCGGCACTGGATACCAGGCAAAAAGCTCCGATTGGCACCACACCCCTTATGATAACTCCCGGCAGCAATATCTGACCGGCCAGAAGGGGGGGGAAAAACAACATCAGATTCTTCAGCCACTGGGAAGGTCGCATCATGATAAGATAATGATAAATCATTTGGCACGTTCCAGCTTCAGAAGATACGTATGGGCAGCGGGTCGATAATGGGCATCAACCGGCGCAGCAGCATATGATCGACGAAAGAAGTCCGCAGCTCTGACAGTATCTTCCATGATCAGTGCAAACTGCCCACTTCGGTAGAGCCAGAACGGATCCGGTTTTTTCTGGTTGAGTAGATCAAGAGTCTCCAGCAGATCATGAGCCAGCAGGAGTTTTTCATCATGTCCCAGGGAAATGAGGCGACTGCCGTCAGCTTTTTGCAGCAGTTCCAGAAAATCAGCGGAGGCATCTTGTTTCTTATTGAAAATCTGGAAAAAGTAAGTTCTGGCTTCAAGGAATTCACCTTTGGCAAGCATAGTTCCCATAATGCCTGCTTTAATCGGATAGCGCATTGAAACACGTTTATTAAGCTGATCAGCTGTAGTAAAGGCCGCCAAAGCCCGATCAATTTCACCCTTCTGTATAAGAATACCGCCAAGAGAATAATATACCGACCCGAATTCCGGTGATTTTTCGACTGCATCCTGAAAGAAAGAGAGCGGATCTTTCCAGAGGAGATTACGCTGAAAACAGACCAATGCGGATCCGGATAATAACAGGATAAAAAATGACAGCAGTACAACAGGATATTTTCGTTGCCATACTTCAGCAATACCGGCCAGGCCGAGTGCAACAAAAGCCGTTGACAGATAGAGATAGCGCTCGGCAAAAGGAGTCCAGGCGACCTGTTTCACTGCAACAAGTATGGCCGGCATAATAAGAAGCACCGCCGAGACAAAAAAGACTCCCGACAAACGATACCGACGCAACACCCACCATAGAAACGGCAGAATTGCCACTCCTAACAGGCCGTTCAGCGGATTCACT
>Ga0194060_10002770_pt1 | contig 12474 bp, 8 predicted proteins | sample SepL225m_MetaG_FD_163427 | JGI IMG/M metagenome (GOLD analysis project Ga0194060, IMG submission 163427) | Anoxic zone freshwater microbial communities from boreal shield lake in IISD Experimental Lakes Area, Ontario, Canada - Sep2016-L222-5m | ecosystem: Environmental > Aquatic > Freshwater >... | reverse complement strand
CAAAAGTAATTCATTTAATCATATTTGTTTTTTAATGTCAAGTCGCTGTTTAATTAACTTGATATAGCAATCCCTTCTTATTCTTTGATTGAAATATTTTCTTTCCTATTTTCCCAAATTTATCCTCTTTTATATTTGTATATTTATTACGTTCCAATGTGCTAACTACTATATATTTTACGTTGTATTTTTTCAATAATTGAATTGTTAATACTAAATCATTCGATTCATACATATTCACTACATCAGGTATGCGCTTTCCAACAACATCAGGATCATTTCTCCATAACCATTCATGTACCCACCATCCAGCAACGGTAGGCAACCCTGTATATGCTGATACACGATCATAATCTGTATATGAATCACCTTGAGCTTCTAAAATAGTTGGTTGAGATTTAACAATTTGTGTGTTTATGTAATCAATTATTTCTTTATCTTCAGGATATATGGTGTTTAACCATACAGTTCCATCTAACTGAGGTTCTTTCTTAAGTGTTCCATAATAAGAAGGAATTGCAAAGAATGGATATATAGCCACAAAGAAGAAAAACACCACAAAAATGCCCTTTAGTAACCATTTTATTGCCTTATTGAGTGATGCTATACGATAGAAAACATATGTTGATGCAAGACTCATGATTATAAATGCTTGATATCCCAATTTGAACATGGTATTTGCTCTAAAATGCGCAGGATAAATATCTTTTGCATAAAAAAATTCTGGAATAATTATCAAGAAAGTTCCAAATCCGAAGAGCAATAGGATAAAGGTATCAAGCGATAACAGAATAGATTGAGTTTCGATTTTATGATTAGAATGTCTTCTATTATCAACCCACAATAATATAATAAAGAGTAGACAACAGATCCAGAAGAATCCCCATAATATAAATAACATCCACGGAGGAGAAACCTGACAATTTTCCTGAATAAACAAAAATGGACCAAGTTTTTTTATATTAGATAAAAATGCTGGTGGACAATTTACCCCAATCCCAGATGCGAATGGTATAAAAAATAATGAAAAAGGAAGTGAGCACAGGATGAAGGTAATGATTACCATTATAGAAGTGTAGAGAGCTAGTAACTTTTGTCGAAATACGAGGAAAAAAGTAATAAAAACTAATAATAAATAGATAGGAACATCAAGAACATTAGTCATGTAATGTATAGCTATCAAAAATCCAAATAAAAGAGCATAGGGTGACATTTTTTTTACCTTTGAGATGATGCTGAGATGGTCCATTTTTTCATGAGGCTCAGGATTCTTAAATTTAAGATAAAAATGCAGAATAGTTGCGATGGTTAATAAAACAAAAGGAATTCCAAATACATGACCGTGAAGGTCTGCTACAACATATGAATATGAAGGAAATTCATGAATGGTAAAAGGTATAAAACGAGTGGCATTGGGATACCAGTATTTTTCAGGAGCAAAACCTACAAAGGCACCAACTGCCTGTACAAAATCATCACGATATAACTTAAAAGCTGAGATGCTAAATCCATTCATTATTGTCCAAAATGGAGTCGGATTATCTGTTGTATATCCTTTTGTAAAGACATAGATGGCATGAAGATTTCCTCCAAAATTAAGGAGAAAACTTCCCAACAGGCCAACAAAAATAAGTGCAATTAAATTTATTTTTGGTAAAACTATTTTTTGCACAACATGTGTGAGTGATGTGCAGATTGAAAAGGCTTGAGACAAACCAAGACCTAATATCGTTGCAAGAACAAGATTATATCCAACAGCAGGATTTATCCCAACTAATTTGATCAAAACAGCCCCTGTCAAATGACCAAAATAGTAGTAATTTATTGAGAATCCTGCAGGTTGAGTTTGATTTCCTGATAACCACATGTCAAGTGGTGGAAAGTATTGAGATCTTAATATACTATTCATAAATCCAAAGTCCATGAATTTTTCCAAGCCTCGTAGTGAAGGTTCTTGTCCTCGAATATATGTTAAAAAAAATAATCCTCCCAAAAATAATAGTTCTTCAATGATGATTATAATTTTTTGGTTGGTATCAAGAGTTAGCGTTGAAGTAATTATTTCTTGTTTATGTTTTTTTGATTTCAGAGAATTAGTTCCTTGATTTTTTTTATAGATATATGTTTTGAATATATATATATTGAAGATAAGTGATGAAATACAGATTAAATATAAGTTGACTTGTGAAAATGGAATGATATGTAAGATACCTCCAATAAATGTGAGATATGAGATGATTATGATAGCTATTACCTTGCTAAACGCATATCCTCGATCAATAAATCGAGAAAATAAAATTGATGTCAGTGGAAAAAATATGATTCCAATAAGAAAAAGCGCTACGTACCATTGTAGAGTTTGATATATCCATGTCATGAGGTAATTATAAACTATCAAGTATAAAGTCGAAAGTGGAAAGTCGAAAGCGAAGTCATCCCGATGAAAATCGGGATCCATGGTTTATAAAGTTCATAAAGTTATACAACTGAGCCAATATCATTTTAAAAACTAAAAGAATAACAACAGATTGCTTTTTCACTCAAATTTTGGTATAAATACGCTACTATTATTGCCAAAAATATGCCACAGATGGATAAAACATACAAACCTTCAGAACATGAAAGTAAACTGTATGCTCAATGGGAGAGCATGGGGCTTTTTACTGCAAAGGTAAATAACGATAAAACACCATTCACAATTATTCTTCCTCCACCAAACGCAAATGGTGATCTTCATACAGGACATGTAATGTATATGTATGAAGACATCATGATTAGATATCAAAAAATGATGGGCAAAGAAGTATTATGGTTACCCGGATTTGATCATGCCGGTTTTGAGACACAATATGTGTTTGAAAAACATCTTAAAAAACAAGGAAAAAGTCGTTTTGATTATGATAGAGAAACACTATATAAAATGATCTGGGACTTTTGTGAAGAGAATAAGCCAAAGATGCGATCTCAACTAAAGCGTCTTGGATTTGCTCTTGACTGGTCAAAAGAACAATATGCAATAGATCCGGGTCTTATCCGAATTGTTCACGAGACTTTCCAAAAGCTTTTTGAAAAAAAACTTTTATATAGAAAAAGTCGATTGGTTAATTACTGCACGGTTTGTGGTACCTCTTTTTCAGATCTTGAAGTTGTGTATGAAGAGCAACAAACCAAACTTTGGTATTTGAAATATCCCCTTAAAGATAATCCTGAAAAGTTCATCACAGTTGCAACAACTCGTCCTGAAACAATGCTCGGTGATACTGCCGTTGCAGTAAACCCAAAAGATAAACGATACAAAGATATCATCGGTAAATATGTTATATTACCTCTTGTTCATCGCGAAATTCCAATTATTGCAGATGAAATGGTTGATCCCAAATTTGGTACAGGAGCTGTGAAGATTACACCAGCTCATGATGAAAATGATTGGCAAGTTGCACAAAGACACAATCTTCCCATGATTCAAGTAGTTGGGTTTAATGGTCGCATGATGGAAGAAACAGGAAAATATGCAGGTCTCAAAGTAAAAGTTGCACGAGAATCAGTTCTTGTCGATTTAAGCACAGAAGGAGCACTTGAACAGGAAAAAGAGTATACACATAGAGTTGGTGTTTGTTATAAAAATGGAACTGTTATTGAACCATTACCACTTGAACAATGGTTTATTCAGATAAAACCCCTTGCATCAAAAGCAATGGAATTAATTTCAAAGGACATCATAACTATTTTTCCAAAAAAATATAAAAAACAATCGTTACAAATACTTGAAAAGTATGTCGACTGGAATGTGTCGCGTCAAAATGTATGGGGTATTCGGATTCCAGCGTTCAAACATAAAACAACAGGTGAATGGGTTGTAGAGATTGATGAAGTAAAACAAGAACAACTTACAAAATCAGGAGAGTATGAACAAGACACAGACACATTTGATACATGGTTTTCATCAGGTCAATGGCCGTATGCTACATTGCGTAATATTGGTCAGGAATATTTTGAGTATTTTTATCCAACATCTGTTATGGAAACAGGACATGATATACTTCGGGCTTGGGTAACGCGTATGATCATGCTTGGACATTTTAGTCATTCTGAGGAAGGAAAAGAGATTCCTTTTAAACATGTTTTTCTTCATGGAATGGTACGTGATAAACATGGAATGAAGATGAGCAAGAGTAAAGGGAATGTTGTAAATCCAATAGAATTTATGGACAAGTATGGAGCTGATGCTCTTCGAGCAGCAATACTTTTTGGTACAAAAGATGGAGGAGATACAAATATCTCCGAAGAAAAAGTTATAGGAATGCGTAATTTTGGAAATAAATTATGGAACATAGGACGATTTATTTCTATGAGTATGGAACCATCAACTCAGATCCATTCAGAATCTCAGATAATTCCCAATCCGATAGAAACGAAACAAATATTGAAAGAATTGACAAAAGAGACAAAAAGTATCAAAAAACAATTTTTGAAAAGTATGTCAGCAGAGCATTATTCACAGGCTTTTGACCTCATTTATCATTTTGCATGGCATCGTTTAGCTGATTATTATATTGAAAAGTTGAAAGATGAGCTAAAAAATGGTAATATAGGAGTTCTTGAGTCATTAAAAACATCGTATTTTGAGCAATTGAAGATGTTACACCCTTTTATGCCATTTGTTACAGATACGATATGGCAGGTGTTTCATGGAAGTGAAAGTGTGATTTTGAATGAGAGTATTTAACAGTATTTATTTTTTATATTTTATTTTTTAATTTTCTATGAAACGTACATATCAGCCAAAAAAAGGAAAAAGAATCAAAAAACACGGCTTTTTAAAACGAATGGAATCTAAAGATGGACAAAAAGTCCTTAATCGAAGACGAGCAAAAGGTCGTAAGAATATAGCACTCTAATGTTCAGAATTACGGGTTGAGTAGAAGATTATAATGTGATTGATAAAGCAGTTTATTATTGTCATATATCATTATCTAAATCCTACTTATTGTCAAATACATAATTGAAAACACTAAATTTATATGGGTAATTTTTTTGATACAGCGTTCACGCATCCGATATTAAACCTCCTTATTGCATTGTATAAAGGATTTTTATTTGTCAAAATCCCTGGAGCTTTTGGCTTTGCCATTATATCTTTGACGGTGATTATTCGTCTCATCATCCATCCATTTTTTAAACAACAGATGGAGTTGAGTAAAAAAATGCAAGATATCAAACCTCATATGGATAATCTTGCAAAGAAACATAAAAATGATCAAAAGACATTACAACAGGCACAGCTCAAACTTTATCAAGAACATAATATCAATCCTGCAGCAGGTTGTTTATTTGCCATTATTCAAATTCCTGTTTTTTATGCGTTATTTAATGTTCTAAATAATTTCTGGTTACATGGAAATGATGCAAAAATAATCGCACAAATTAATTCATTTATTTATCATCCTTCTCTTAAAATAATAACTATAGATCCATTCTTTTTTGGATTGAATTTAGCGACAACTCCAGCAAAAACTGGTAATTATCTATTTATATTGATTCCTATTACAACTGCGTTGCTTCAATATATACAATTCAAATTTTCAACACCAGCACTTCCACCTAAAAAAGAGGGTGAAAAATCAGATACCTCAGAAGATTTTCAACGAGCAATGTCTATACAGATGAGATATATTTTCCCACTTATGATTGGTTGGTTCTCATATAGTCTTCCTATTGGTTTATCTCTTTATTACAATGTATTCTCTATTTTTAGTATCATTCAATATAGAAATATTAATAGCAAAAAATCTAGTATTCCTATACCAATTACTCAGAAAGAAGACGATCAAATAGAAGATGCTGAGATTGTAGAAAATGAAAAAGAAAAAAAGCAAATTCCAGTTTCAATTCCCAAGAAGAATAAGGGGAAAAAAGGAAAGAAAAAATAATAGAGTTTAATTATTGATTAATAGTTTATTAAAAAATATATGGATCGAGTAGCAGAAATACAATCTGAAGCACAGATGCTTTTAGATAAAATGATTGAAACATTTGAACTTCAGGTTGAGCAAGATGAACATATTTTTCAGATTATTATTAAAACGGATGATGAAGCCTCTACTATCATAGGTAGACATGGAGAGACCATTCGTGCAATTCAAAAAATTCTTGAAGTAGTGTTGTATAAAAAATATGGCGAGCCAGTGAACATTCTTGTAAACGTAAATGATTATCGTGAAAAACAAAAAGAACGATTAACTCATATCGCAGGACAACTTGCAGACAAAGCACGTTTGATGCAAAAACCAATGCACTTTCGAGGACTTTCATCATACGAAAGAAAATTAGTTCATGAGTTTGTAACAAATGACTATTCAGATCTCACAACATATTCAATTGGTGAAGGTAGAGATAGACACCTTGTGATTGATATCAAAGGAAACGCTATGCCTGACGACGCATCAACTGATATGGAATAAATATAAAAAATTTTTTATATAAAATCCCCCTTCATTGGGGGATTTTTTTTACCCTTGCCATGATATTTGATTATTGCTAGTATTAAAGATATGCAAGTCAAACGTGAGATAAATACCGTGCTTATTATATTTTTACCAATGTTGCTTGTATTTGATGTGCTTCAATATTGGATGAATAGATCGAGTTGTCTTACCTGTGGTAATGTACCAGAATTTATTCGTAACTCATCATTAACGAGTGCCGTCATCGCTCATACATTTGTATCTATACGTGGAGCGTGGAGGAAAAAATAATATTCACCTGCACATCAGGTAATGTGATACACTGAATACTGATTGAAATAGTACAAAATATCACTTCGCTATTATTATAAGTCTGTATATGATATAATATTTATATGGCTGGACCACCTTTACCACCATCGGGAACACCTGAGACAGTAGCTCATGGTCCTAGTCTCAGTAAGGAAAATGATCAAATTCGTGCGGATGCTCAATCAGAAAATGTTCAAGTAATTACTTCAGGAGGAAATCTTCTCGACTTCTTGATAAAGTCATATAAGAATATGCATCCTAAACTAAAAAGTGTGAATAGGGCAGCAGATGAACGTAGAGCAAGAGGTCAGACAGGGTTCCCCCAAGAAAAATCACCAGATGTTGTAGAGATTAAAAAAGAAATATTCAAAATCATTGATGCCTCAAATAGAACTCAAATACCTCTGGATCAAACTACTGAAAGGCTTCTTACAAAAATAGGTGAAAAAAAGATTACTACTGATGAAGCTCGAGGTTTGTATGAATTTTTATTTCTTTATACTACCGGTGGTACAATGGATCGAGATAGTGGACAATTGAATTTTGCTACATTACCTAATATTCGTTTTTCTGAAACAACTCATATTACTGAGACTGATTTTGAAATGCGACTAAAAAAACTGGCATTTACAAATGTACATGCTGCTAAACTTATTTTGGAATGTATATCGGAGCTAGCACATGACACTTCATTAAATCATGTTGCTTTATTTGGAATTGATTCAGCACAACTTACAGATCGAACAGATAGAATTCGTTCTATTTTTAATATTATAGAAGACGCACCTTCTGATGTAGAAATGAAAACTATAGATCAAGAATACTCTGGATATGTTAGGATGTTTCAGAATAATCTAACAACTCTTAATCCTGCTAGATTACGGCTATACGCTCAGTATACTAGCGTACCAGGTGTAACTGATCAATTTCTTCAGCAGATGTTGTTAAGTGATTTAAAAGCATATATTCGACTAGGGGAACGATATGCCTATTCTAAGTACGAAGGTGATATTACATCAAACCTTAGGGATATAAATACATTTAGAGTATATATTAATCAGTTGCTTGAGGATGTATTTCATAATGTAAGTTCTGTTGACCGACCTACTCAAATAGAAACATTAAAAAGGTTTGGGGATAAAATGCAAACAAGATATCGTGAGCGAGGCCAGATGGAGATGCTTACTTCTAATACAGGAAACGAAAGTATGGATTTGCTTATGACACGATTCCGTGATGATGACACTGTAATTAGCCGAATCTTAGAGAATATACCAACACAAGTAGGACAACCTGAACGTGGGATAAATCTGACAGAGATGAAACATTTTGAAGATTTTATTGAGTCGAGTGTTCTAAGTCTTCTTAATAAGTTACTTTCACAACCTGAGGGTCAGTTTCAAGATGGGTATAATCAACTTCTTGAGGGAAGAGCTATAACAGATTTGCAAAACAGATTGTTATCATTGGCAAACCCAAGTGCTGAACTTCAACGCAGATATTTTTATAAGGTTGTTCCAGGAAGACCGGATGAATTAGACACGAAATTACTTAAGTTATACAAGGGCAGAATACTGTATTTAGAAAAAAAAGTAAACTCAATTGTGAGAATGGCGGAAATAACTCATAATATTCCGATTGTGTTGCAGACAGTTGAAGAAGATAAGGTAGGAGGGTATATAGGGCAATTTAATGTGGCTCATTTCGCTATGCTTACAAACGATAAAACTGTTAATCTAGCTATTAATTTTTTTCCTGTTTGGCTTCAACGATTAGCAAATAAAAATGGAAATAAGTTGCCTTCAAATCTTCTTTCTGAGATATTTGTGGATGCAAAAAGAGGACAAGAAATGGGGGAAGCAGGACAAGTTTATGGTAATGTATTAATGACCCAATATCAGAATGAACTAAGAGAATACCTTGAAGCAAATGGGATTACAGGGGTTGATGATAATAAAATTCAATGGTTGACGCACGTAAAAAATCTTTCATTTATTACTACTGACGCATTTAGAGTATTAAAAGATACATCACCAGAATTGGGATGGGCACATGTTGCAATGGTTCGATATATGGAGGTTTTTAGACCTCAACTTCATGCACTCAATATTGGACGAAGAGGTAGTGTAGAAAAAAATGTCTATGCTTCAGCTAAAATAGTTCCTCTATTGCCGTGTACCCCTGAAGAGATAGGGATAGACTCATATGAGAGGATTCGAGCTAGAGGAGGTCAAATGAAGGAGGGGAAATATGGGAAAACAGATACAGAACTCGCTATACGGGAATCAATCAACGCGATGGATGCAAAAGATAATGACTGTGTAAATGCATTCTTTTTTGAATGGGTGATGAATCAAGTTTCAATGGATGTATTTGAAGACCTTGGAGGATGGAGATTAACGGGATATTATATCTTGTATAACGAGTTGCAAGGTAGAGGGAGTGGAAATGATACACCACCAAAAGACTGGAGTGATTTCTTTTCATGGATGTACATGGGGGAGGGCCCTGGGGTTCAGTCTGCATTCTATTTTGTTGAAAATAGAGTAGGAAGTGATATGGATAAGTGGGCTACGCGTATGAAGGGATATAGAGATATCTTAAAAAAAAGATATTCAGTATCACATGGATCTGAAGAAAGAAAATTGACAGATTGGGAGATTGACTCAGGAAACACAGGTGACTATGGAAAACGAGTTAGTCGTGAATTACGAGGAGGTGAATTGGGGCATGAAAGATATTTTTCAGTTAAGGTAGATAGAGGAAGAGGTATCGAACAACGGAATTATACAGAAACAGAAATGAAATTACTTCGAAGCAGATCAATCCGAGGAGAGATAATGTACACAGCATTTTTAAAGGATCCTGGATCTGCTTTAGCTGTGATGCATCAGAGTATGACATTTTTTACTGATAGCCTCACTAAAAGTGGAAAGATACTTGCATCATTTAGAAATCCATCTGGTACGGGAGATCCAATAAAAATAGAAATGAAGGCGTCTGATTTTTACTTTAATGATAATTTCGTAGCAGTGGATCAACAAACAGGACGTACTTTTTCTCATAATGATTTAGTTGTGGGAGATAAAGAAAAAATAGGTGTTATAAGGACCTATGTTATTCCACGATATCGTGAAGAAGGTGTGCCACATTTAAAATATATAATGGATTTTTATGGAAAAGCAACAGAGCTCTTTGGTGACAAATCAAAAGCAATTGAAAAAATTGATACAATCTTGAAGTTAGGTACAGCACGCTTGCGTAATGACAAAGTTCCTCGAAGTGTATTGAGGCGAGATGATCTATTTAAAGATCCTCAACATCCAACTCATGATGAACAAATAGTAGCCGATCTTATGTTTAGTACATTTACTTTTGATGGAAGTAATTATGATGGATTTCAGAATTACTTTATAGGATTAGTTGGTGGAACAAGCCCTGCAATTATGACACAAACATTTGGTGATTTTTCTATCCCAACTGGTGGATCAATAAATGATGTACCGAGTCTTGGAAAATTAAATAATTTTTTTAATCTATGGGCAAAGTCACAATTTGAAGTAGATGGATTGGTTGGAGCACCAAAATTTTCTGACTATAGTCCTGATGCAGGTATAAAATATTTACAATTGCAAGGTCCAAATCCATATGCGAGATTTTTTGGGGATGCTGGGGAAGTTCATAAAGTGACTACTAGTTCACAAAAAATATATGGAATGATAAAAAATATTGCTGTGACTGGAGATATAAAGTCACTGATTGAGATGGTAGAAAAAAACTTAAAAAAAATAGAAAGTATCCTATCAAAGCCGACAATGCAAAAACACATATTTTTGGAGCTGTATACAGTAATTAGTGCATTTAAGGGAGATGCATCTACAGATGAGGTTCTTATTGGATGGTTAAATCAGATCTCACAGGGTCGTAGGTCAACATTCGCATTAGACGAGTTTAAAGGAGATTGTAAGATGTCTCCAATGAGTCTTGATTCTATTTCAACAATATCACGTAGATTGCAACTTACAAGTTATCTAAGTGATTTTGGACAGAATTCTGGTTCGATGTTAATGCAGGCATTTGGAGTAAGTGCTCACACAAGTGAGCAAGTGGATAAGTGGCTTTTAGTAAATAAGATAATTCCAAATGTAGTTGTATACGCTATTTTAATCTGGCTTATATATGGAGGATGGGAAGCAAAAGATGAGTTAGATTTGGAGGATGGAAAAAAGAGACGATAAAATAATTATTTTGCTGTAAGCATCTTGCATTTGCATGAGAAATATAGTCTAATTATGATATGAAATCTCGGACTATTATCTTCTTCTTTATAGTTAGTACATTTTTATTTGTATGTCAGCCAGCTCGCGCACAGGGTGCTTCAAATTGTGGAATTCCCTATACGGGAGTGGGAGACCCAAATCCTATTGGTAATTATGCGTGTTGTGGAAGTGAGGTTGAATTAATTAAAGAAATAACAAATCAAGAATTTGTAATAAGTATGATTGGTAAGGTACCTGTTGTTGGAGATATATTAACAAGTCCAATAATAAAACCAGCCTTTATGCCCATATTGAACATAATTAATCCGTTGGATTTTCCGAAAGCAATAATTCCTTTTTGGCCCTTAGGAACAATTGGTGATAGAATAAAAGCATGGGGGTTGCTCGATAATTCGGCGGGAGACTATTGTAATGGAGGAGTTCCGATTGGGAAACCAGGATTTCCTGGATGTTATTGTAGAGCGAGTGCAAATGGTAATTTGGCTTCTATTGGTCAACTTTGCAGGAATATCACTACTGATGCTGAGCAAAAGGCCTGTTTTGATTGTATAGGAATAGAAGTAGGTACAATTTCAAGAGGCCGTTATACGTATCAGGGTATAGTATATAAAGAAGGTAGAGGGGTGTGGACTGCAATGGGGTGTATGGATAAAAACTTGCAGGGGTTTGTACAGAATGTAATTCTAGGGTATGGAATAGGACTTTCAGGTCTATTTGCATTTTTATGTGTGATATACGGAGGATTTCAGTATTCATATTCTCGTGGTAATAGTGAAAAGATAAAAAAAGCACAAGAGTTATTGACTTCATGTTTAGTTGGGTTATTGTTTATTATCTTCTCTGTACTGATTCTTCGAATTATTGGAGTTGATCTGCTACGTATACCTGGATTATCGTGATACGATTAAGGTATAATTTGATTTGTGATCTTGGTATTTCTTCAATTTGAAAGAAGAGAACTGGGACACACTTTAGAATTCCTTCATTCTATGCTTCTAGGCTTTAGGAAGCTGGCGAGCTTATCTTTCCTTTTTTTTTGGGGGACCGTATAATAAATTGTGTCTGAGAGATGTAAAATAAAATATTACAAATACATTTCAAAAGACCTATGAAACAAACAGAAGAATATCAACAAGACATAATCATGGCGAGTCTCAAAAATTTAAGGAATGCAATGGGAGAGAAACTTTCATTTGAAAAGTTTGTAGCATCGTCAGTACAAAGCATCATGATGCTAGAACGAGAAGAATACTTAAGAGAACTCACAGAACAAGGAGGAAAGGACAAGGGAGGATATGAACCCTCGCCACTGTACCACCACTTAAGCTAAATTTAACTCCCCTACAAAACGTTTTTTTCTCCACTAAAATAGAGCTATTATGGTAGATGCACACACAAAACCTAAGAGGAAGGTATAT
>Ga0194060_10002769_pt1 | contig 12478 bp, 10 predicted proteins | sample SepL225m_MetaG_FD_163427 | JGI IMG/M metagenome (GOLD analysis project Ga0194060, IMG submission 163427) | Anoxic zone freshwater microbial communities from boreal shield lake in IISD Experimental Lakes Area, Ontario, Canada - Sep2016-L222-5m | ecosystem: Environmental > Aquatic > Freshwater >... | reverse complement strand
AGCACGGCAACGCTGTTATTTTGGGACGAGGCGCAAATTTTATTTTGCCTCCAAAGGAAAATGTTCGCATCAGGTTGATCGCTCCCAAGGAGGATCGGATCGCAAGGGTCATGGCTAACCGTGGTGTATCAAAAAATCAGGCTAATGAATATGTGACAATGACAGAATCCGACCGGAAAGGCTTTATCATGAAGTACTTCCATACAGACGTCGGTGATCCGTCCCACTATGACCTGGTCATTGATACGAGCCGGATGGGAATTGACGGAACGGTGGAGGTTATCAAACACGCCTATAATATTTGTACGAGAGGGAAGAAGGGTGAAACTTAAGGACATTCGAATAATAGCTACGAATTGGGACGTCGATGTCAGAGTTACTCGTTCCAAACAGGATATTATCCGGGACATCCAGACCAAAGAGGGCAATGCCCCTTGTTTTGCACCCAAGAGGAATGTAAAAATGATTGTTTATGGAAGGAAGAGTGCCTTTAGGGAGAAGCATCGGGAATCGTAGCCTTCAAGGTTTTGCATGCGACCACAAGTCCGGCCAATCTTCCCTGGCGCGACCTGGGTATAACTATTGTAGATTTCAGTTGGTGTCGCCATGAAGGATCATGAGAAATCGAAAGAGCAGCTAGTTGAGGAAATGTCGGATTTGCGCTTGCAAAATGCCTCGCTGCGACAATCAATAACTGACGGAATGTTGTCCGGGCTTGTAGTCGAGGAATCCCGTCGTTATGCCGAAAGCATCGTGGAAACTGTTCGAGAACCTCTTTTAGTTCTGGATAAGGACCTAAAGATAATCTCGGCTAATCGCAATTTTTACCGCACTTTCAAAGTCCTGTCGGGAGAAACGCTCGGATGTTTTATTTATGATCTCGGAAATAAGCAGTGGGACATCCCCAAACTCCGTGAATTGCTGGAAACAATCCTTCCTCAAAACACAGTCTTTGATAACTATGAGGTGGAACACGAGTTTGCTGATATTGGACGCCGTGTAATGCTTCTGAATGCCCGACAAATTCAACGAGTGTTGGGCAAAGAGCAGATTATCCTGTTGGCCATCGAGGACATAACCGAGCGTAAGCGCCTTGAAGTCCTGTTAACTGACTCTGAAGAACGCTTCAGACGTCTTTTTGAGACTGCAAGCGATGGCATAGTGCTTCTTGAAAAAAGCGATGGGAAGATCGCCCATGCTAATCCGGCGACCGAGAAAATGTTTGGCTATACCCAAAACGAAATCATCGGCAATAAGCTTCAGGACATTGGTGTTATGCTCAATATGGTTGATTTCCAAACTCTAATGCTCAATTTGGACAAGAGTGGCATTATCAATTACAGTGATGTTCCGATAAAAACTAAGTCCGGGCAGCTTATCGCTACGGATATATATCTCGTAGACAGGGCACACCTGGCACAATGTAATATTCGCGACATCACTGAGCGCAAGCGTGCCGAGGGAGAAAAGGCAAAGCTCGAAGAGCAGCTCCTGCAGGCTTACAAGATGGAGGCCATCGGCACCTTGGCCGGCGGTATTGCCCATGATTTCAATAACATTCTTGCGGCCATCATTGGTTACACAGAAATGGCCATATATGGAGATAAGAAAGAAAGTCAGAAAAAATATTTGCAGGAAACCATGAAGGCTGCTGAACGGGCGAAATATCTGGTCAGACAGATACTTAGCTTCAGCCGACAAGACAGTCATGAGATAAAACCACTGGACTTCAAGGTGCTACTGAATGAATCAGTCAAGTTTCTCAGGGCGTCCATTCCGACCACCGTCGAAATCAGGCAGCACTTTACCGATGAATCCTGCAACATCATGGCAGATCCAACTCAAATGCATCAGGTTATTATGAATCTCTTCACTAATGCGGCTCATGCGATGAAGCAGGCGGGGGGTGTGTTATCGACGGAACTATCTATCATCGAATTATCCAAAGGCGAAATCCCCCTTCATCCCGATCTTCAACAGGGGTATTATGTCAAGCTGACGGTTAGCGATACCGGTCACGGCATTGATCCGGTGAATATCCTGCGCATCTTTGATCCTTTTTTCACAACCAAAACCCAAGATGAAGGGACCGGCCTCGGCCTGTCCGTCGTCTATGGCATAGTCAAAAGCCATGGCGGTGCGATCCATGTTTACAGCGAACCGGGAAAAGGAACCAGCTTCAACATTTATCTCCCCAGGATCATCTGTGAAGAGGCTGTAAATAAAAGCGTGTCCGAAACTGTCATTGGAGGTGCGGAATCCATCCTCTTTGTGGACGATGAACCAGCCCTGGTTGATATTGGCACCAGTTTGCTCACGTCCTTAGGCTATAAAGTAACGGGCACCACGAGCAGCATCGAGGCACTTTTGTTATTCCAAGCCGCACCCGCAGATTTCGATCTCCTTGTCACTGATATGACCCTTCCGAAAATGAGTGGCATTGATCTTTCGCGGAAAATTCTTAAGATTCGCAGTGACATTCCAATTGTGCTTTGTTCAGGTATCCGTGATTCGGATACAGAAGAGCAGGTTAAATCCCTGGGGATCAGGGCCTATTGCATGAAGCCTCTGACACGGAAAGATCTGTCCCGGGTGATCCGTGAGACGTTGGATGCACGCGACTTCGAAATCTATAAAGGCTGAAATGGTAACGAAAACGGTCGGCTTATAACAATCTTTAGCTCAATCATGCAATGGCGATCGCGCAAGACACGGGTAAAACACTATATACCGCAAAAGAAAAAGGCAGAAACCGTGTAGAAGTTGACAATAATGTCGATGAATAATATAATAATCCGACTAGGTTTTTATTGTTAAGTTCCTTCGGTAAAGCTAGCAGATGAAGGTGTATGTGGAAGACCTCGTGAGAGTGTTCAGTTGCACGGGCTCAGGGATCATAGCGGCGGTTTGGCTGTAAGTAAAAAACTTGACTGGTCCGCATGAGCGCAGCAGGACGAAAGTTTACAGTCATAACTGGTAATCTTCACCTCAATCCAAATCGAAACCCCTTTGGAGGTATAATTTTTTTGACGTACACCTCCTTCCCTTAGGACAATACCGTTGCTTATTGAAAAAAAGGAGGAAGAGCAGGTGAAGTTTTCTTTTTCCCGGTGGCCTCTAAAGAACGTTTTCTTTCTGGGAACAGTCAGTTTGTTGACCGACATAAGCCGGGAAATGATTTTTCCTCTGCTACCCTTGTATCTTACATCGGTTCTAGGGGCAGGCACGGCCTTCGTCGGGCTGGTCGAAGGAATCGCCGAGAGTACCTCCAGTGTCTTGCACCTCCTTGCCGGTTGGCTCTCCGACAGGATACGGAAGCGTAAAACATTGATGCTATGGGGCTATGGTCTTTCGGCCGTAACCCGCCCCCTCGTAGCGCTCGCCACCGCCGGATGGCATATCCTGCTGGTGAGATTCGTGGAGAAAGTGGGGAAGGGAATCCGAGTGACGTCCAGGGATGCGCTCATTGCCGAGTCTGCCACAGTAGAAAACAGGGGCAAAAGTTTTGGCCTCCATCGCTCCCTGGACAATATAGGGTCCATTATCGGTCCCCTGCTCGCCTTTTCACTCCTCGCACATCTCGGAAATAATTATCGACTTGTTTTCTGGATCGCCTCCATTCCTGCGTTTCTGGGCCTCGGCGGCCTGGCATTTTATGTTTCCGAAAAGGAACGGGCAATCGATAAAACCGAAAAAATCACCATAAAGGGCTTGTTCGATCTTAAACCATTCCAAAAAAACTTTAAATGTTTCTTACTCATAACGGCTATCTTCGAGATGGCCAATTCGAGCAATGCCTTCTTGCTCCTCAGAGTTAAGGATGTCGGTTTATCTGTCGAACTGATCCCTATAATCTATCTCTTCTGCAACATATTCAAGACGGTCAGTTCCCTACCGGGAGGAATGCTCTCCGATAAATTGGGACGGCGCAATATGCTGGCCTGTGGATGGGTGATCTACGGATTGAGCTATCTGGGTTTTGCTTTTTTCACCTCCGTAAGTCAGGCCTGGGTAATCTTTGGCATTTACGGGCTCTTTTCCGGTATGACTGAGGGAATAAAAAAGGCGCTCGTGACTGATTTAGTCCCCCAGGAAATTCGCGGCGCTGCTTTCGGACTGCACAGTTTCATCTCCAGCTTTATCCAATTGCCGGCGAGCCTGTTGTTGGGAATAGTTTGGCAAAAATATAATGCCGTCATCGCTTTTTCTCTGGGAGGAGGAATGGCGATAGCAGCCGGGTGTCTCCTCCTCATCTTCATTCCGTCGAAACAAACGTGAGGTAAAGGGCTTCCAGCAAGGATGATGGTATATCCACCAGACAAACCGTAAGTCCGCCACGAGTCTGCACAGGAGGCCCCTACCCCGTTAATCATTAAGCATGAGCAACCCCTGGACTAATATCGTTATCAGTCTAAGGGCGACATCATGAACTCAAGGCCACGCTTCGCCAGTTCTTGCACATAGGTTGCGCGTATTTCTGGGTCTTCATCCTTGTATTCAATCTGGTTCCCTCCATCTTTTGTGCTGAACCACCAGTTTTCACCCTCGGAAAAATGCTTGCCCGTGAGATGAATCTGGCTGCCCCAGCGTAGAGCCAGATAACGGGCCGGTTTGTTTCCTGTGTTGAAGTGCTGATGAAACTGATTTCTTCCGGGGACAATGAAGCTGCCTCGCTGCCAATCAAAACGTTGGATCGGCTGCCCTTCATGCCACAGGAGTGTGTAACCTTCTCCCTCCAGAATTAAGATATGGGCGCCAGGGGCATGGCGGTGCGCCTTTTTATAAACCCCTACCTCAAATTCAGAAATATGTGATGCCATGGTATTGCTGGACAACTCAAAGCGGATACTTTTTCCGCCCTTTGCCCGGGCTTCAAAGTCCTGGAGCTGAAAGTCTCCCACGTTCGGAATATAGTTTGATATCCACATCTTCTCTTTTTCTGTATCCAGAATCAGTTTGCCGTTGCTGCTGAAATAGTCCCTTTCCCCGTTGAAGCGATCCCTGAAAACAAATGGGTTATTGGAAATAAAATCATCGTTATGAAACAGGTCGATCACGGGTGGAGCATCGGTAACCGCCAGATAGCGGGCCGGCTTTTCCCTCGAGTTAACATGTTGGTGCCAGGCATTTAAGGGAACGGCAAACAGTGTTCCAGCCTTCCACTGACATGTCACTTTGTCGCCGCCCTCATGCCACACATCCGTATGCCCCTCACCGTCTAATACCACGATCATCTCTTCGTACAAATGCTTCTGTGGCCGCAAACGGGTGGTCGCTGGGATTTCACATATATATGCGGCGTTGCAATCATCGGCCCCGTAAAGGCAAATGTGGATGCCGAGCCCACCTTTTCTTGGCCAAGGCGCTAAGGAAACTGTGCGCACATCCTTAATCATATAATCACGAATCACGCCGATGCCATCTGATTGGAGCCATTTTTCATAGGTAGTTATTTTTTGGATAGTTGCTTTTTCCTTGCTGTCTTGCATCGGATTACCTTCAGTAATAGAAAAAACAGTTTCAATAATCCCTCATAAAGGGACACATTGGTTATGATCAATAGTTCTGAGCTCGCACCTGGAAATAAGCTTCCGGATGTTTGCAAGCTGGACATTTGGCGGGAGCTTCCTTTCCTTCCACAACATAACCACAATTCCGGCAGTGCCACTTGATGTTAGTATCCTTTTTAAACACCTTCCCTTGCTCAACGTTTTCTAAAAGAGTCCGGTATCTCTCTTCGTGATATTTTTCAACCTTAGCAATCTGGGTAAAGGTGTTAGAAGCTTCAGTAAATCCCTCCTGTTTTGCAGTATCAGCAAAATCCCGGTAAAGTTGTGACCATTCTAACTTCTCTCCGTCCGCAGCTGCTTTTAAATTGGCAGCAGTGTTACCAATTGTCCCCGCTGGATAAGAAGCAATTATTTCTGTTTCTCCTCCTTCTAGTAAACAAAAAAAGAGTTTTGCATGTTCTTTCTCATTATCAGCTGTTTCTAAAAAAATATCTGCAATCTGTTCATAACCCTCTTTTTTTGCTCTACCTGCAAAATATGAATAGCGATTTCTTGCTTGGGATTCGCCGGCAAAAGCAGCGAGTAAGTTCTTTTCCGTCTTGCTTCCTCTCAATTCCATGATGATTCTCCTTTCTAATTGAGCAATTATTGGGCTCTCTGTGTATGCCCAAAAAGTACTTGACACTGCATATGTCAGACGATGCATAGTATACGAAATAGAAATAAAATCAAGAACGGTGGAGGCTCAGGGTATCACGTTTTTGCTCTTTAATGAAACGGATGGTCGATGCTCCAGCTATTAACGTTAACAAAGATATTATCATGAGGACATTTCTACTCCCGATCAAGTCAGCCAATAGGCCGCCAATAAAAGGTCCAATGATTTGTCCCGAGAATTGTGCTGATTGCAAGGTACCAAGCCCCTAACCTATTTGATCTTCTGGCAAACCAATCGAAACCAAAGCAATGAACGTTGGAATCATACCTGAACATATTCCATGAAATGTTCTTAATGACAGTAGTTGTGCCGGCTGTATGACAAAAAATGATACACCAGCTTTGATCAAGCGGATTCACATTTCTACTCGTGTCACCACACCATGAAGCTTATTCGGGGGCAGTTTGTAAAATTGGAGAACATTGGGTGTAAGTTTCTTAATCAGAGAAAATATCTTCCAGATGATTTTCCTGGCAATAATATCCTCGACACCATAGAAGATGACCTTTTCTTTAATGCCTGCTTCGCTCAGTATTTTTTCCACATCAACGACTTCCATGTATCCGATATGAATTTCAAAATTCCTTAGCCCCACTGATAGATCCTCTTTAAAATATGCTGAGACACCAAAAGGATAATCCCTGCGTGTTATAGAAACAATAATGTTCTCCTCATAAACAATATTGTTCATGAACATAGTGTGGACAATATAGGGAGGTATTACATTTGCAGTCCTAGAAAAAAAAAGCGCCTGTCCCTTGATCTTATTTAAAGCAGAATAAATCTGATTGTAGCTCAACAAAAACACGTCGACGGCCAATGGCTTCAGGGCCTTATACAAACGGCGCTGTCCGTTTACATAGATCATGTTAATGCTAAATGGAATGAACGCGATTATCAGCGACCAGTAGCCACCATGAGGGATCTTATACGTATTCGAAAGAAGGTATGTCGCGGAAATCATCATGACAACAAACGCCGCAAAGGCATGGAATGGTTTCGCCTTGCGCAGAAATATCCAGGTCATCAGGAACCCAGTAATAGTCATGGTTCCAGTAACAGCCAGCCCATAGGCTGCTGCAAGGCGACTCGATTCTCGGAATTGGTACATGATGAAGAGCACTGAGAACATGAGGAACCAGTTGACGGAGCCTATGTATATCTGGGAACGTAACTTCGTGGAGGTATAATCCACCTTGAAGATAGGCATGATGTGGGTGTTAATGCCCTGGAACACTATGGAGAACATTCCGCTGATCATGGCCTGCGAAGCTATGATCGTGGCAATGATACTAAGTATCAGGAAGGGTATATAGAGGATGCTCGCCTGATGGAAGATCATCTCAAAAAGCACGTTTTTTGCTTCAGGGTGGGCGATAATGTAAGCCCCTTGGCCTAAATAGTTTATCAAGAGTGCAACAAACACGAAATACCAGGCTTCCACGATGGGCTCCCGTCCTAAATGTCCCATGTCAGCATAAAGTGCTTCGCCACCCGTGGCACAGAGAATCACCTCAGAAAGCACGATGAATGCAGCGAAACCGTTGTCCAGGAAAAAACGTAAAGCATACCAAGGATTCAGGGCTTTGATCACAATTGGCATATGAACGATGGAAGTGATGCCGGAAGCAGAAAGCACCAGAAACCACAACACCATAAGAGGACCAAATGCCCCGGCAACCTTATCAGTCCCCCGGCGTTGAATGAAAAAGAGAGCTACTGCAATCCCTCCGGCAATCATGATGAGGGTGTTCTGCTGCGTGGTCTCGAAGCCCGGGATGAGGAGTATACCTTCTACGGCAGAAAGGATGCTAATCGCCGGTGTAATAACGCCATCACCGATGATGAGCGAGATACCGATATAAGAAAGCATGGAAACGAAGGCGACTTGTTTGCCTGTCCTCAAAAGCGGCACGAGTATCTCTCTGAGCACAATTGTGCCGCCCTCGCCTTGCTTGCTGAGACTCATGGCAAGCACAGCGTACTGGACCGTAACGAGGAAGAAGAGCGTCCAGACGACCAGAGATAGAACACCAAATATGTTTGCTTCGGTACGCTTTGTCAATATGAAAACGACTGTAAGGGTATAGATGGGACTCGTACCAATATCGCCAAAAACAAGGCCAAGGGACTTTATTATCTCATAATATCGTGATTCATTATTCGACATATCTAACCTAAGGTAACCTGGAGGGGTTTATTAGTCATATTCAAAAAAGGGATCTGTTCAATATGCTTGATTATAATCTTAAGGTGCCAAATAAAAATTACCTATTCAGGTGAGTAGATGGTCTGGTACCGGACAGGCTGTAACTCCTGGTCGGCGGGTAAGGGGATAAGGAGTTGCTCGGAGACATTTAACCATTGATATTCAGGTCGAATACTCCGTAATTTTCCCGTGTCAGGGGGCTGGGCATGTAGGGAATGACGATAGAGGACATGCAGGATGCATACGCAGTTTTCTTTGTCTTGATCAATGGTGTATTTCGTCATGAATTTGACCGGCGTGATATTGTTTTCTTCCGTCAGCTTAGCAACATCCACTATTGGTATCTTTATGAGGACAAATTTGCTTACTCCCCGTTCACTTATTTTTGTCAACGCTCTGTCTGTGGCACTGGCAATATATACTGTTGAGATGAAGTCCATTTTTCGTAAAAACTGTGCTGCTACCACCCCCGCTGTACGGCGGCCTCCAACAGTGTGATAAAAACCATGCCGTTCAAAGAGTTTGTGAAGTATGCTTTCGGCGTACTTTTCCCCATTTTCATATAATTCTTTTGCAATGTAACGTAGTTCTACGGCCATATCCTCTGCTGCTTCATCGAGCGGCCAGTCAATTCGGACATGGTAGTGGCTGAGGATATAGCGATTTTTTGCTTTCACAGAGGAGTCACTCTGAATGAGCAGGGCATAATCAAGAGGGGTAAGGTCGAAGACAAACTTATTGAAATCGGAATTGTCAAAATAACGGAGGTTTTTGCTGTAATCCTGGTGAAGTCTGACGCAGGATACACCTCCAATGGATTCCTTGGTGACTTTGTTGCTATCAAAAAAACGGATATATTTCCGATATTTTTCGGGAATTGTTCCTTCGCAGAACAGTACGAGGAAATTATTTTGGAGCATGTATTCCTGCTCGGTAACCTTGGCCCGGGGTTTTAGATCTCTTTTTAGGACGAAAGGATACTCCATATTAGCATTCTTAAAATTTTTATAAGAATCAACGAGGGCGTTTTCTATCAACATCATGTCAAGCTGATCACGCAAAACTTCATAAAGTGATCGCTTCAATCGATCCTTTAGGCTAAAGTTATGACGATGGGGCCAACGTGCCATGAATGGTCTCCTTACCAACTTATGCCATTGCGCAGTTTACCGCTAATTAACTTGGTTGAGTGAGTATGGAAGTAATGTAATAACATTGTGCATCTTTTATCAGACTTAATAAATATTTTCTTAAATGTCAAATAGATAGTTGTAACTACCAAATAATTTGAAAAATAAAACTGGAAAGAAGACCGTTTTAGAGCAAGTGCTCCTGCAATGATGTTATTGGCAGAGCTATTGTGCTGGAACTGTTTCGGTGCCTTGAAAGACTTGCTCAGCAGCAATGTATTGCAGGGTTTTCTCATGTTTAGGGAACAACGGTCGATTCGGGAAAGACCATCAACATTGCCTCTATTGAAGGCAATGTTGCCGTTGAAGGTCATGAAGAGGCGAAGGTTGGGGTGAATGTTTAGCGGTGGGGCACCATCCCTCCCAGTAGTTCCCCTCTAACCGGATGTCTTCTTCCCGTAAGGGGGCAATGTCGATCTTTCCGGCCAGGGCCTGGAGCTTGGGGTCACCGTAGACCTGCGGCTCCTGCCATGACCGGAACGGCAGCACTGCATGCAGCCCCACCGCTACGTTGTATGGGTAGCTCGTCCAGGCGTCCATCGCATCCAGAATTTCCTTCCCTGTTTGAACTTTATTCGTACGCATGGTGCGAATTTCGATATGTTCGATGGAATCCAGAGCGATCCCATTTTCTTCTATGGTCGAGCGCACCACATCGACGCCGGGCGTCGTATATAGAATGACCGGGTAGCGCTTGAACCAGGTCTGGGGTGTTGTCCAAAAACTCCCGAAATCTCTTGTGATATAATCCCAGTCGCACCCCATCGCGCCGGCAAAGCGCCAGAAGCCCAGTACCCCTTCCAGCACGTTCTTGTCCCCCGTGAAACCGCGCTGTGCCAGCAGGGCTGCTTCCACGCCGTTCCTCGCCATTGCTCCCAGGTGGTCGTACTTGGTCATGGGCGCATGGGAGCTGCTCATCACTTTTTTGAGCGTTGGCAGAGTTGCTCCGTAGGCAGCTATGCCTAATGCATTCTGCATCTGATCGGGCGTCAGTTTGAGGAGGCGGCCCGCTGCCGCAACGGCGGCCAGTGCTGCGTGTGCCGTACCCCGGACATCGGGCGTTAATTTCGCGCCAGCCTGATTGACCCGCCGGATCGCGCCGCCGACCCGCCCACCTGTTTCGAGACCGGCAAGGAGACCTGCAAGAAGGTCCGCTCCCGTTGCGCCCACTGCTTCGGCAACAGCGAGAGCCACCGGGACGACCACAGCGCATACATGTCCTTCCGGACCTACAGGCTCAAAATCCAGGGCGTTCGTGAGCACCGTATTCGCGAAGACCGCGGGCAGAAGGCTCGCCTTCTCGCTCCCGATCACCCGTGCCTCGAGGCGACCGTGCTCCGCCCGGACGAGTTCCGAGGCAATGCGTCCCGAAGGAGTGACAAGCCCGCCCACGGCACAGCCGAGACAGTCGAGTAGAATGCGCAGCGTTTCGTGCTGCACCTCCTCCGGTGCCTGTCGGGGATCCATTTCCAATATGAATTCTGCCAGCGCGCGTGTAACGCCGGTGACTGGTGTGTCCGTCATGATCGTTCTTCTCCTGTCTCTCCTATTTGATGAGTCTTAAGTTCCCAAGATCAGCGTGCTATGGATGGAACACATGCCCGGGGAAAGGATCTCCCCTCCATGGCCTGTCACCATGCAGAGTTTCGCATCCTTGACCTGACGTTCGCCTGCTTTGCCCCGGAGTTGTATGATTGCTTCGGAAAATCCTGTCAGATCGCCGTAGTGGTAGGCGGACAGCAAGCCTCCGCCTGTATTGATCGGAATATCTCCGCCGGGGGCCGTGTGCCCCTCTGCCGCATAAGGGCCACCCTCTCCCTTCTGGCACCAGCCGTAATCCTCCAGCTGCAGCAACACTTCCCCGGTAAAACAATCGTACAATTGGGCCAGGTCGAGGTCCTTCAGCTCTATGCCCGCCTGCTCGAAGGCGGCCTGCTTCGCAGGGGCAACAGCCAGGCGGGTATAGTTTTCCTTCTCCCACCAGAGCTTCTCCATGGCTTCGCCAAAGCCGATGCCCTTCACATAGATGGGCTGACGGGCGCAGTCCTTTGCCCGGTCGGCCATAGTCACAACCATCGCTACCGCCCCATCGGAAACCTGACAGAAATCCAGCAGGTGGTAGGGATAAACGAAGTAAGGCGAATTCTGGTGGTCTTCAATGGTCATGGGACGGCCATACATCTGGGCCCGCGGGTTCATCTGCGCCCACTGCCTCTGGGCCACCGCGATCGCCCCGAGGTGACGGCTCTGCGTACCATAGAGATGCATGTGACGGGAGGCAAAAAGGCTGTGGTGACTGGCGGCCCGCAGGTCGCCAAAGGGCTTGCCCCAGTAGCCTTCCTTGGCGGGACGCGTTCCCAGGCCCCGGTGGCCTCTCATCTTTTCCTTGGTCTTCCGGGAGTGGGACAAGTCTTTTACTGCGTTAGCCAAGACAATATAACGGGCCATGCCCAGTTCCAGGAATTTTGTTGCGGCCATGATGCCCATAGAGGCCATGGCCCCGCCCCGCCCGGTGCCGAAGTAAAACTTTACCGGCAAACCGAGCACGCGGGGAAAGGCATCACTGTGATGTGGGCTCTCCGCGCTTCCTGTGTTTAAGAGGATGTCGATGGCACCATCAATCTGTTCCCTTTTCAATCCGGCGTCGGCGATGGCCAACCGGGCCGCTTCCACCTGCAGTGACCGGGCCGTTGTCCCGGGCCACTCCCCCGTCAACATGCTCCAGCCGACAACGGCAAATTTATCGCAGAATCGCTTATCCATGAATATCTATCTTTCGAGTACCTGATGCTATTTCAAAAAATACTTATCGAAGACGGCCTTCCAGCGCTCCACCTGCTTTGTGGAATAG
>Ga0194060_10002767_pt1 | contig 12484 bp, 9 predicted proteins | sample SepL225m_MetaG_FD_163427 | JGI IMG/M metagenome (GOLD analysis project Ga0194060, IMG submission 163427) | Anoxic zone freshwater microbial communities from boreal shield lake in IISD Experimental Lakes Area, Ontario, Canada - Sep2016-L222-5m | ecosystem: Environmental > Aquatic > Freshwater >... | reverse complement strand
CACACTCCCGACGGCGCATCTCCTCCGCCTCGGCTCCCTTCTCGTCTCTTATGTCAATCAGCTCCAACGGGGAGTAGCGCCTGATCCGCCCGGCGTATTCGTCAACCGCTTCTTTTACCCACGGGTCACGGTTCTTGCCAATCCATAGTACTTTTAGTTTCATATCATCCTAAGCCACCTTACTACGCGCAACCTTAGCCTCCCACTTTGCAAGAACCTCTTCATGATCTTCAATAACAAAAGATTTTGAGCGGCGAGTGATATGGGCAAGGTTATCTAGTCTGCTTCGGGTATCAGGCTTAACTCGTAAGGTCAGACTGGCTGCTTTAAGCATTGATTTGCCTCCGTGTGAGACATCCGGATGCATAGTGCGACAATCGGGATGTATGGTCAACTGGAAAAATATAAACTCACCACCCGCCACACCCACTTCAGCATTAAAACTCGATGTTCAAGTTTTTATTGCTATCAGTGCTTCACCATGGGCGGCTAGTTTCAAACTCCCGACTGTCAGTGCTGGCGTTCTATTTTCTAGGCAGGCTCTTTGCTCTGGGTGGATTAAAAGGGCATGGTCAAGAAGTAGACCATCAAACGGGCACTGCCGACCGTCATTTTATTGGTTTTCCCGCCGCGCACTGACACTGTTTGAGATACTCCCGCATGCCTTGAAAAGTAGTCCTTTACCGAAATCCATTTGTTTCTGTACATGACTTTCTGGTTTTCGCGCAACTGGCTGATAATCTGACTGCATTGTGCCTTCAAACATCAATTGTCGGAAGAACAAGCTCCGCCACCGCCATCGTCACATTTTTGGATTTAACCTTTTTCAACAACAGCCGTCCACTGTTTGATGCCAGAATAGCCGCCGGCTCTGCAACACCGGCAGCGCCGACTGCAGCCATAGCATGCGCTGATGGGGGTGAGGGGAAGTCTGTGCGATTCAGTTCATCACTCTCATAACATTGAAGCGGGACGCCGAGGCGGGCGGCATACTGAAGAAGCCCCGGTTCGTCCCGTTTGACAGTCGCAGAGGCGATGGAGTGTATGCTTTTGGGGGATAGGGACATCTGCTTTAGATGACTGGTGACAAAGTCGGCGATTTCACCAACCGGAGTGCCACGGTTGCAGCCTATTCCGAGTACCAGATTGCGGGGGCGCAGGATCAGCAGTTTGTCCGGGGTCTCCTGTAGCGGGAGATCACGATTGGTGACAAACAGAAAACCGTCGGCTCGGCTCTCAACAGCTTCTGCAAAGGTGTCATAGAATTTGACCATGCCGCGACCCTGAAGCCGGTTGCGTGTCTTTCCGCTGGCGTCTACGACGGCAATCTCCAGATTATCCAGAAGAAGTGTGTTTAAATGCTTCACCTGCCGGATGTCGTCGATGACCCACCCCAGTTCTTTGGCCAGCATGTCAAAGGAGGGGAGACCGTTGGCGTCGGTTGCGGTTGTTATTACAGGGCAGGCTCCTACGGCAGAGGCGCATCGCTCAGCCAGTTCGTTCGCCCCCCCAAGATGACCGGAGAGGAGCGAAATCGAAAATTTACCGGCGTCATCCATTACAACAACCGCCGGGTCGCTCTCCTTGGACTCCAGCAGCGAGGCGATCATGCGCACTACTATGCCGGTGGCCATGATAAAAATAAAGCCGTCATATCTCTTCCAGAGCGAACCGATCCTGGTTTTCAGCCCGGAAGGGTCAAAAACGGAGCATATGTTACCGGCCAGTTCGGCATAGCGAGAGGAAACATGCAGATCCAGACCGGCTATGCTTTCAGACAATCTTCTCCCTAACTCTGCTCCCCCTCTGGTTATCGCAATTACCGCAACGCGCACTTCAGGCCACAACGCTTTCACGGAAGGCGTGCGAAAAGCCGCTGTCATACAGCAGTGATCTGGCTTTCAGACCCTCTTTTCTGGCGGCCAGAACATCCCCGACAATGATCAGCGCCTGCCTGTCGATACCGGCCTCGCGAACCTTTTCTGCGATATCAGCCAGTGTGCCATGAATGATCTGTTCATCATCCCAGGAGGCGCGGCAGACGACAGCGGCGGACGTCGCTGCAGTATAGGCCCCCTCCAGAAGCTGCCCGACAACCTTCTCGATCATTCCTACAGAGAGGTAGATCACAAGCGTTGCGCCTATCCGGGCAATTTCACGCAACTGTTCCCGCTCCGGCACCGGTGTGCGCCCCTCGATACGGGTAAAGATTACCGTCTGGGAGAGTTCAGGGAGGGTAAGCTCCTGCTTGAGTGCTGCCGCAGCCGCAAAAGCACTGGTCACCCCCGGCACGACCTGATAGGCGATACCGAGTTGGTCAAGTGCTGCCATCTGTTCCTGAATCGCTCCGTAAATACATGGGTCGCCGGTGTGGAGGCGGACGACAGACCTGTTGGCGGCCTGGCTGTTAATAATGACGGTGATGACATCGTCAAGAGTCATTCCGGCTGAATCATAGATATCCGCTTTGGTGGCATAAAGACGCACCAGCTTGAGATCAACGAGACTCCCGGCAAAAATGACGACATCGGCATGCCTCAAGAGCCGGGCACCACGGACAGTGATAAGGTCTGTCGCCCCAGGGCCGGCTCCTACAAATGATACGTTAATAGCCATACTCTCCTCATCATCTCCAAAAGATATGCGGAATACCGGAGTTTCTTGTAGTCCGAAACCATATTTCTGTCAAGCTGGAGTGAATCCGTCCACAATGATGCAGACGTCCCTTAATTTCTCGTACGATAGCGTCACACGTCTACCGGTATCTTTGCTATACTGCAAACGGCCTTAAATTGAGTTTATTTGACTTCGTAGGTTGGGTTAGCAGCCTCATCGCGTAACCCAACAGCCTTGATTGTTTTCAGCATGGTCATGTTGGGTTACGGCATACACCCGCCTAACCCAACCTACAAAAAGCTCAATTACTGACCTTGTGCAGTATACAAAATATTTTATATGTGGCGGTTAAAAGGCCAATCTATGGGATTCTGTAGATTCGTGCGTCAGTGGTGGGGTGGCAGCGCGGACTCTTTTACAAAACTATTACAAATGAAAAGTCAGTTTGCCTGCTATCATGCGACGAAATTTCATTCTCCGAGGAAGGATCAATAAATGACTCAACCTTTGAAAATAGGTAAACATACCGTCCAATATCCGCTTATTCAGGGGGGTATGGGTGTACGAATATCAGGTGGCCGACTGGCCGGGCACGTTGCAAAGTGCGGCGGCGTGGGGCTGGTCGCGGCAGCCGGTATAGCATTGAACAGCGGTCTCTACAATGGCAAAAACTATTTCCAGGCTGAGACGGCAGCGTTTAAAGCTGAACTTCGCAAAGCTTACGAGATCGCGCCGGATGGCATCATCGGCGTAAACGTCATGGTGGCTCTGGCCGATTTTGAACCGCTCGTCAGGGCAGCCGTTGCTGGCGGTGCCAAGGTTATCGTATGCGGCGCCGGTCTTCCGATGGGTTTGCCGGAGTTGACCGCAGACTATCCGGATGTGGCTCTTGTCCCTATCGCCTCATCGGTACGAGCCGCCCAGCTTATCGCCCGCAAATGGTACAAGACATACAAGCGGCTGCCGGATGCGGTGGTGGTGGAGGATCCTGACACAGCAGGCGGCCATCTCGGCGAAAAGATGGAGAATATCGGCACAGGTGAGTATGACCAGTACGCAACCGTCCGTGGCATAAAAGAATTTTTCCGGAGTGAATACAGTGCCGATGTCCCGGTTATCGCCGCCGGTGGTGTCTGGGATAGGGCTGATCTGGAACACGCCCTGGCCGAAGGGGCTGACGGCGTACAGATGGCAAGTCGCTTTGTCTGCACCACGGAGTGCGACGCCAGTGACGAATTCAAGCAGAAATATCTCGACTGCACTAAAGAAGAGATCGGCCTTATCATGAGTCCGGCCGGCCTCCCAGGCAGAGCCATTATCACAAACAGCGAGATGATGCGCCAGTATGACCTGGAGCATCATACCCCCTGCCGTATGGGGTGCCTCAAAAAATGCACATATAAAGAGAGCGGTGAGCGGTTCTGCATTGTTACCGCCCTCGATCGTGCCCAGCGTGGTGATGTCGATACCGGGCTGGTCTTTTGCGGCAGCAACGCCTGGAAGTCCGACCGGATTACGACTGTGCAGGCGATTTTCGACGAACTTTTCGGCTGAAACTGAATGGAGGGAATTATGCCTGATCTGCTGATTCAGAGAACCCGATCCGCATTTGACTATCAGCTCCTTATCAAGAACCTGCTCTTCTGCCCGGTAGTAGACAATCCGGAACAGGAGATCGTCTATCGCGATAAATTCCGTTATAACTACAGTGAGTTGCGGCAGCGGGTACGCCGTCTGGCCTGGGCGCTGACGGTGCTGGGGGTGAAGCCTGGCGACACAGTTGCGATGATGGACTGGGATTCGCACCGCTATCTGGAATGTTTTTTCGCCGTTCCGATGATCGGGGCGGTGCTGCATACCATCAATGTCCGTCTCTCCCCGGAACAGATTCTCTACACCATCGACCACGCCGAAGACGATGTGCTGCTGGTCAACAGTGAGTTCCTGCCGATTCTGGAGCAGATCAGGGGGCGTATCGATACGGTTCACAGCTATCTTCTGCTGAATGACGAACCGGCTGTGCCGCATACAACCATCCCCTTTGCCGGGGAGTACGAGGCGCTTCTTGCCGCCGCTTCTCCGGAATACGAATTCCCTGATTTCGACGAAAATACGAGAGCAACCACCTTCTATACAACCGGTACCACCGGTATGCCCAAAGGGGTTTACTTCAGCCATCGCCAGCTCGTGCTCCACACCCTGGGAGCTATGGGAGTCCTCGGTTCTGCCCTGGGGCATGGCCGCTTTCACTGCCAGGATGTTTACATGCCGATCACCCCGATGTTCCACGTCCACGCCTGGGGTGTCCCATACATCGCCACCATGCTGGGTGTCAAGCAGGTCTATCCGGGCCGCTATGTTCCTGACATTCTTCTGGAACTGGTGGAAAAAGAGGGTGTCACCTTCTCCCACTGTGTGCCGACAATTCTCCATATCCTGCTCAACCACCCCCACGCAAAGCGGATCGATCTCTCAGGGTGGAAGCTGATCATCGGTGGTGCTACCATGTCCCGCGCCCTCTGTATTGAGGCTCTTTCCCGCGGTATTGACGTATTCACCGGCTACGGCATGTCCGAAACATGCCCGATACTGACACTGGCTCACCTGACGCCGGAGATGCTGGAACTTTCAACGGAAGAGCAGGCGGCAATCCGCTGCAGAACCGGCCGCTCACTGCCGCTGGTCGATCTACGGGTGGTTGACGGAGCGAACATAGAACAACCCCGCGACAACGTAACACCGGGTGAGATTGTAGTGCGTGCCCCCTGGCTGACTCAAGGGTATCTGAAAGATCACAAGGCGTCGGAGCGCCTCTGGGAAGGAGGGTGGCTCCATACCGGCGATGTGGCGGTGCGGGACGAACTTGGATATGTGCGCATCACCGACCGGAGCAAGGATGTCATCAAGGTGGCTGGCGAATGGCTCTCATCGCTGGAGCTTGAGGATATAATTGCCCATCATCCCGGCGTCGCCGAGGTTGCCGTAATCGGCGTACTTGACGAAAAATGGGGGGAGAGGCCGCTGGCACTGGTGGTTCCCCGCCCTGACAGCGGGGTGAGTGAGAAGGATGTCATTCACCATGTCAGGGAGTATGCCGACAAGGGGCATGTCAGTAAGCAGGTTGTGCTTATGAAGGTGCGCTTTATTGAGGCTATTGATAAGACCAGCGTGGGGAAGATCAGCAAGGTGACGCTGAGGGAGAAGTATGCCTGAACAGGATTCAGCTTCCGGGAGCAAAGCGCCGCTGGACGATAGGCCGGCGGTTTATGAGTGGGAATTTGCCATACAGTATCACGAAACCGACCAGTACGGCTTTGTCCGGCATACCGCGCTGCTCAACTTCATGCAGACCGCCAGCGTAGAACACGCAAAACTGCTGGGTGTGTCGGTAAACGCCATGCTGAAAGCCGGATACACCTGGGTGCTGTCGCGTGTTCACCTTACCATAACTTGCTACCTGCGCGCCGGTGACACCGTCAGAATCCGTACCTGGCCGGCGTTACGAACCCACCGTTTTACTGTCCGGGATTTTGAAATATATGATGGCGCGGGGACATTGATCGGCACTGCCACGACATCGTGGGCGGTGCTGGATATGGCGACGCGCCGACCGGCTCTGCTGGGCTCCGTTCTCCCTGACTTTCCACTGACTCCGGCGCGTGCGCTTCAAGATGATTTCGGCACCCTTCCGCAACTCAAAAACCGGGAACGAGAGCAGACAATTCCTGTGCTGCGAAGTGACCTTGACAGCAACAGGCACGTCAACAACACCGTGTATGTATCCTGGGCTCTGGAGGCGATCCCGGACGAAATCGACCGCGACTTCAGGCTGACTTCCCTCGAAATCGGCTTTAAGGCCGAAGCACTTTACGGCGATGTAATAAGAACTATGGCAACCGCCTCCGCCGAATCTTCAAGCTGTTTTATCCACCTCATAGAAAACGCCGCCGATGGCCGGGAGCTTGCCAGGCTGCGTACCTGCTGGGAGCCGAAACTATATGGATATTAAAAGAGCAGAACAGGGCATCAGAAACCATCTGGTCGGCCATAGTAACTACTGAGGTAACGCCTTGAAACGTATATTCGATTTCATCTGTTCATTAGTAGCGTTTTTTTTCCTTGCAATCCCGATGTTGCTCATCTCCCTGCTGGTCAAGCTGACATCGCCGGGGTCGGTTCTATATTGGTCCGACCGTGTGGGTAAAGATAACCGCATATTCAGGATGCCCAAATTCCGCACTATGCGTACGGATACTCCGGCAGTTGCCACTCATCTGCTTGGGAATCCGGATCAATGGCTGACTCCGATTGGCAGGTTCCTCCGCAAATCCAGCCTGGATGAGCTGCCGCAGCTCTGGAGCATTCTGGCAGGGGAGATGAGCATTGTCGGGCCCCGTCCGGCTCTTTTTAACCAGAATGACCTGATAGTTCTGCGGACAGAGAAAGGGGTGCATACACTTACCCCTGGCCTGACCGGCTGGGCACAGGTTAATGGACGTGACGAACTGCCGATACCATTGAAAGTAGAGTTTGATGAGTGGTATCTCGCCAAACGTTCATTTTCACTGGATATGAAGATCATTCTTATAACATTCTTAAAAGTGTTGAAAAAGGAGGGGGTTACCCATTGAGAAGCGACTCCGGATCGGAAGTTGGCATTCAGACTTTTTAAAATAAGAATCTTTTTACTTGCGTTAGAAGCATGAGTTCAAGTATATTCGCCTCGTTAAATTTTGAAAATATAAAATTTACTTGGATAATCAGATGTTTACAAGACGACGCCTGATAGTTTTTCTTTGCGATGCAGTGCAGATCACTCTTGCGCTGTACCTTGCGTTTCTGCTGCGGTTTGATTTCACGATTCCTCAGGAACAGCAGGGGCTGTTCTGGGAATGCCTGTTTGTTGTCATTGTAGTCAAGCCTCTGGTATTTGTTCTAACCGGTTTTTACAACAGTCTCTGGCGCTATGCCTCACTCCAGGATGCGGTTGAAATCCTGAAAGGTGTTGCGCTCTCCTCCGTACTGGCTGTTCTTACTGTTTTGTTTCTTCGCCAATTTTCTCCTATTCCCCGCTCCATTTTTGTTCTCGACAGTTTTCTCCTCTTTGCGCTTATGGCGGCCAGTCGGCTTGTCTGGCGAATCTGGCGCGAAACATATATCGTCGGCAGCAGTTGTGAAGGGCCGCGTACGCTGATTGTCGGCGCAGGTGATGCGGGGAGCCTGTTATTAAAAGAGATTCGTCGCCAGCCTCACTCCTCCTACAATATATGCGGTTTTATAGACGATGACCCTGAAAAGAGAGGTATGCGACTGCACGGTGTTCCGGTACTTGGCTCCACTAAACAGCTCAAATCCCTGATCATAGCCAACGAGATTGAGGATGTGATTATTGCCATGCCTTCGGCTGCCGGTAAAGCGATTCGTGGAATAGTGGATTCCTGTAAAAATGCCAATGTTACTTTCAAAACTTTGCCAAGCATCAGTGAGTTGATAGATGGGACACTAACCGTCTCCCAGATAAAGAATGTCGAAATCGAAGACCTGCTGGGTCGTGATCCGGTTATACTCGATCGTGATTTGATTGGAGTATATCTGACCGGCAAACGCGTGTTGGTGAGTGGGGCGGGTGGTAGTATAGGCAGCGAGATCTGTCGTCAAGTCGCCCAGTTTAATCCCAATAAACTGATTTTGCTTGAGCAGGCTGAAACCCCTCTGTATGAGATAGAAAAGGAGCTGGCGGGTCGGTTTCCAAATCTGCGAATACTGCCCCTGGTGGCAGATGTGCGCGACCGCAACAGGATAATGCAGGCTTTTGATGAGTATGCACCTGAAGTGGTCTTCCATGCCGCAGCCTACAAGCATGTACCGATGATGGAATATAATCCGGTGCAGGCTGTGCTGAACAACATATTCGGCTCTCAGAATATTGCCGATGCCGCTCATAGTTTCAAGGCAAAAAACTTTGTGATGATATCCACCGATAAGGCTGTTAACCCGACTAATGTGATGGGTGCCACGAAAAGAGCTGCAGAAATATACATCCAGGCGTTGTCACGAACCAGCAGCACAAAGTTTACAACAGTGAGATTTGGTAATGTCTTGGGAAGTAACGGCAGCGTTATACCGCTGTTCAAGCAGCAGATATTGAAGGGTGGGCCGGTAACGGTCACAGATAAACGCATCATCCGATATTTCATGACCATCCCGGAGGCTGCCCAGTTGGTGCTGCAGGCGGGGAGTATGAGAGGTGGAAGCGAGATACTGCTGCTTGATATGGGAGAGCCGGTAAGGATAATTGATCTTGCCGAAGAGCTTATCAGGTTGTCCGGTTTGACCCCTTACGAAGACATAGATATTGTTATTACCGGCTTGCGCCCTGGAGAAAAGCTTTTTGAAGAGCTGCTGATCGATGGTGAGGGGATTTTACCGACTACTCACGACAAGATAAAAGTGCTCAAGTCTGTACATATTGCAATTGAACCGATTAAGAACGAGCTTGAGCGTCTGCGTGAAGCGGCCGGTATGAACAATATTCATGATCTGATCGAGTCTCTGAAAAAGCTGGTTCCGGAATTCAAACCTTCCTACACCTTTGCAGGTGAAGCGCCTCTTACGTTTCAGCGCGTTCGCCCGGATCTGTTTCCAATAATGACAGGCAGCAAGGCTAAAGTGCTCAAAATTGACTCCGCCTCGAAACGAATCGCAACGTCATCAAAGGCATTACATCATGCGGGAGACAGATAGAGATGAATATTGTAAAGTACTTTGCTGCTCTGACGGTACTCTCTCTACTGTTGGTTCCATTCCGTTCAGACGCTTTTTCGTTGCCACCACAACAGGAGCTGCATAACGGACTTTCACTACAGGGTTTTACCGGTATCCTTAATGTCCCTAGTGCGCATGTGACAACCGAAGGCGACCTGTACGCCTTGTATACCAATCAGATAGAGCGTAAATGGCGCAGCGGCACTCCATATCAGGATAATTATCTGTTTTCTGCCGGTTTTTTTAGCATCATTGAAGTTGGGGGGAGGCTGACATGGGCTCCACAAGTTGATGCGAAGGATCTGTCAGGCAATTTGAAATTTACCAGTGAACCTTTCTTTAGAAAATATCCGTATATTCCGGTCATGGCGTTTGGCTTACAGGATGTAGGGGGTGGGGCTCCTTTTTTCCGGACAAAGTATGCCGTTATTTCAGAAGATATTTATCGACTGCGGCTTACTGCCGGTTACGGCACCGGCCCGGATCGGATGAAAGGAGCATTTGCCGGTGGTGAGATAAAAGCACTTGAGTGGATTTATCTCCTTGCTGATTACGACACCAAAGAGACCAACGTGGGAGTCAGAGCGGTTCTGCCGCACTTCTGGAAAATTCCTGTAAGCTTTACCGCTACCGCAAAGACATCCCTTGACCACAAACCGGGAAATATTGATATCGCTTTCGGATTTAGCTTGCCGATGGGCTTTCAAGTCCGTGAAAGCAGCAGGCAAATAGAGCCTAAGCCAACGGAGACGGAAAAGCGTGGGGAAGAGAGTTCACCGACGTTACTCAAGACTCCTGAAGCTCCCACCGGGGGTTCAGAAATAAAAACAAGCGGAGTTTTGCCCGGGATTGAAGAACAAGGGTTGAAGAAAACTGATTTGATAGAGCGTGACAGTCAGTCTAAAACCAGCAATTCCGGCATACTTGAAGCTCTGCGAGATCGCCTGATCATGGGAGGTTTTTTAAACATCCGGGTCGGTGAGAAAACCGGCAAGACTCTTGTAATTGAGTACGAGAATAACATGTTTAACCATAACGAGATGGATGCCATGGGTGTGGTATTCGGAATTGCAGCAACGTCTATCAGCAACTTTGACAATCTTCAGGTTATTGTTAAGAGAAAAAATATCCGCATGATGCAGATGACTGTTCCTTTTGCCACTCTTAAAGCTTTCATTGCAAACGAGAGAAAACTGGATGACCTGAAAGCGGAGATGGTTATTTCGAGCAAGATTGATAGCAACAGTGAAACAACCTTTGTTGGCGGCGACGAAAATTCAAATCTGCTTGCCACATCTCTGATGGTCTGGCCCGGCACAACAATGTTCCTGGGCTCGGACTACTCCCCTCTTGATTACGAAGTTTCATTGATAGTTGATTCCTTTACCGATTTGTGGAGTGGAGCGGTTTTGAACGCTCGCTGGAATGAACCACTTTTTTGGTCAGAAAATTTCAATCGCCCTGATGCTTTTAAAGGGTATCGCTCAAAATCTGAGTTGAATCGCCTTATGTTCTTTCAGGGTATCAAGCTCCTTCCTGATGTAATGCTTGGTGTAGCCGGGGGGATGATTGCGCCTGATCTCTACGGAACATTAAATGAGCTGACATGGAAACCTGGTGACGGCAGCAATTCATTCTGGCTTGTTCAGACGTGGGCGCATAATGAAAAAAATGATAGGCTCTATGAAACATTTCTGGCGACTTACGAATACTATTATGCTCCTCTGGATACATCTCTTAAAGTGCGAGGCGGGCAGTTTGCATCCCGAGACAGAGGCTATTTAGTTGAGCTTTCAAGGCTTTTTCGTGATACTACGCTCTCTTTTTATTACAAAAATACGACCACTAAAAATGATGACCGCGGCTGGCACCCTCCGCATCTGCAGGCGGCTGGTTTTGAATTTACCTTTCCGCTTACACCCAGAAAAGATATGAAAAACTATTACAAGATGCAGGTGCGTGGAACTGACAATAAAGTACTTGGAGCGGAAACTATTCTGGCAAGCACTAATGAATTTAATATGAATTTTGTTCCGAATGTTCCGATCGCACTGACCCCGCGTTTTAGCGCATCATTGTACTTTCAGTATCTTAACAAGGGGAGGTTGAGTGAGGTTTATATTAAGTCGAACCTGGCTCGTTTGCGGGAAGCCTGGCTGAATTATTGCAACGAATTTTAACGTTCTAAATTATATTTTCAATTAACAAGGTAAATTTCTTATTGACAAGAGCTGTTTTATTAGTTAACCTTCCCCACCAAATCACGTTATTTTCAACGAAATTGCTGCTACAGCAATAAATCTAGTATACCAGGAGGAAAAAATGAGAAAGTTTTTGAAGATGTTTGCTTTTGTAGGACTGTTAACAGGTATGATTATGGCGTCGGGGTGTGGAAGCGACAGTAATTCAGGGTCTCCTGCATCAAAAACAGGTACGGTTGCAAAGGGACCGGTAACCGGAGCGCTCGTAAAGTACACAGATGGAACCACAGCAGGAACAACTGTTACTAATGGCCAGTACACTAACAGCAAAGGGTTGGGGGTAACTTCTACAGGCGGCCAGTATACCGACATGAATGGTGTGACCAGAAATGCTCCCGACATGGCAACGCCGGCCGGCAAGACGAATGTAACACCACTTACCACTCTGTATGTAAATGCCGATGCTGCTACAAAAGCTAAACTGGATGCTCTGCTGGGCGGCGCAAGTATCGATACCGTTGTTACCGGTGATGTAACCAGCACCAACCTGGTTATCGCAAAATTGAATGAGACAATCGGAGAGATTCTTACCAAGGCTAAAGAACTCGGTTCGACCATCACTGCGGCTCAGCTTACGGCTATGGCGACTGAAGTAGCAAAGTTGTCTGCAACTGATATTACCGGCGGCACAGCGTGGATTAAGACTGTAGCGACCGCTTCCGGTCTTACCGGCGCAAATCTGGACGCTGTTGTCGCATCAGCAACTGCAATTGCTGCTAAAACCATAGTTGGTGCAAAAGTTCCGACTACCGGGCCACCAGCACCAACACCAACACCAGCACCAACACCAACACCAGCACCATCACCAACACCAGCACCAACACCAACACCAGCACCAACAC
>Ga0194060_10002766_pt1 | contig 12485 bp, 9 predicted proteins | sample SepL225m_MetaG_FD_163427 | JGI IMG/M metagenome (GOLD analysis project Ga0194060, IMG submission 163427) | Anoxic zone freshwater microbial communities from boreal shield lake in IISD Experimental Lakes Area, Ontario, Canada - Sep2016-L222-5m | ecosystem: Environmental > Aquatic > Freshwater >... | reverse complement strand
CGACCGCGACAAAGTGGATGTGCGCGAAACAGATGGGCGCGGGCCGATCCAGGACTTTCTCGCCGCTGCCGCGGCGAAAAACAGGGTATGGCTGGTAGGCGGTTCGGCGCCGCTCGCGTGCGCCGACCCGGACAAGGTGAGGAATGCCTGCCTCGTGTACGACGATGCCGGAAGGCGGGTCGCGCGCTACGACAAGATCCACCTGTTCGGCTTCGACTCCGGGACGGAGCGCTTTCAGGAATCGCGCAGCATCGAGCCGGGGAGCGAGGTGGTGACCATCGACGCCTCTTTTGCCAGGCTCGGGCTGTCGATCTGCTATGACCTGCGCTTCCCCGAGATGTACCGCAGGATGGGGGCGGTGGACCTCATCCTCGTGCCCTCATCCTTTACCGCAACCACCGGCAAAGCGCACTGGGAGCTGTTGCTGCGCGCGCGCGCGATCGAGAATCAGGCCTATGTGCTTGCGCCGGCGCAGGGAGGGCATCACCAGAACGGTCGCGACACCTACGGCCACAGCATCATTATTGATCCCTGGGGCAAGGTGCTGGCGCTGCGCGAGAGCGGTTCGGGCGTGGTCAGCGCCGAAATCGACCATGCCGAAATCGCCAAAGTGCGGCGCAGCCTGCCCGCGCTTACGCACAGAGTCATGTGAATCCTGGCGATTGCGGTCCGCCCGCATTGCGCACGGCCCGCATCGGCGCTGCCGCCGGGCCCAAGGCCTGCTGCAGGACAGAGGCCAGGATTGCGAAGATTGGCCCGGTCTAAGCGTAGAATGCACACTTTTCCCCTGATGCCGATGACGCCCATGCAAACTGCTATCGACCTGGCCACTCAGGCCCGGTTTTTCAATACGGCGGAATCCTGTCTGCTCACGCCCTACGAACTCGGCACGGGAAAATTGGCGCAGGTGTTCGGCACGCTGATGGCGCACAAGATCGACTATGCCGACCTGTACTTCCAGTATGTGCGTTCCGAGGGCTGGAGCCTGGAGGAGGGCATCGTCAAGTCGGGCAGCTTCAACATCGAGCAGGGCGTGGGCGTGCGCGCCGTTTCCGGCGAAAAAACCGCCTTTGCCTTTTCCGACGACATCAGCCTGGATGCGCTGGAAGATGCGGCGAAAGCCACGCGCGCGATTGCCCGGAGCGGCCAGTCGGGACGCTCGCGTGCGCACGGCCCTAGCGCCATCGCGCGACGGGGCGCCGGGCGCGACCTGTATCGTCCGGCCGATCCGCTCGCGTCGCTGGCGGATGCGGACAAGGTGCGGCTGCTGGAGCGGCTGGAAAACCATGCGCGAGCCCTCGATGCGCGCGTGGTACAGGTGATGGCAGGTCTTGCCGGAGAATACGAGGTGATGCTGGTGGCGCGCTCCGACGGCCTGATGGCGGCTGACGTGCGTCCGCTGGTGCGCCTGTCGCTCACGGTGATCGTCGAAGAAAACGGCCGGCGCGAACAGGGCAGTGCAGGCGGTGGCGGGCGCTTTGATTACGCCTACTTCGACGAAGAACGGCTGCGGCAGTATGCGGCGCTGGCCGTGGACCAGGCGCTGGTGAATCTGCGCGCGCGACCGGCGCCTGCCGGCAGCATGACGGTGGTGCTGGGGCCGGGCTGGCCGGGAATATTGCTGCACGAGGCGATCGGCCACGGGCTGGAGGGCGATTTCAACCGCAAGGGCAGTTCGGCCTTCTCCGGCCGCATCGGAAAGCGCGTGGCGGCCAAGGGCGTCACCGTGGTGGACGACGGCACCATTCCCGACCGGCGCGGGTCGCTCAACATCGACGACGAGGGAAATCCGACCCAGCGCACGGTGTTGATCGAAGATGGCATCCTGCGCGGCTACATGCAGGACAGCCTGAACGCGCGCCTGATGGGCGTGCCGGTTACCGGCAACGCGCGGCGCGAATCCTACGCCCACAGCACGCTGCCGCGCATGACCAATACCTACATGCTAAACGGCGGGCGCGATCCGAAGGAGATCATCGCCTCGGTCAAACGTGGCTTGTACGCGGTCAATTTCGGCGGCGGGCAGGTGGACATCACCAGCGGCAAATTCGTGTTCTCCGCCTCCGAGGCCTACATGATCGAGAACGGCAAGGTCAGCTATCCGGTGAAAGGCGCCACGCTCATCGGCAACGGCCCGGATGCGTTGAAGCGGGTCACCATGATAGGCAACGACATGCGCCTGGATACCGGCGTCGGCACCTGCGGCAAGGACGGCCAAAGCGTGCCGGTGGGAGTGGGCCAGCCCACCTTGCGCATCGATGGGCTGACGGTAGGCGGCACCGCCTGACAAGGATCAGCGCTCGGCCCAGCCCTTCGAGCGTTCCAGCGCGCGCGTCCAGCCGGACATGCGCGCCCCGGCTTCGGCGCGTCCCATGGCAGGCTCGAAGCGGCGTCCCACCGCCCACTGGCGGCCGATCGCCGCAGTGTTTTTCCACACGCCCGTGGCGAGCCCGGCAAGGTAAGCCGCACCCAGCGCGGTGGTCTCCAGCACCTTGGGGCGCAGCACGGGTACGCCGAGGAGGTCGGCCTGGAACTGCATCAGCATGTCATTGGCTGCCGCGCCGCCATCGACGCGCAGTTCCTTCAAGCGGATTCCGGAGTCCTTTTGCATCGATTGCAATACCTCCGCCGACTGGAACGCGATGGCCTCTAGTGCCGCGCGCGCGATGTGCGCGCGCGTGGTGCCTCGGGTGAGCCCCAGCATCGTGCCGCGTGCATACGCATCCCAATGCGGCGCGCCCAGGCCGGCAAAGGCGGGCACCAGGTAGACGCCGCCGGCGTCCTCCACGCTTGCGGCAAGCGCTTCGATTTCGGCCGAAGACCGGATGAATCCGAGGCCGTCGCGCAGCCACTGCACCACTGCGCCCGCGATGAACACGCCGCCTTCGAGCGCGTACTGGGGCTTGGTGCCTCGCTGGGCGCAACGGGTGGTAAGCAGGCCGTGCCGGGACGGAACCGCGTTGGCGCCGGTATTGAGCAGCATGAAGCAGCCGGTGCCGTAGGTGTTTTTCGCCATGCCCGGGGAGTGGCAGGCCTGGCCGAACAGCGCCGCCTGCTGGTCGCCGGCGATGCCGGCGATCGGTATCGCCGCGCCGAAAACGCTTTTGATGCTCTCGCCATAGAGGTGGGAGGAAGGCAGCACGCGCGGCAGCAGCGAGCGCGGGATGCGGAACAGCGTGAGCAGCGCGTCGTCCCAGTCGCCGGCGTGGATGTCGTAGAGCATGGTGCGCGACGCGTTCGAGACGTCGGTGACGTGCAGCGCGCCGCCGGAGAGTTTCCATGCGAGCCAGCTGTCCACCGTGCCGAAGGCGAGTTCGCCGCGCTCGGCGTGCAGCCGCAGGCCGGGGATGCTGTCGAGCAGCCAGGCGAGCTTCGTGGCGGAGAAATAGGGGTCGAGCACCAGGCCGGTCTTGCTGCGTACGGTGTTGGTCTTGCCGCGCCGCTTCAGGGCGGCGCACGCGTTCGCGGTGCGGCGGTCCTGCCAGACGATGGCGTTATGCACCGGCTTGCCGGATTTTCGCTCCCACAGGATGCTGGTTTCGCGCTGGTTGGCGATGCCCAGCGCCGTGATGTCCGCCGCCTTCAGCCGGGACTGCGCTAGCGCGCGCCGGGCGACGCTGAGCTGCGACGCCCAGATGTCCTCCGGGTCGTGTTCCACCCATCCCGGATTGGGAAATATCTGGCGGAATTCCTGCTGCGCCTGTGCGCGCACGCTGCCGTCTTCGGCAAAGACGATGGCACGGGAGCTGGTGGTGCCCTGGTCCAGGGCGAGAATGTGTTTCATATTGTTGTACCTTCCCGTTTGCTGATGGGCTGTCCCGGTCATGTCCGAAGGTTTAAGTATGCGGCTTCCCCGGACAGTCCGAAAACATCGGGCTTGCCGGTCAAAAACTACTTCGCGCAGGAGAAATCTCCAAATCAAGCCGAACGTAACACGAAAACCGGCCGGAAAAAAGCGCCAGGCAGCCGGTCAAATAAAAAGGCCGCGCGCAGCACTCAGGCGGCGCGCGGCCAACTTCTGTAATGCAGGACCTTCCTTAGCGGACTTTGCCGGCCTTCCACGCGTTCAGCAGCGTGTCATAGGCGATGGTTTCGCCCTTCGGCTTCTCGTTCGCCAGCTTTTTCCAAGGCGCGGCTTTGTCGCTCAGCCACTTGTTCGCGTCGCCCTTGGGGTTGAGCTTCGGTGCGCAATGCGCCATGCCGGCCCGTTCCAGACGGCCCATCACCTGGTCCATCTCGTCGGCCAGCGTGTCCATCGCGGCCTGCGGCGTTTTCTCGCCGGTCACCGCCACAGCCACGTTCTTCCACCACAACTGTGCCAGCTTGGGATAGTCCGGCACGTTGGTGCCTGTCGGAGTCCATGCCACACGTGCCGGGCTGCGGTAGAACTCGACCAGGCCGCCAAGCTTGGGCGCGAGGTCGGTCATCGCCTTCGACTGGATGTCGCTCTCGCGGATGGGCGTGAGACCCACGATTGTCTTCTTGAGCGACGTCGTCTTCGCGGTCACGAACTGCGCGTAGAGCCAGGCAGCGGCGGTCTTGTTGGCATCATGCTTGTCGAAGAAGGTCCATGAGCCGACGTCCTGATAGCCGTTTTGCATTCCCTGTTTCCAGTACGGGCCGTTCGGACCCGGCGCCATGCGCCACTTCGGCGTGCCGTCGGCATTGACCACCGGCAGGCCGGCCTTGGTCATGTCCGCGGTGAACGCCGTGTACCAAAAAATCTGCTGCGCGATCTGGCCTTGCGCAGGCACCGGGCCGGCTTCGCCGAAAGTCATGCCGGAGGCTTCCTTGGGCGCGTACTTCTTCATCCAGTCCACGTACTTGGTGAGCGCGTATACGGCAGCGGGCGAGTTGGTCGCGCCGCCGCGCGACACCGACGCGCCCACGGGGGTGCATTTGTCGTCAGCGACACGGATGCCCCACTCGTCTACCGGCATGCCGTTCGGGATTCCCTTGTCCGCCGTTCCGGCCATCGACAGCCAGGCGTCGGTAAAGCGCCATCCCAGCGACGGGTCCTTTTTGCCGTAGTCCATATGGCCGTAGATCGGTTTGCCGTCGATCGTCTTCACGTCATTGGTGAAAAATTCGGCGATGTCTTCGTAGGCGCTCCAGTTCAGGGGCACGCCCAGCTCGTAGCCGTATTTGGCCTTGAACTTGTCCTTCAGGTCGGCGCGGGCGAACAAGTCTGCGCGAAACCAGTACAGGTTGGCGAACTGCTGGTCGGGCAACTGGTAGAGCTTCTTGTCGGGGGCGGTGGTGAAGCTGGTGCCGATAAAGTCCTTCAGGTCGAGGCCCGGGTTCGTCCACTCCTTGCCTTTGCCGGCCATGTAGTCGGTCAGGTTCATGATCTTGCCGTAGCGATAATGCGTGCCGATCAGGTCCGAGTCGCTGATCCAGCCGTCATAGATCGACTTGCCCGATTGCATCGAGGTCTGCAATTTTTCCACCACATCACCTTCCTGGATGATGTCGTGCTTGACCTTGATGCCGGTGATTTCCTCAAACGCCTTGGCCAGCGTCTTGGATTCGTACTCGTGCGTAGTGATCGTTTCGGAAACTACGGCGATCTCCTTCACGCCCTTGGCCATCAGTTTCTTGGCCGCGTCGATAAACCATTTCATTTCCGCCATCTGCTGATCCTTGGTCAGCGTGGATGGCTGGAATTCCGTGTCTATCCATTTCTTCGCTTCGGCTTCTCCGCCCCATGCGTGGCCGGCAACCGCGCAAGCGACGGCCAGGGCTATTGTGGTGTAGCGTAACTTCATTGATCATCTCCCAGTTCAGGTGCCTCCCCGTGTGTAGTGATGGTCACCACGGCCCCGGGGAAGCTTCGGGCCGGATTCCCAGATACATCCCTAACCCTTTTTCATGATCAATCCCAGAGCGATGATCGAAATCGCAAAGCTGATCCACACGCTCGGCTCCTGCTCCAGCTGGAACCACTCGGCGAAGCGGCCGGTGAGCCCGACGAACGCGAGATTGATGTAGGCCGCGGCCAGCAGTCCGATGAACAGGCGGTCGCCGCGCGTCGTCGCGATCGGCAGGAAGCCCTTGCGCAACGCCGTCGGAGACTTGATCTCCCATACCGTCATGCCGACCAGCATCAATCCGATGCTGCTGAAGAAGACGGCTACCGGGGTGGTCCAGACCATCCAGTCGAACATCACGGCGCTCCTTGTGCGCGAGGATTTCTCTTCATACTCGTCCCATGGCGAAGCCCTTGGCGATGTAATGCCGCACAAACCAGATCACGACCGCGCCGGGCACGATGGTGAGCACGCCGGCGGCTGCGAGCGTTGCCCAGTCCATGCCCGAGGCCGAGACGGTGCGGGTCATCGTGGCTACGATCGGTTTCGCATCCACGCTGGTGAGCGTGCGCGCCAGCAACAGTTCGACCCAGCTGAACATGAAGCAGAAAAATGCCGTCACGCCGACGCCGGCCTTGATCAACGGCAGGAAAATGGTGAGAAAGAAGCGCGGGAAGGAGTAGCCGTCGATGTAGGCGGTCTCGTCGATTTCGCGCGGAATGCCGCTCATGAAGCCTTCCAGTATCCATACCGCCAGCGGCACATTGAACACCAGATGGGCCAGCGCCACCGCAATATGCGTGTCCATCAGGCCTATCGTGGTGTATAGCTGGAAGAATGGCAGCAGGAACACCGCAGGCGGCGTCATGCGGTTGGTCAGCAGCCAGAAAAACAGGTGCTTGTCGCCGGTGAAGCTGTAGCGCGAAAAAGCGTAGGCCGCGGGCAGGGCCACGGTGATGGAGATCGTCATGTTGATCGCCACGATGATCAGGCTGTTGACGTAGCCTGAGTACCAGGACGCGTCGGTGAAAATGGTCCGGTAATTGGCCCAGGTGAAATGCTGCGGAAAGAAAGAGAAGCTGGAAAGGATGTCGACATTGGTCCTGAAACTCATGTTGATCATCCAGTAGATGGGCAACAGAGCGAATACGATATAGGTGATAAGGAACGCGGCGCGCTTTCGCGACAGGGCCTCATTCATGATGATTCTCCTTGTCCTGCGTACCCACTCGCTGCATCCAGTTGTAGAGCACGAAGCACAACAGCAGGATGATCAGGAAATAGATCAGCGAGAACGCCGCTGCCGGGCCGACGTCGAACTGCCCCACCGCCTTCTGCGTCAGGTATTCGCTGAGGAAGGTGGTCGCGTTGCCCGGGCCGCCTCCGGTGAGCACGAACGGCTCGGTGTAGATCATGAAGCTGTCCATGAAGCGCAGCAGCACCGCGATCATCAGCACGCCGCGCATCTTCGGCAGTTGTATATAGCGGAACACCGCGAGTTTGGATGCGCCGTCGATGCGGGCCGCCTGGTAATACGCGTCCGGGATCGAACGCAGCCCGGCGTAGCCGAGCAGCGCCACCAGAGGCGTCCAGTGCCATACGTCCATCACCAGTACGGTGATCCACGCGTGGGTGGCGTTGCCGGTGTAGTCGTAGTTCAAGCCGATCGCCTTCAGAGTGAAACCGAGAAGTCCGATGTCCGCGCGGCCGTAGATCTGCCAGATGGTGCCGACCACGTTCCAGGGAATCAGCAGGGAAAGCGCCACGATGACGAGCACCGCCGATGCTTTCCATCCGCGCGCCGGCATTGATAGCGCAAGCATGATGCCCAATGGAATCTCGATTGCGAGCACGGCCAGCGAAAAGGTGAGTTGCCGCCACAGGGCGCCGTGCAAATCCTCGTCGCGCATCACCGAGGTAAACCACTCGGTGCCGACGAATACGCGCCGCTCGGGCGAGATGATGTCCTGCACCGAGTAGTTCACCACCGTCATCAGCGGCAGCACCGCCGAGAACGCGACGCAAATGACTACGGGAAGGACCAGCCACCATGCCTTCTGGTTGACCGGTTTGATTGTTGTGCTCACGCTCCTCGCCTCCGTGCGAATGGCTCGATGCCTGGATCGCTCTGTCGGCGTCCGGTCGCCTTCGCCCGGGTCGCATCCCCGCTTCGCGGGGTCCCTGCTCCTAGGCTCATGCGACTAGCTCCTCATTGAGATAGAAGCAGGTTTGAGGGCCCAGCACCCGCAGCCACACGGTGTCGCCGCGCTGCGGCGACGCCGCCTCCGGACTCAGCCGCGCCTTGATCGTCAGATCTCCTGCCTTGCCGATCAGCAGTACATAGGTGCCGATGTCCTGCGCCTGCAGCACCGTCACCGGCAGCGCGGCGGGATCCCCGGCCTCGGTCGGCGCCACGAACTCCGGGCGCACGCCGAGCTTGAGGTCGCCCTCGGGAAGCTTGCGCCCGGGTGGCAGCGCCAGCCCGCGCCCCGCGACATGGAGCACGCCATCTGCTACTCGCGCCGGGAGAAAGTTCATGCCTGGTGATCCGATAAAATTGCCGACGAAGGTGTGCTGCGGCCGCTCGAACAGCGCGTCGGCGCTGCCCACCTGGACCGCGCGGCCTTGGGTCATCACCACCACCTCGTCCGCAAAAGTCAGCGCCTCCACCTGGTCGTGCGTCACGTAGATAAGCGTGAGCTTAAGTTCATGATGGATCTGCTTCAGCTTGCGCCGCAGCTGCCATTTGAGGTGCGGATCGATCACGGTCAGCGGTTCGTCGAACAGCACTGCCGATACGTCGGCGCGCACCAAGCCGCGGCCGAGCGAAATCTTCTGCTTGGCGTCGGCGGCAAGGTTCGCGGCGCGCTGGCCCAACTGGCCGCTGAGTTCCAGCATCTCGGCGATCTGGCCGACCCGCTTCGAGATCTGATCCTCCGGCACCTTGCGGTTGCGCAGCGGGAAGGCGAGGTTGTCGGCCACCGTCATCGTGTCGTAGATGACGGGAAACTGGAACACCTGGGCAATGTTGCGTTCCTGCGGACTCAGTCGCGTCACGTCGCGGCCGTCGAACGTCACAGTTCCGCGAAGCGGCGTCAGCAGGCCCGACATGATATTGAGCATGGTGGTCTTGCCGCAGCCCGAAGGCCCGAGCAGCGCGTAGGCGCCGCCATCGGAAAAACTCATCTTTAACGGCAGCAGCGCATAGTCCGCATCCCTCTGCGGGTCAGATTTGTAAGAATGCGCGAGATCGAGATCGATGCGCGCCATTATTTGCGACCTCCCGGCCGACGGGGCGCCACGAGCAGCGCGCCGGCCGCGTCGAACACATAGACCTGCTCCGGGCTGAGATGCAGCGTCAGCGCGGCGCCCAGGTCGAAGTAGTGCACGCCGGTGAGCTGTGCCACCACTTCGCCCACGGCCGTCGCGAGGTGCACAAAGGTGTCCGAGCCCGAGATCTCGGCGAGTTCCACGATGCCAGGCAGTTCCGCGTCGCCTTCGCGCGGCTGCAAACGCAATGCGCTCGCGCGCACGCCAACGGTCAGCGCGGCCGCCGGGTCTTTCGACGCCGACTCCGGCATCGGGGTCGAAAGCGCCGGACCGGCATTCAACTGTATGCCCAGATTCATGGACCGGGCCCCGATCAGATTCATCGGCGGGTCGCTGAAGGCGCGCGCCACGCGCAGCGAGTTCGGCTGATGAAACACCTCGGCGGTAGGTCCATACTGCAGCAACTCGCCGGCGTCCATCACCGCGGTGTGGCCGCCCAGCAGCAAGGCCTCGCCCGGCTCGGTAGTGGCGTAGATCACGGTCGAATCGCCCGCGGCAAACAACTGCGTCAGTTCCTCGCGCAGTTCCTCGCGCAATTTGTAGTCCAGGTTGACCAGCGGTTCGTCGAGCAGCATCAGCGGCGCACCTTTGGCAAGCGCGCGTGCCAGCGCCACGCGCTGCTGCTGGCCGCCGGAGAGTTCGGCCGGATAGCGGTCGAGGAACATCTCGATGTGCAATTTTTCGGCCAGCTCGCGCACGCGCCGCGAAATGTCCTTTTCCCGGCGCAGCTTCAGGGGCGAGGCGATATTGTCGGCCACCGTCATCGACGGGTAATTTATGAACTGCTGGTAGACCATCGCGACATTGCGTTCGCGCACCGGCATTCCGGTCACGTCTTTGCCGTCGACGCGGACACGACCCTGGCTCGGGGTATCGAGCCCCGCCATGATGCGCATCAGGCTGGTCTTTCCAGCCTGGGTGGCGCCCAGCAGCACCGTCACGGCGTCACGCTTGGGCGCAAGGCTCATCTCGTACAGCCAGGACTGCGGCCCGGCCTTCTTGCCGATGCTCTCCAGCGTCAATTCCATGACGATTTTCCCCGGCGGGTGTTATTGCGCCGCTGCATCATACGACCTTTCCGCTTGAGTCAGGGCGGTTCATCCAGTCAGCGACGCTCTTGCGCTGGGTTTGGCTGAAGTGCAGGCCGCGCTTGGTGCGCCGCCACAGTACATCTTCGGCGGTGCAGGCCCATTCCTCCCGCTGCAGGTAGCGAAGCTCGGCTTCGAACAGCCCGGGTGCCACTTCGTCGCCGAGTTCGGCGGCATCCGTTGCGCCGCCAAGCACCCGCTCGATGCGGCTGCCGTAGGCGTGCGCCAGGCGCCGCGCGAGCACCGGGTCGAGCCAGGAATGGCGCGCGCGCACGGCCGCGACGAAATGCTCGAAATCCGCGTCGGGCCTCGTCGGCGGGCCGATCCAGTCGCTGAAGTCGCCGCCGGGCAGGCTCGCGGCCTCGGTCCACGCGGGGCGTGATTCCCCGAGCATGCGGCCGACTTCGTCGGCGGCTTCTTCGGCCAGTTTGCGAAACGTGGTGATTTTCCCGCCCCAGACGCTCAGCAGCGGCGCGGCTTCGGTGTTGGATTCCAGCAGGTAATCGCGCGTGATCGCCGATGGGTCGCCGGACGCGTCGTCGAGCAAGGGACGCACGCCGGCGTAGCTCCATACCACGTCGGCCGGTTGTACCGGCCGAGCAAAGTAGCGGCTCGCCTGCTCGCACAGATATGCGATTTCGTCGTCGTCGATGCGGGCTGCGCCCGGATCGCCGAGGAGATCCATGTCGGTGGTGCCGATCAGGGTGAATCGCTCCTCGTAGGGAATGGCGAAAATGATGCGCTTGTCCGGATTCTGGAAGATGTAAGCGTGGTCGTGCTCAAAACAACGCGGCACCACGATGTGGCTGCCTTTGATCAGCCGCAGGCTGCGGGTGGCGAGCGTTTCACCGTGGGCGGCGCGGGTTTCGCCGCGCAGGAAGGCTTCCGCCCAGGGCCCGGCGGCATTGACCAGCGCCCGCGCGCTGATCCTGCGCTCATGCCCGCTTGCCGTGCGCAGGGTCGCCTTCCAGCCTGTTTCGTTGCGCTGCGCGACGCTGCAGCGGGTGCGCGTCAGAATCTGCGCGCCGCGAATTTGTGCGTCCAGCGCGTTGAGCACCACCAGGCGCGCGTCGTCCACCCAGCCGTCGGAATAGACGAATCCCCGGGTGAACCGCTGCTGCAGCGGTGCGCCCAGGAGATGGTTGCGCAGGTCCACCCCAGTGGAGCCGGGCAGCACATCGCGCCGCGCCAGGTGGTCGTAGAGAAACAAGCCCAAGCGGATCATCCAGGCCGGCCGCATCGACGGATCGTGCGGCATCACGAAGCGCAGCGGCCGCATGATGTGCGGCGCGCTCCTGAGCAGCACTTCGCGCTCGCGCAGCGACTTGCGCACCAGGGAAAACTCGTAGTACTCGAGGTAGCGCAGGCCGCCGTGGATAAGTTTGGTCGAGTTCGACGAGGTGTGCGCGGCGAGATCGTCTTTTTCGGCCAGCACCACGCTGAAGCCGCGGCCGGCGAGATCGCGCGCAATGCCGGCGCCATTGATGCCGCCACCGACCACGAGCACGTCGCAGGCCTGCGCTTCGGCGCCAGGCCCGCCGGCTGGTCCATTGGGGCTAGCGTGGGTCATGCATCTCCTTCATCACCGGTCGCCTGATTCGGACTTCCTGCTGCCTGTCCTTGGCCGGCCTCCAATAACCAATAGTATGTTCGTTTTTGTTCTTATAGTTTCCTTTTTACATCACATGATGGGTAAATGCAAGATCGATTTAACGTTTTATATTGTTTTTCTTGATCGATTCCACTAGGCTTGCGGTATTCCACTTCAGGCGGAACGCATGACTCCGAATCCGAGGCAGCTTGCATTGCTGGAGCAGGTGCGCGCGCGCGGCTCTTCCTCTTTGGAGACGCTGGCCGCGTCGTTCGCGGTGACGCTGCAGACGGTGCGGCGCGATGTGACGTTGTTGTCCAACGCCGGCCTGCTGGCGCGTTTTCACGGCGGTGTGCGTGTACCTAGTTCCACCACCGAGAACATCGCTTACCGCCAGCGCCAGTTGCTGAATGAAGCGGCCAAGCAGCGGATCGCTCGGGCGGTAGCCAAAGCCGTTCCGGAGGGCTGTTCGCTGATCATCAACATCGGCACCACCACGGAAGCCATTGCCCGCGAACTTTTGCGTCACAAGGGACTGCGCGTTATCACCAACAACCTGAACGTGGCGGCCATCCTTTCCGACAATACGGACTGCGAGGTCATCGTCGCCGGCGGCGTGGTGCGTTCTCTCGACCGGGGCATCGTAGGCGAAGCAACGGTCGAGAG
>Ga0194060_10002765_pt1 | contig 12489 bp, 11 predicted proteins | sample SepL225m_MetaG_FD_163427 | JGI IMG/M metagenome (GOLD analysis project Ga0194060, IMG submission 163427) | Anoxic zone freshwater microbial communities from boreal shield lake in IISD Experimental Lakes Area, Ontario, Canada - Sep2016-L222-5m | ecosystem: Environmental > Aquatic > Freshwater >... | reverse complement strand
AGACTGCTGGACGCGGGCCCGCCAGTATGTGCTGGACCGCAAGCAGTTTGGCAAACCGCTGGCTGCCAATCAGCTTATCCAGAAGAAACTGGCCGATATGCAGACCGAAATCGCGCTGGGCCTGCAAGGCTGCCTGCGCCTGGGTCGCATGAAGGACGAGGGCACGGCGTCGGTGGAAATCACCTCCATCCTCAAGCGCAACAGTTGCGGCAAGGCGCTGGACATTGCCCGCCTGGCGCGCGACATGATGGGGGGCAACGGCATCTCTGACGAGTTCGGGGTGGCGCGGCATCTGGTGAACCTCGAAGTGGTCAACACCTACGAAGGCACCCATGACATTCACGCCCTGATCCTCGGGCGGGCACAGACAGGGATTGCAGCTTTCTGACGCCTCTTGGGCAACAGTGCAGCGCGGACCGGAGAAGACCCCCCATTTTGATTATCAAATACCCCTGCTGCGCCCATCCAGCAAGCGCAAGCAGCTACAAAATCCGTAGCATTTTCCGTGTCAGTCCTTGCCTGACAGATACTTGATCAGACCCACGCGGTTCGCTGCGCGACCATAGCCGCCATGCCCTTATACCGAGTAGCGATCCGCTTTCATGCAGCATTTCGCAATCCCATCATTTGTTGGGATAATTTCCCGAAATTGTGCTTTAATTTGGCCTCCAGCTATTTTTGGGTAACCCAATGTGTTCATGGATGCGCGTTATGAGAGGGGTGTTCATCCCGCTCACGGTACTTTTGGCGGCAAATTTCCAATTTGCACAAGCCGATGAATTTCTTGCCCCTGAAAAGGCATTTGCATTAACTGCCAAGATTGTCAATGGCAAGGATGTCCTGCTTCACTGGAATATTGCTCGCGGGTACCACCTGTATCGGGACCGCTTGTCGGTTCAGTCCGACGACCCTGACGTGAAATGGGGGTCGCTGAAGATGCCACGAGGCAAGAGCGAGTTCGACGCCAATTTCAATAAAGTTGAGGTGGTTTATCGCGAGGCGTTGGAACTGCCATTGACAGACGTTCAAGGTAAGTTGAATCCGCTGATCAAGGTGGGTTGGCAGGGATGCTCCGATGATGGCTTGTGCTACCCGCCCGACATGGTGCAATTATCAGTCTCACTCAAAAGCCTGGGCGCATCGAAGGATGAGGTTGTCATTCAGACGCCGAAAGATGACCAAAGTTCGTCAGCTTCTGCGCCAACTGAAACAGCGCTTTCAAATGCGGCTGAGAGTCCGGGCGCGGGCAACTCATTGGACTCCATTGCCACCGCCTTGGCATCGGGAAGCCTGCTTCGCACTATCAGTGTGTTCTGGCTAGCCGGTCTATTGCTCGCTTTCACACCCTGTGTGCTGCCCATGATTCCCATCCTGTCGTCATTGATCGCAGGGCAAAGCGGTCAAGTCAGTCGGGCCAAGGGGCTGGGTTTGGCGCTTGCCTATTCGCTTGGCATGGCGCTGGTCTATGCGGGCTTTGGTGTTGCGGCCGGGTTGGCCGGAGAAGGGTTGGCTGCGGCCTTACAAAATCCGTGGGTGCTAGGGGCATTTGCGGTACTACTTGCAACGCTTGCAATGTCGATGTTTGGTTTCTATGAACTGCAGATGCCAAGCGCAATCCAAAGCCGTGCAGCCGAATGGTCCAACAGTTTTCAAGGCGGCTCTTTTGTCGGAGTCTTCGTTATGGGTGGCATTTCCGCCCTGGTTGTTGGGCCGTGCGTCGCCGCACCACTGGCAGGCGCTTTGGTATACATCAGCCAGACACGCGATGTGCTGCTTGGCGGACTGGCACTCTTTGCCATGGCTCTGGGTATGAGCGTCCCGCTGCTTGTGGTCGGAGCCTCCGCAGGCAGCCTGTTGCCGCGTGCCGGTGCCTGGATGGAGCGTGTCAAACAGGTATTCGGAATGATGCTTCTGGGCGTAGCCATCTGGATGGTTTCGCCCGTGATACCGGCAAGCCTCCATATGCTTCTGTGGTCAGCCTGGTTGCTTACCGCCGCGACTTTCCTCGGGCTGTTTGGTCCCAAGTCGCCGCTTCACTCACCTGGTCCGGTGGCAGCCCGGGCCGGTGGTGCAGGCTTGGTTTGTGTGGCCTTGGTTTTGTTGATAGGAGCAGCGTCGGGAGGAAAATCAGTTCTTCAGCCGCTGGGACATTTGAGGCCGAATTCGCTTGAGCCATCCACGGCGGGTGCAACTCCTTCGGGCTTGCAGTTTGAACGAGTCGCCAGTACACGCGCATTGGACGCGGCATTGGAACAGGCGCACAAGGCGGGGCAACCCGTCATGCTCGACTTCTACGCCGACTGGTGCGTTGCATGCAAGGAATTTGAGGCTTTCACCTTTAGCAACAAAGATGTTCAACATCGCCTCAAGAAAGTGCGTCTGTTGCAAGCCGATGTCACTGCGAATTCCTCGGAGGATAAAGCCTTGCTCAAGCGGTTCAGCCTATTTGGCCCGCCGGGGGTTGTCTTCTTTGATCCGGGTACCCCAGGCCGAGTGATTCATAAAGTGGTCGGTTACCAGGCCGCAGACGAATTTCTCGCCTCCCTGACGGGTGCATCAATCCACTAAATTTGCGGCCTCCAAGAGGCAAACCACTTTCCCGTATTACTTCAGGATATCGAGCGACGTAACCCACAAGACATCGCTGGTCTTGGTGCCTTTGACTTTTACTTTGGCTCCATACTTAATGTCGGCTATGACCCCGTTCCCAATTGTGAGTACGCTGCTGGCGTCGCAACGTTGGCCGCGAACCGTAAAGTCACCCATACCCCCAAATCGCTCGATCGTTCCAGAAATCTCCACTTGCCGGCGTTGCTCCTCGTCTCGGAGTTCTATGGTCTTGGCAACCAGCAGACCCCCTTGCCATGAGCCTTCTATCTCGATTCGATCGCCCACCGACAGCGTCCCATTGGTGGGGCTGTAGGCGGTCCCACTCGCATCGACTTCCGTGGTTCCAAGCATGAAGTGCTTGTTTGGGAGAAGCGCTGCAACGACGCCTTCAATCTCAATTTGCGATAGTGTGAGAACGGCGCTGCCCAGTGCCTGCGAAGTGAAGGTGCTGACAGCAAATGTATTGTCGACCGATGAATACACGCCTTCCACCCGAATAATGTCACCTGCTGGAATCGTCCCGGCAATGGAACCCTTCATGACCATTCCGTTCAGCAGGTACTGGGAACTCTTGATGGAACACAGCCCGGTGCTCACCGCGGAAGGGTCTGAAACGACTACCAGACGGGTGGCGATCCAGCGCTCACCACCTTGACCGGACTGTAAGCCCCACACGCGAACATTCAATCCCGCAGTAACAAAAGCGACGGATCCAAATCCGTCAAACACGGTTCCGCTGTCTATTTGAATCTTCATTCCCTGGACAGTGATTTCGCTGCCATCCACGTGAGAAATGGTCCCCTGAGCAATGGACCAAACATCAATACGGCTTGCAGTCGCGCTCAAGACGTCCTTACCTCGTTCGCCCAGAACATGGGCCACCATACCCAGGCGCAGATCGGAGGGTTGAGAAGGAACGCCGTCGATGGCGACGGATGCCACGGAATCGTCGATGTGCGTGCCATTGATGATCACACTTCCAAAACCAGCGATGGACCCCAGCGCGGCAAATCCGGTACCACCAGTTCCCGGCGGCCCAAGGGCAGACAGGTTGCCACCGCCGCACCCCGTCAACGCGGAGGACATCAGGACAACAATTTGGCGTCGACTGATTCCCGGGAGCTTGCTTTTGATTTGGCTCATTTTCTCTGCCTTCTCTTGCTCTTGGTCGGACCAGCTGATGCTGCAGATTTGGCAACATCAGATTCCTGTTTTCCATGATGGAAATACATGCCAAATCGAACGCGGTACTTGGGGCCGTCGCTGCCTTCACTGCGCTGCCATGCGACAGTGGCTGTCTGCAAGAATTGTTTCACCGAACTGGTCCAAAGCTGCCTGGCCCTATCTTGCAACAACTCGGCCTGTTCGTAGGTCAAATCCTCCGCAAATGCACTTTGTTCAAGCATGGGCGGATGGCTACGAGCAGGCGCGAGGTTATGAACGGCTGCCGCAAGATGGTCTCGAACGTTTGAGGCCAGAAACTGAAACGCTTCGTCGACCCCGGAAGTTGGCGTGAATGACTGAGACACAAGCGCCACTTGACCATCATCGTGCACCTCGACCACGCCAAGCCGTTCAAGTTCATCCAGCACCGCCCTCGCACCAATGTCGCGACTGACTTCTGCAACCAGTGCAGGAAAGTCTGGGGCACCGCTTGCAGCATGCTTGGAAGTTCTAGCCAACTTGCGTGTCGTTTGATCTGCATTCAGAAATCGTGGCTCGCTAATCCATCGGGCTACGACAGAAGCTGCGGTAGACGCAGTCGGCGTCATGCATACAGACTCATCCTGCGCTTCACGGAGCCGTTTGATATCTTTTCGGTGAACTCCCGTAATCAACGCGATGCGAGAATTTGTACTTTCCTTGTCGAGCAGACCAAACGAATTCACAGCCTCATTCACAAGGGCCGCTTTAAGTAACTCGATCATCGACGGCAACTGCAAACCATGATCGATCATGAGCCTCGCCAGAGGTGACAGTACTTGCGCTACGGCTCGCGCTGCCTGTTCTGGCACGGGCAGTCCCAAGGCAGCATGTTTTTCAATGTCGAATGTCGTTCGTCGAAGGGTCATTGCAGTTCTAGGAATTCAAATTCCTTGGCCAAGTAAACACCCAGGCCAAGGCATGGTCACCGATCTTTACATCCATTTACAAATAGTTGGAAGCTGGTGCTTTGTATTGTTGTACATTATTGGGAAAGTTTCCCACTAATACTTGTTTAAGTCAAGACGTATCAACTTCGTTTCGCCTCCTCACCATGAACATTTTTGCCATCAGTCATTTCACACTCGCACTTTCAATCGGTGCCTTCGCCATGTCGGCTGGCGCCATAGAGGTTGGCCAAGTGGCACCAGATTTTGAGCTGCCCGGGAAGGCTTCCCCAGTGAGGCTCAGCGATTCCAAGGGCAAGGCCGTCTATTTGGATTTTTGGGCTTCCTGGTGTGGTCCGTGCAAGCAGTCGTTTCCTTGGATGAACGAGATGCAAGCCAAGTACGGTTCACGAGGCTTGAAGATCGTCGCGATCAATCTAGACCAAAAACCGGAGGAAGCCAAAATGTTTCTTTCGGAAAATAACGCGACGTTTGACATTGCCTTCGATCAAGGGGGAAAAACTCCCCGAACTTACTCCGTCAAGGGCATGCCAACGTCGTTCCTGATCACGCCCGATGGCAAGGTGGCCGCTGTACACAGCGGATTCAAGCCGGAGCAGCGCAGCCAATTGGAGCAGCACATCAAGGTTGCGCTCAACATCAAGGACTAACCATGAAGACCCGAGCCCTCAACTTATTGACCATTTTCACTGTTCTCTCAATTGCCGGATGTGCCAATCTGGATCAGGTGAATCCGTGGGAAAAAGGAAATCTGGCCAAGACCGAGATGACATTCGACAGCGACCGGTTGGATAGCAATTTCACAGAACACATTTATGCCAGCAAGGAAGCTGCCTCGGGCGGCTCCGGTGTGGGCGGTGGCGGTTGCGGTTGCAACTGACATCGAAGTTGACCGAATTTCAATTCAAGACCATGCAAATCAAGAACACAGATCCTGACTCAGCAGAACGTACTGCATTGGGTGCCGCATTTCTCGCAGCCGCTATGGCGCTTCCCATGGCTGCACCGGCGCATGCCGAGAGCCCGCCGGAGCGAGGTTTTGTCGGTATGAAATACCTCGACTATCTGGATAGCCAGCCTGGCGACAATCGCATACAGGTCCGTGCCAAGGCCGTCACGGTAATAGCCCCGGTTTATAGTGACTGGTCCATCAGCGGGACGTTTACTTCGGATGCCATCTCGGGTGCATCTCCGGCCTACCAAAGTTCTGGGCTGGGCGCCATGCACGACGAACGGCATGCACTTGACGCGAGTGCGACAAGGTATTTCCCCAACGGAACATTGACATTGGGGGCCAATGTTTCAAGCGAGTCGGATTACCTCTCGCGCGGTCTATCCCTGCAGATGACCAGCGCCAACGAAAGCAAGAACACCACTTGGTCGGCAGGCATAGGACTCAACAGCGACGAGATCAATCCAAGCAATGGCATCGTCAAGAACGAGTCCAAGCACATCACGGACCTTCTTCTGGGCGTCACCCAGGTGTTGACCGTGAATGACATCGTCCAGCTGAATGTTGGTATGTCATGGGGAACCGGGTATTTCTCGGATCCGTACAAGTTTGCCGACGATCGACCCAGAACACGAGACCACAGTACGTTGATGGTGCGATGGAACCACCATATGGAGGCATCTCAGGGGACCTTGCGGTCGAGCTATCGCTACTACACGGATTCATGGAGTATTACGGCGCATACACTCGGCCTGGAATATGTCCAGCCGCTGATGAATGGGTGGTCGGTGACTCCATTGATGCGGGTCTACTCACAAGGAGCAGCAAGCTTCTATGTGGCGTCGGACGACAGTTCGTATCCTTTTGCTCCGAGTTCAACTTCAAACTATTCGGAAGATCAGCGGGTGTCTGCCTTTGGAGCGCACACGTACGGCCTCAAAGTCGCCAAGCGAATAGATCAGGATTGGACGGCGGATGTCAAGTTGGAACAGTATGAGCAGCGCGCTGAATGGAGATTGTCTGGCAGTGGAACTCCTGGGATGTTGCCCTTCAGCGCCCGCAGTCTGCAACTCGGTATTTCGCGGCAGTTTTGATTTCCGATGCTGACACTCGTCTAAGGGTCGTTGCGTGCAGACATTTCGAATACCGTTTCATGCGATGGCCAGCGGCTGTGAGCTGGTCATTGCCATGGACGACGAGCAAGTCGCTAGACAGCTTGCCGGTCATGCCGTGGACGAGGTTCGACGCATCGAAGAGAAGTTCTCGAGGTATTTGCCGACCAGCATCATTTCCATGATCAATGCAGCCGCAGGATCGACCTGGGTGGAGTGCGACGATGAGACCTGGTCGTTGTTGAGCTACGCCGACAATTTGTTTCAACTTAGCGATGGACTGTTTGATATCACGTCGGGTGTCCTGCGACGTGCTTGGAACTTCAATTTGGCCAAACTTCCCCAGCAGGAGGATCTCGATGCAGCGAGACGGTTGATTGGTTGGCCCCAGGTCTTGAGAAGTGGGCAGTCGATCAAACTGCCAACTGTCGGGATGGAACTTGACTTTGGCGGCTTCGGAAAAGAGTACGCAGCCGATCGAGCAGCGACGGTCCTTTCTCAGCTGGGTGTAGCGCATGGATACGTCAACTTGGCCGGGGACATGCGCATTCTCGGACCCAAGCCGGATGGCTCGCCGTGGATGATTGGAATACGGGATCCCCGCCAGCGCAACCAGATATTGGCAACCATCCCGGTGGAGCGTGGTGGTCTTGCTACCAGCGGCGACTATGAGCGATTCTTCGAGCTAGACGCAAAGCGGTACTGCCACATCCTTGATCCCCATACGGGTTACCCGGTCACGCATTGGCGCACGGTGAGTGTGTTGGCTCCCTTGGCAGTGGTCGCTGGAAACTGCAGCACCATCGCCATGCTCAAGCAGTCGCAGGGACTGTCCTTCCTGGAGGCATCCGGTATGAACTATCTGGCGGTCGATTTCGAGGGCAAGTTCTTTACCAAGAACGCATCCCAGAGTTGAGCAACTGCGGCATTTCAAACACCGATCACCTTTTCTTAGTAACTTTCCTGGAAACACACTAAATGGCATTTACACCCACTGACGGCAACGACAAAGCCTACCTCGTAGGCAAAGGAACCGGAACGGTCGACTTCCTAGGCGGTTGGGATGCGATTGACATGGGCACCTCGTTGCGGTCCCAGTACACCATCGTCCAAGGTGCCGATGGCGCAATCAAAATCGATACCTTGTCCGGAGCAAGTCAGGCGCTTCACTTGACGGTTTACAACCTGGAAGAGCTGGATTTCAACTCAGGCAAAGACGTCCTCGACCTGACGACCTACTTTGGCGACAAGACACCGCCGACGGTCGCCATTACCGATAACACGCCTGGAACCGCGATCGGAAACGTCACCTATGCATTAGCGTTCAGTGAGTCAGTGAGCGGTTTGACGTCGACCGATTTCACCGTCACTAATGGCACGGTGGTGTCGGTCTCAGGAAATGGTTCATCCTACAGCGTCGTAGTGGCGCCCTCCGTCAGCACGGAAGGATCAATGGGTTTTGCGCTCAAAGCAACATCGGTAACCGATGCGGCAGGCAATCTCAATACGGGTTTAGTTTCAGCAAGCGCTCAGCCGATCGATACCAAGTCGCCGACGGTCGTCACTGTGAGTCCTGCCAATCAATCGGTCGACGTCGCACTGTCTTCCGACATCGTGGTGACCCTCAGCGAGTCCGTCCTGAAAGGCTCTGGTAGTGTCACTTTGAAAGACGGCTTGGGAAATACGGTTGCCACATTGGATGCATCGAGCGCAAGTGTCAGCGTCGTGGGTGCAACACTGACCATTCATCCGACAGTGAAACTTCCAGCCAGCGACACGCTGAGTGTTGAACTCGCCTCCGGGTTTCTCAAGGACCTCGCCGGAAATGCCTTCGCCGGGTACCGTGGCTACATTTTCTCGACGATAGCCGATTCGACAAATCATCTATTCAACGGGACAGCTGGTAACGACACGCTTACTGGAAACGCAGGTAACGATGCGCTCACCGGTGGTCCAGGCAACGACACAATTAATGGGACTGCGGGAACCGACACTGCGGTTTACACCGGAAAGATTACGGACTATTTCATCAATTACAACCGAGCATTGGGAACAGCCACCATTGCGGATCACCGTGCCACTGGAGACGGGACGGATAGTTTGGTGAGCATTGAAAAGCTTCAGTTCTCCGACAAGACATTTGATCTGCTCAACCCGGCCAGAACAGAGAGCGCAGCGTTCGGCAAGTCACAGTCTTTCCTTTTTGACCCTTCTTTCTATCTGCTCAAGAATTCAGACCTCGTCCCAACGGTGACGCTGGCAACTGCCTTTGACAATTACAAGAGCCAAGGCGCAGCAGCGGGCGCAGCGCCGAATGCGTGGTTTGATCCACTCTACTACGCCAACAAGTGGGCAGATTTGAAGGCGCTCAACCTCGATGCGGCAACCCTGTTTGCGCACTACAACCTGTACGGCGTTTGGGAAGGGCGTAGCGCTGGCCCCGCGTTTGATAAGTTCGACGGGACCAAATACCTCAAAGACAACCCTGACGTTGCCGCCTATGTGGATGCCTACGTGGCAGATTTTCTTGGAAGCCGAAGCAACGGGGCTATCGCCCACTATGTGATTTACGGGGCCAATGAAGGGCGCGTCGCTTACGACACGGCCGGAGCTGTCATCGCGCAGGCGATATTGATTGGAACAGCGGGCTGAAGGTTCGAATGCAACGCCCATCTTCTGGGGCGAGTTGAACTCTATCCCCCTATCCCCGCGCCGTGACGCTTGCGCTGTCCACCATCGACCCTGTCGTTTCGCGACTTGATTTCTCGTGGTGGTGGACATGCATCCCCGGAGCCACTCCCAAACAGCGGCACGGTTGACAGGATCATCTCGTCAGCAATGACGCGTTGATCTGCCGTAAGTGCTGCGTGCAAGCTCTTGGCAGACCTTTCAATTTCATCGAGAACAGCCAGGTGATTTTGAAGCTTGTCAATCAGCCTTCCGATTTGACGCGGAGCTGGCTCTGCTTTGAACGCCGCCGCAGGTCTCTCCTGGTAAAACGCCATGGTGTAGTCGTTAATCCTTGCAACGTAATCGTTCCAGTAGGGTTGTTGCACCTCCGTCAGCTTCAACCGTTCGTGCAATGCGTTGAGATTGCTCTGCGGAACTCTCGGTGGCGGCGCGACTGCCTCGAGCGAACCTGAATTGGTTATAGCCGTGCCGGACCCTGCACCTGCTGCACTTGTCGATTGCGCCGTACCTATCAAAGGCGACAACATGAGAAAGATGGCGATGAGAGTTTTCAAAATAGTGGCCCACAATGAATGACAGCCAAGACTAGCGCCAATACTTCACTCTTTTGCGCCTCTGTCTGCAAAGTTTCGTGAAGCTGGCATCGAACGTCCGTTCTTTACAAACATGAAAGTGTTTTGAATCACTCTGCTTTACAGAGATTTACCCATCGGACAGCATAGATCAACCGCACCCGTCGACATTGGTGCGATGGAACTGATCAACTACTGTCATATTGAAGGTGGAAATTTTGGCGACGACATCAACCTCTTGTTATGGACCAACCTATTTCCCGACATCGCGACCCTGACAGGGCGCATTCTCTTCTATGGCGTAGGAACGTTGCTGGACGGCAATCAGAATGCCCACATCAAGAAGGTTGTACTGGGCTCAGGGCTCGGTGAAGCACAAGGAGCGAGGGCGGGACGCAACTGGGATTTTCGCTGGGTTCGTGGCCCCAATACTGCGGGTCGATTTGGGATTTCGAAGGAACTCGGACTTGGTGATCCAGCAATCCTTTGGCCAGGGCTCCATCGCGGTCACGACGATCAGGGGCCCGTCGGACTCATCCCACACTACGCCACGTGGGACAGTTTTGATTGGTCATTGGTCGGAGAAAAAGCCGGAATCACCGTCATTAACCCGCGGCAGTCGCCTGACGCCGTCGTTGCAGAAATGCGCAATTGCTCACGTGTGCTGGCTGAATCGCTTCATGGGGCAATTTGTGCAGATGCCATGGGTATTCCATGGGCATCGTGTGTATTGGCGCACCGCTTCAATGAGTTCAAGTGGCGAGACTGGTTGGCCACGATTGATAGGCCGTATCGACCACTGATGTTGGACCGACCTCTGGTTCGGAAGATCTCCAAAACCAAGGCACTGGCAAACAGGCTTGCGCGACTGATCAAGTACCAGCGATCGACCCGCCATCCCCATCTTCGGCCAGTTGCAGCGGCCACACAGAACGATGTCCAATGTGTAGCTGACCGGTTGGCTGCATTGAGTCGTTTATCAGATATTTTCCAATGCAGTCGAGCACCAGACATCTCCAAGCAACGCAGTCGCATGCTGAAAAGTTGTGCGGAGTTTGCCAAGGACTACAAGCTTCACTTTTCGTCGGAAGTCGCTTGTGTTGCGTAAAGGCAATGGCTAGCAATCCCTTCGGGCCAAGTACCTTTCAAGTGTCGCGCGCGTCTGTGCGCGGACCTGCTTCTGAAAAAAGGGGGCCCAGCCCATGACGTAACCGGCAAATCCCAGGGCCTGGCGCGACCAGCGCCAGAAGTCAAAGCGGTCGCGGTGCGTGGCAATCAAGCCCTCGGGAGTAAACGTGAATTCGGCATCAATGATGTTGTGAACAACCCGCCCGGTCACACTGAAGCGGTAATGTGCTTCCCAGTGTGCGCGTCCATGCACCCCGTCGGCGCTGACGTCGCGAAACTCCAGCCGCCAGTCCTGCCGCCCCTTGCCCTTGGTGGCCTCCGTTAGCATGTGCCACATGCCGCTGACTTCGTCTTGTCCCCTCAGCGAAAAGGCAGGATCATCAAAGGTGGCATCCGCAGCGTAGCAGGCGGCCATGGTGTCGGCATCCAGTGCAGCGAAGGCGGTGTAGAAGCGGGTAACCGTCTGTTCGTTGGAGTGCATATCAGGGTTCCTGGTGAAGTCACTGTGGATGAGCGTCAGCCCGGCGCAACATTGCAATCGCGCCGCAACAATGCCATCGCGTCAGACAACGCATGGTCGCGGTCGCTGAGTAACGGGTCTTGTGCACTTTCCAGAAAGTCTTGCCACATCTGCAAGTAGTCGTTCTGGTGGTGTGCGGGCGCGTTGTCCAAAATGTAGTCTGACACCCGCTGCGGCTGCATGCCGGACTTGCGCACCTTGCGCACCAGCGTGGCGGCGGCTTTGGGGGTAAGCAGAGTCTTGTGTGTGCTGCCCGATGCAATGCACAAGAAGAGTGTGAGGAGCGAACTGTCGTCGCTGTGGCCGCCGGTGGCCTTGTTCCAGGATGCGGATGCGGTGCGGTCAAAGTCGTCTACTTCGTTCAGGGCGTCGTCCACCCAGAAGTAGCGGCCCATCAAGGCGGGAGTGTGGTCAAAGAGTTTTCTCGCCGGGAGGGTGCTGTCCAGAATTTTAGGCAGGTCCGAGACGATGGTCTTGCGCACACCATCGACCACGACTTTGAATTCGGCGGGAAGGTCTTTGGGCATCGGAATGTCCCGGAGGACAGTCTTGGATGCGGAGGTATTTTTGCGCAGGGCGACAATCGTCTTTTGGAAGGCCACCCAATCGGGTAACCGGGTCTGCCGCGTGGCAAGCATGAGCAGGGCAGTGCGAATCACCGCCTCGGCATCGCGGCCAGCGTCCTCCAGATCCCGCGCATCCATGCCAAGTCGATCGGCGAACCAGAGGGCTGCCGCAATCACATCGGCCACCTGGCTGCGCCTGGCCAGTTCGGCCTGGTAGTCTGCCAAAC
>Ga0194060_10002763_pt1 | contig 12493 bp, 9 predicted proteins | sample SepL225m_MetaG_FD_163427 | JGI IMG/M metagenome (GOLD analysis project Ga0194060, IMG submission 163427) | Anoxic zone freshwater microbial communities from boreal shield lake in IISD Experimental Lakes Area, Ontario, Canada - Sep2016-L222-5m | ecosystem: Environmental > Aquatic > Freshwater >... | reverse complement strand
ACTCCATTGTCACCTATCGCACGCGTTACATGGCACGTCCGGAATGGCTGCCGGTGCTCGATTTGCTGATACTCGACGGCGCCAATCCGCGCTCGGTGCGCTATCAGGCAATGGGCGTCTATTCCTACCTTAAAAAACTGGAGGATGCCTACGGCAGTTGCGGCAGCGAACTGCTGCGGCCCGGCATCGACGCGCTTGACGCACTGAATCCGGCGCTCGACCTGCAGCCGGAAAACGTACGTTTGCGCGATACGGTGGACCTGCTGCGTTCCACCGCGTTCGCGTTGAGCGACCGGCTGTCGCACCGCTTCTTCGATCACGCCCAGACCAATGTCTGGGCGACCCTGGGCAGGTAGGCACGCCGTGGGCGGACAAGCCAGCTATCGGGTGACGCACGAGACGCGTTATACCTATTCGGCGAAGGCGACCAGCGCGCATCAACTCGCGCATCTGAAACCGCGAGTTACGCCCTGGCAAAGGGTGATATCCCACAGCCTCGATATCGAGCCGAATGCGTCAGAGCGCTCCGAGGGCACCGACTATTTCGGCAATGGCGTCGTGCGTTTCATGATCGATATGCCGCACGATCTCCTCCGGGTGACGGCCGAGTCCGTGGTCGAAATCGACTCGCATGCGCCGGATGCCGATGCGGCCTCGCCGCCGTGGGAGGACGCGCTCGCAGCGCCGGGCGTGTGGGGGCCGCGGGTGGATCTCGACCTGGAGCAGTATCGGCTTGCATCTCCGATGGTGCCGGTGTTGCCGGAATCCGGAGCTTACGCGCGAGTGAGTTTTACCCCTGGCCGCGCTTGGCTGGAAGCGGCGCTGGAACTGACGCGTCGAATTCATGCCGAATTCAGCTACGATCCGAAGGCGACGACCGTGACCACCCAAGTGCACGAGGTGCTGGAACACAAGCGCGGCGTGTGCCAGGATTTCGCCCATCTGATGCTCAGTTGCCTGCGCTCGATCGGCCTGCCCGCGCGCTATGTCAGCGGTTACGTGCTTAATCGCGTGCCGGAGGGAAAAAAACGCTTGTCCGGCGCGGACGCCTCGCACGCGTGGGTGGCGGCGCATTGTCCCGAACTCGGTTGGGTTGCGTTCGATCCGACCAATGGAAAGTTGGCGGATATGGAGTTCGTCACCCTGGGCTGGGGGCGGGAATTTTCCGATATTTCGCCTCTGAGCGGGGTGGTGCTGGGGGGGGCGACGCAAAAGCTTTCGGTGGTGGTCAACGTGCAGCCGCTGGCAGCCGACGAGGTTTCGCCGCGCAACGTCGTGGCCTGACCTCCGGCTGATGCGTAGCCGTGGCGGCCGACTCCTTCCTCATCACCTGCGAACACGGCGGCAATCGGATTCCCGCGCCCTATCGATCCCTGTTTCCGGGGCAACGAGCATTGCTCAATTCTCACCGGGGCTACGATCCCGGCGCGCTGGTGATGGCGCGGGAACTGGCGGGGGCGTTCAGGGCGCCGCTCGTGCATTCGACCGTCAGCCGTCTCGTGATCGACCTCAATCGCTCGATCGGTCACCCGCAACTCTTTTCGGCACAGACGCGCGCCGCGCCGGCCGCAGTCCGCGCGGAGATCGTCGCGCAACACTACCGGCCTTATCGCGAGAAGGTCGAACGCCTCGCGCAGAAACTGGTGTCGCGCGGCCGGCGCGTGATCCACATATCGTCGCACAGCTTTACTCCGGAGTTGCACGGCAAGCTGCGACGTGCCGACTTGGGTCTGCTCTATGATCCCGCTCGCGATGAAGAAACCGCGTTGTCTGCCCGCTGGAAGGCTGCGCTTGCGGCATTGGCGCCGGTTCTCCGGGTACGCCGCAACTATCCCTATGCCGGGAAAGGGGACGGCTTGACCTCGCACCTGCGCCTGCGTTTCCCCGACCGCGCCTATGTCGGAATCGAACTCGAGGTCAATCAGCGCATCGTTTTTGCCGCGGGCCGGCGCTGGACGGTCCTGCGGCGCGCGCTGATCGATACCCTGCGCGCGGCAGTTTCCGCATGAGCCAGTTCGATTTACGCCCCGTGCCAGGCAATCTGCCGGAAACCTTTCCGGTCACCTGCGCCCCCGGCGATGCCTGGTTTCACCCGGCACCTATTGGAGATTTGTAATGCAAATTCGCGTCGGCTTCGAAATGATCTACGACTGCCCGCAGCCGACCCCGATGATATTCAACCTGAACGTCCACTTCACGCGCGCGTCCGACCTTCTGCGTCGCGACGATCTGCTGTTCGACCCGCCGCTTCCGGTCACGGCCTATCGCGACACTTTTGGCAACTGGTGCACCCGCATCGTCGCGCCGCAGGGCCGCACGCGCGTCAGTGCAGACACGATCGTGAACGACAGCGGTGCCGCGGACGAATTCGCTCCGCAGGCGCGGCAACTCCCGGTGCAGGACCTGCCGGAGGAGGCGCTGCTGTTCCTGCTCGGAAGCCGGTATTGCGAGACCGACCGGCTGTCGGAAACGGCGTGGACTCTGTTCGGGCATGCGCCCGCGGGATGGGGCCGCGTCCAGGCCATCTGCGACTATGTCCACCGACACATCGCATTCGGCTATCAGCATGCGCGCATGACACGGACGGCACTCGAGGCTTATTACGACAAAACAGGCGTCTGCCGCGATTACGCGCACCTTGCCGTCGCCTTCTGCCGCTGCATGAACATTCCCGCACGCTACTGCACCGGCTACCTCGGCGACATCGGGATGCCGCCGCCCTACGGTCCGATGGATTTCGCCGCGTGGTTCGAAGCCTTCCTCGACGGCCGCTGGTATACCTTCGACGCCCGCAACAACACGCGGCGCATCGGCAGGGTGTTGATCGCGCGTGGCCGGGATGCCTGCGACGTCGCAATCAGCAATACATTCGGCCCCGCTGTTTTGCAGAGTTTCAAGGTGTGGACGGATGAGGTGCGCACCGCCGGTTGACGCAACCTGCGCATTAACGCTACCCGCTGTTGCGCAGCCCCGCGGCAATGCCGTTGATGGTGAGATGGATGCCGCGTTGCACTCGCTCATCGGTATCGCCCGCGCGGTGGCGGTGCAACAGCGCGATCTGCAGATAATTGAGCGGGTCGATGTAGGGGAAGCGGTTGCGGATCGATCGCTTGAGCATAGGGTTGCCGTCGAGCAGTTCGGCCTGTCCGGTGATCGTCTTCAGCCCGTCCACCGAGCGCTGCCATTCGGCCTTGATCTTGGGGAAGATAGCTTCGCGCAGGGATTGATCCGTGACCAATTGGGAATAGCGCTCGGCGATGACGATGTCGCTCTTGCCGAGCACCATGTCGATGTTCGACAGCAGCGTCTGAAAGAATCCCCACTCCTGCATCATTTCGCGGAGCAGGGCGAGGCCGGCATCGCCGCGCTCGGCTACCCACTTCTCGATTGCCGTGCCAAACCCGAACCAGCCAGGCAGCATCAGCCGGCACTGCGACCAGGAGAAGACCCAGGGAATCGCGCGCAGGTCCTCGATCGCAGTCGACTTCTTGCGCGATGCCGGCCGGCTGCCGATGTTGAGCGCCGCGATCTCGGAGATGACGGTGGATTCCCAGAAATAGCGCTCGAACCCCGGGGTCTCGTACACCATGGCGCGGTACGCGGTGTAGGCATCGTGCGACAGCTGTTCCATCGCCTGGAGAAACTCCGCCCGCGGCGCGTCGTGTTCGTGCGGCAGCAGCGTGGCTTCCAGCGTCGCAGCCGCAAGGACTTCAAGATTTCTTCGCCCCAATTCCGGGTTGGCGTATTTGTGGGCAATGACTTCGCCTTGCTCGGTAACGCGGATCTGTCCCTGCACCGCGCCCTGTGGCTGGGCCAGAATGGCCTGGTAGCTGGGTCCGCCGCCGCGTCCCACCGAACCGCCGCGGCCGTGAAACAAACGCAAGGCAATGCCATGCCGAGCGAACACGCGGGTCAGGGCGATCTCGGCACGGTACAGCGCCCAGCCGGAGGTCAGGTAGCCGCCGTCCTTGTTGCTGTCTGAATAGCCGAGCATGACCTCCTGCATGGCGCCGCGGCCGGCCAGCAACTGGTTGTAAAAATTCAGGCCGAGCAGCCGGTCCATGATCGGTCCGGCATTCGCGAGGTCGTCGATGGTTTCAAACAGCGGGACGATGTTGACGTCGAGCGCGTGTTCCAGAGGCCGCAGCAGGCCGGCCTCCTTCAGCAGCACCGCGACCTCGAGCAGGTCGGAGACGCCCTTGGTCATGGAAATGATCATGTTCTCGATCGCACCGCGGCCGTAGCGTTCGTGGATGGTTCGCGCGCTGTGAAATATCGCGAGCTCACCTTGCGTTTCGTCCGAATAGCGCACGCCGCGCACCGACAGCGGCCGGGGGTTGGCGAGTTCCTGCAGTAGCAGCGCGACCCGGGCGTTCTCGTCGAGTGCGAAGTAGTCTGTGCCGGGCCGAGCCACCGCAAGCAGCTCGGCCACGGTGCGCGCATGCACGTCGGAGTTTTGCCGCAGATCGAGCGGCGTTAGGTGGAAGCCGAACAAGGACACTGCGCGGCGCAAACGGCGCAGCCTGCCTCTGGCCAGCAGGCCGGCATTGTGGCCGTGCAGCGACTGGTGCAGCAGATCAAGATTCCCGGCCAGTTCCTGTGCGTTTCGATAGGGTTCGGCCGCGGCCACGGCATGGCGCGGGGCTTCGAGTCCGTCGAGCTGCTGCGCAGTCGCCGCCAGGCGCGCGTAAAAGCCGGCAATCGCCCGCCGATAGGGCTCGTCCGCACGATGCGGACTCTGGTCCGGCGAGTCTGCCGCAAGCTCGCTGAGCGCCTGCGGCACCGGAATCAGCGAAGTCGTAGTCGATAGTTCGGCGCCGAGCTTGTGCAGCTGTTCGAGCAGGTAGCCGAGCGCCTTGCGGCTCTGCATGCGCATTGCGGATTCGAGCACCTCCGCCGTGACGAAGGGGTTCCCATCCCGGTCGCCGCCGATCCAGGAACCGGGGTGCAGGAAGGGCGGCAGTTCCTGCGCCGTCCAGCCGGGAACGTCTCTGGCGAGCTGGTCCTCGAGTGAGCCGTAGAGGCGCGGCAACTCGCGCAGGAAGGTGGTGTCGTAGAAAGCCAGAGCGTTGACCACTTCGTCCATGACCGACAGCTTGGTCCAGCGCAGCATGCGCGTCTGCCACAGCCGGAGGATGGCTCGGCGCAGGGATTCTTCCTGCCCGGCGCGCTCCTCCGGCGCCAGATCGGCGCGATCGCGCGCCACCAGCAGGCGCGCGATCTTCCACTGGCAATCGAGAATGCTTTTTCGCTGGACTTCGGTCGGATGCGCCGTAAGTACCGGAACGACCTGCGCGGTAGAGAAAAAGCGGGCCAAGCGGGGGGCGTCGACGCCCGACTTCAGCGCGCGATGCAGGGCGTGGGCGAGCCTGCCCTGGCGCGGCGGCGAACCCGCCAGGGCGTGGGCGCGCGAACGACGGATATGGTGCTGATCTTCGGCGATGTTGGCAAGATGGGAGAAATAACTGAATGCGCGCACCACCTGGCTCGTGTGCTCGCGCGGCAACTGGTCCAGCAGCGCTTTCATTTCCTCGCGTGCGGTGAGGTCTTCGTTGCGATGGTGACGGATGGCCAGAATTCGAATCCGCTCGATTATGCCGAACGCCTCCTTGCCTTCCTGTTCGGTCACCGTTTCTCCGAGCAGGCGGCCGAGAAGGCGTATGTCATCGAACAGCGGTTGGTCTTTGTCTGTGTTCATGGCTCATCCCAAGCAAGATACGTTCTGGGTTCGGCGGAGCCGGAACCGTGCGGCCGGTATCCAGCGTGACTCGGGTAATCCTAACATTGTCTCAGGCAAACTCGCGCGGTTGCCCGGTGGCCTCGATCACCGACATCCACAGGTCGCCGTCGGTATCGACATGGCGGCTGCGGCTGACGGCCAGCGCCATCGGCACATGCACGAAGCGGCCGTGCCAGCGGCCGATCAGCATCGCGGTGTTCCCGGCCATCGCCGCGTGGACGGCATTGCGCGCCATGTTCCAGCAATAGACGCTGTCGGACGGGCATGCCGGGATGCTGCGGATGGCGTAGCTCGGATCGATGTACTTTACGGTCGGCTCGCGGCCGCGCTCGCGAAAGTGCGCGACGATGCGGTCGCGCAGGAAAGTGCCCACGTCCTTCAGCTTCGCGTTGCCGCTTTTGTCGCGCACCTCTCCCAGGCCCTGATCGGCGATCAGTTCCTGGGCCGCGCCCTCGGCCGCCACGATCACAGCGTGCCCCTTGCGCGCAAGCACCCGCTCGATGCAGGCGAAGACGCCGGCGTCGCCCTCGAGCGCGATCGTCACTTCCGGAATCAGCACCAGGTCGGCTTCGGTCGAGGCCAGGGCGGCCTGGCACGCCAGGAAACCGGAATGGCGGCCCATCAGTTTGACCAGGCCGATGCCGTCGCGCGCGGCCATCGCCTCGATGCGCGCGCTGCGGATCACATCGACCGCGGCCGAGTAGGCGCTGACGAAGCCGAAGCTGCGGTCGATGAAGGGCACGTCGTTGTCTATCGTCTTGGGCACCCCGATCACGCCGATCCGCAGCTTGCGCCGCGCGATTTCCGCACACAGGCGCATGGCCCCGTTCATGCTGCCGTCGCCGCCGATCACGAACAGGATGCCGATGCCGTTGGCTTCGAGGTTGTCGACCAATTCTGAGGGCTCCTGCGAACCGCGCGAGGTGCCCAGCACAGTCCCTCCCTCGTGGTGGATGTGCGCGACCGATTCGGGCGTCAGGTTCATCGGCAAATGGCCGTAGCGCGCGATCACTCCCTCGTAGCCGAAACGATAGCCGTAGATCTGGCGCACGCCGTAGCCCGCCCACAGTTCCAGCACGATGCCGCGCACCACGTTGTTGAGGCCGGGGGCCAGCCCGCCGCAGGTGACGATGCCGCAGCGCACGGTGCGCGGGTCGAAAAAAATCATGTTGCGCGGCCCGGCCAGTTCGAATGCGGGACGCTCCGCGATGTCTGCCGCCGATCCGGACTGGATGGAAAGCGCGTCGTCGAGCAGCACCTTGTCTGCGGCGCCGACGAAATGCACGCCAAGTTGGCCCAAGTGGCTGGCCACAGGCGAGGGCAGCAGGCAGCGCCCGAGTATGTCGATCGCAACGTCGCCGGGCGTCAACCGGCTCATGCATACATCGGTATCATCACCCACGGACATGACCATGTTCGCCTTTTATGCGCATTTCAACCTATTTCTCCATCCCTGGTGCATGGTGTTGGGGCACGCAGACTCGTGGCGCACCAATATGGGACACATTCAGACCGGCTTCACCGCCCTAAATTGCTGTTCCAACTGGCGATGCAAGTGCCGTGCCAACGGGCACATATATTGCTGAGTTAACCGACATTGATTCCCCGCGAGTGAATGTTCATGAGCAACAAAGCCGATTCCGGCGCAAGCCCGGCCGAGATCGAGGACGATCGGACCGGTCTCGGCAAAGACGCGCTGAAGCGCGCCTTTCTCGACAATCTGTACTACGTGCAGGGAAAATTTCCGGCGCTGGCAAGCAAGCACGACTACTACATGGCGCTCGCCTATACCGTGCGCGACCGGCTGCTCCGGCGGTGGATCAGCACTGCGTCGACCTATACGCGCGAAGGTTCGCGCACCGTCGCCTATTTTTCCGCCGAGTTCCTGCTCGGGCCGCATCTGGTAAACAACCTGATCAATCTGGGCATCGAGAAGCCGGTACGCGAGGCGATTCGCGACCTGGGCCTCAGTTTCGAGGAGCTGGCGGGGCAGGAGGAGGAGCCCGGACTCGGTAATGGCGGCTTGGGGCGGCTCGCGGCCTGCTACCTGGATTCCATGGCAACCCTGGAAATACCGTCGCTGGGTTACGGCATCCGCTATGAATTCGGGATTTTCGCCCAGTCCCTGGTCGACGGCTGGCAGGTCGAGCAAACGGACAAGTGGCTGCGCAACGGCAACCCGTGGGAATTGCCGCGTCCGGAGTGGGCGGTGGAGGTGAAACTCGGCGGCTATACCGAGCGCTTCAGCGACGCAGATGGCCGCGCGCATGTGCGCTGGGTCCCCGGCCGGACGGTCAAGGGCATTCCATACGATACGCCGGTCCTCGGCTACCGGAACAACACCGCCAACACGCTGCGGCTCTGGCGCGCGGAGGCGCCGGAATCCTTCGACCTCGGCGTGTTCAATCGCGGCGACTACTACGGCGCCGTGCAGCAAAAGGTCGTATCGGAAAACATCAGCAAGGTGCTGTATCCGAACGACGAGCAGATCCAGGGAAAGGAACTGCGCCTGGAGCAGCAGTTTTTCTTTGTCTCCTGCTCGTTGCAGGACATGCTGCGCATCATGCGCGGCCAGAAGGTTCCCGTGGAGCGGTTCCACGAAAAGTTCGCCGTTCAGCTGAACGACACCCATCCGGCGATCGCCATCGCGGAACTGATGCGGCTGCTGGTGGATGAGCAGGGCATGACCTGGAACCGCGCCTGGTCGGTTACCACGCAATGCTTCGGCTACACCAATCACACCCTGCTGCCCGAGGCGCTGGAGCGCTGGTCGCTCGCCCTGATCTCGCGCGTGCTGCCGCGCCATGTGGAGATCATGTTCGAAATCAACATCCGCTTCCTGGATGAAATCCGTAACCGCTTCGGGCACGACGACGAGCGCCTGGGGCGGATGTCCATCATCGACGAGTCCGGCGAACGTTACATACGCATGGCGCACCTTGCGAGCGTCGGCAGCCATGCCATCAACGGCGTCGCGGAGCTGCACAGCGAACTGCTGAAGCAGGACGTCCTGGCAGATTTTCACGCCTTGTGGCCGGATAAATTCCGCAACATTACCAATGGGGTGACGCCCAGGCGCTGGATCGCCCTGACCAACCCGCGCCTTACGCGGTTTCTGACCGGGGTCATCGGTGATGATTGGGTCCGGGATCTGGAGCAGCTGCGCCGGATTGAATCGCACAGTCAGGATTCCGGCTTTCGCCGCGAATGGCGGTTCATCAAGCGCTCGGTCAAGGAAGATCTGGCCAGCCACGTGCGGCGTGTTACCGGCATTTCGATCGATCCGCAGTCGATGTTCGATGTCCAGGTCAAGAGAATTCATGAGTACAAACGGCAGCATCTCAACGTGTTGCACATCGTGGCGCTATACCACCGCATCAAGTCCGATCCCGGCGCGAGCATAGTGCCGCGTACCTTTATCTTCGGCGGCAAGGCGGCGCCCGGCTACCATTTTGCCAAGCTCATGATCAAACTGATCAACTCAGTGGGCGAAGTGGTCAACAAGGATCCGGTGGTCGGGGATCGCCTGAAGGTGGTGTTCCTGCCCAACTACAACGTCACCAACGGACAGCGGGTGTATCCGGCGGCGGATCTCTCCGAGCAAATTTCCACTGCCGGCAAGGAGGCGTCCGGCACCGGCAACATGAAGTTTTCGATGAACGGCGCGCTGACCATAGGCACGCTGGACGGCGCCAACGTGGAGATCCGCGAGCAGGTTGGCGCGGAAAATTTTTTCCTGTTCGGGCTGAGCGTCGAGGAAGTGAAGGCAAGTTGGGCGAAGGGCTACGACCCGGGCGCGATCTACCGCGATGATGAAGAACTGAAAGCGGTGATCGATCTGATTCGCGACGGCCATTTCTCCCGAGGCGACCGCGATCTGTTCCGCCCGGTGGTCGACTCTCTGCTGAACGGCGATTACTACCGCCTGCTGGCGGACTTCCGGTCGTATGTGGATTGCCAGGCCGCAGTCAGCGCCGCCTATGGCGAGCCGGAGAAATGGACCCGCATGTCCATACTGAACGTTGCGCGCATGGGCAAATTTTCGTCCGACCGCAGCGTCCGCGAATACTGCGAGGATATCTGGCGGGTCAAGCCCGTGAAAATTTCCCTCCTGGGCAAAGATCAGACCAACGCGGACCTGCTCCAGTAGCAAGTCGCCGACGCTGACGCCGGGTTGACCGCGTTCTGCGGACCACACATTCCCCGGGAGAAAGCTAGACCGACGCAGGCAGCCTTGCGCCCGGATCCTGCCGGTAGAACTGCGCCAGCTGGCCATACAACTCAGGGAAGGGCGTGCGCACCGCCTGCGGCGAGGTAAAGAAAGTTTCGGAGAGGACCGCAAAAAACTCCGCCGGCTGCTCGCTCGCGTAGGGGTCGATTTCGGTGTCCACTCCGCGGTCGACCTGGCCGCAGAACCGGTCGTAGGCGCTATCCCAGGTTGCCAGCCAGCGCTCCTGATCCATGTCCGGGTGCGGCAAGGGGAAATCGTCCATGTCGCCGCGGCTCATGTGCAGTTTGTGCGCGAATTCGTGTATCACCACGTTGTAGCCGGCCTCGCCCAAACTTACATCCTGCCACGACAGGATCACCGGACCGCCCGGCCAGGCTTCGCCCGAGAGCGCATCGTCGTATTCGTGCACCACGCCGCTTTCGTCCATATGCTCGCGCCGCACCTTGAATTCGCCCGGATAGATCACGATGCCCACCCAGCCGCGATAGGCTTCCAGTCCGAGGTTGAGGATGGGCAGGCAGGCCTGGATGGCGATCGACAGGCGCACGGCGTCGGTCAGGACGAAGCCGCGCGCGCCGTGCATTTCTTTGTCGCGCAGGAACAGCGCCGCGTAGTCCCTTAACCGATTGGTTTCGGAAGGCGTCAGTCCCTGCAGGAATGGCAGGCGGTCAGTCACGCGCCGCCACAGCGCCTCATCCAGCGGGGCGCGGCCCACGGCGCGCCGCCTGCGCCAAGCCTCGAATAAGCCGAACATGGGGTAGATTATCGCCTATCTGTATCTCGCCACTGCGCAGCCGGCCGGCGGATGGTACGGTGGCGCGCTTCTAGCTCAGAATCACGTCCAGGTCGGCGGGTTCCGCCGACGCCACGTCGAGGTCCAGGCCGGCTCTCACGTGCTCAAGGTGCTCTATCATGAGGCCGACCGCGCGCTCCTTATCCTTGCGTGCAATGGCATCGACGATATTTGCGTGCTCGTCGCTGCGGCAGTGCGGCACCGCGGGTGCGTCGTAGAGTGCAATGATCAGGCAGGTAAGGAGCGTCAGTTCCCGCATGGTGCGGGCGAGTATGGCGTTGGCGGCGATCTCCGCGATCAGCACGTGAAATTCTCCCGAGAGCCGCACAATCGCGCGCAGGTCGTTCGCTTCGCGCGCGCGGCGCTCCTCTGCCACATGCTGGCGCAGCCGTGTCATCCCGGTACGGTCGGCACGGTCGATGCACTGCGTGACGATGCCGGGTTCGATGAGCCGGCGCGCCTCGAACATGTCGCGCGCTTCGGCCGCGGTCGGCTTGGACACGAAGGCGCCGCGGTTCGGCTCCAGCGTGACCACATGTTCGTGTGCGAGGTGCAGCAGTACGCGCCGGACGCGCGCGCGACTCACCCCGAAAATGCCGGCGAGTTTGTCCTCTCCCAATTTGGTGCCGGGCGGCAGCCGGTGCTCGAATACGGCCGCCATGATGCGCTCGTAGATGGCGTTTTCGTCCAATGCGCCCCTTCGGGCGATCGACCTGATTTTTGTTCTACGCCCTATTCCTCGAGTAGCCATGTACCGGGTCGCTGGTTTGGGCACAAAATAATTGTTGACATAATGAAATCAAATTGTACACAATCCGAAAACGATTTGGCGCCAATAATTTTAATCGGTCCGGCGCTCCTGACGCAACAGGCCGCACGATGGGGGGTAGCAAAATGAAGCGAATACTGCTTGGCATGTTGACCCCGTCGTCCAATACTTCCCTTGAACCGCTGGTCTCGGCGATGGCCGCCGAAGTCCCCGGTGTTTCGGCCCACTTCGGACGCTTTCGCGTCACGGAAATCTCGTTGCGGGATCAGGCGCTCGGCCAGTTCGACGAGCGGCCGATCCTGGATGCGGCGAGGCTCCTCGCTGACGCCAAGGTCGACGTGATCTGCTGGAACGGGACTTCTTCCGGCTGGCTTGGCCTGCAGGCGGACGAATCACTTTGCCGCAATATTACCGCGGCGACCGGCATCGCCGCTTGTACGTCGGTGCTCGCGTTGAACGAGATCCTTCGCCTTACGGGTGTGCGCACGATCGGCTTCGCCACGCCCTATATCGACGGCATTCAGGAGCGCATCGTCCAGACTTACCGCAACGCGGGCTTCGAGACCGTGGCCGAGGGGCATCTCGGGCTGTCGGTGAATTGGGAGTTTTCGGAGGTGACGCGTGCGCAGCTTCACGGACTCGTCGCAGTCTGCGCCAAGGCCAAGCCGGACGCGATCAGTACCTTCTGCACCAACCTGAGAGCAGCGGATTACGTGCCGGAACTGGAACGTGAATTCGGCATTCCGATCTACGACACGGTCAGCACCGCGGTGTGGCAGTCGCTGCGCATCGCCGGCGCGGAGACTAAACGGCTTGCGCGCTGGGGCCGGCTGTTTGCCGAGGTCGCCTAGGTGTCTGCCACGTACAAGGAATACGACCTGGTCGTACGCAACGCCACCGCGGTGACCGCCGCCGACGTGCAGCATTGCGACATCGGCGTGCATGGCGGGCGTATTGTGG
>Ga0194060_10002762_pt1 | contig 12495 bp, 11 predicted proteins | sample SepL225m_MetaG_FD_163427 | JGI IMG/M metagenome (GOLD analysis project Ga0194060, IMG submission 163427) | Anoxic zone freshwater microbial communities from boreal shield lake in IISD Experimental Lakes Area, Ontario, Canada - Sep2016-L222-5m | ecosystem: Environmental > Aquatic > Freshwater >... | reverse complement strand
AGGGCGTTCGACTTCGGTAAACAACAACGCTAACTTTTCGACACGCACGAGCAATCAGGTTCATGCCTGCCTCTGACCCAAGGCTGCGCGCCTCCAGCGGCAGGTCATGAACGCGATGACTCAAGCCCCGGCGCGCAAACCCAGCATCGTCCGCGCCTCGGCCGGGCTGGCGATGGCACGGCCCGCCTTGCGTGCGCAGTCGGCCAGCGCTTCGATCAGGACGCCGTTGCCGCTGGCCTTGTCACCATTGGGCAAATAAAACGTATCTTCGAGACCGGTGCGCAGCATGCCGCCGAGTTCGGCCGTCTTCTGGTGCACCGGCCAGATTTCGCTGCGCCCGATCAGGGTCGCCTGCCAGACACTGCCCTGTGCCATCCAGCGCGGAATCAGCGCCAGCAGATCGGCGTCACACGGCATGCCGGAAGCGACCCCCATCACCAGGTTGTATTCGGCGCGGCCCATGTCGGCTTTGAGCATGCCGTTTTTCAGAAACATGCCGACCGAGCGCACGATGCCAATATCAAAGCACTCGAACTCGGGGTGCACATGGCAGGCCTGCATCACGTCCAGAAACTGCTGCACTTTGGCGACCGGGTTGTCAAACACCATCGGCGGCCAGGCCCACTGGCCATCGTCCTTGATCTTGAGGTAGTTCAGGCTGCCGGCGTTGCAGGCAGCGATCTCGGGTTTGACGCGCTGGATGCACGCCAGCGGCCCCGAGATGTCCTTGCCAACCGTGCCGGTGGTGAGGTTGATGATGACACCCGGGCAAGCGGCGCGGATGGCGTTGACCACCGCCTCGGCCACATCGGGGTCCCAGCTCGGCATATGGCCAAGACCCTCTTCCTGCATGCGCACATGCACGTGCATGATGGAAGCGCCAGCATTGAAGGCCTCACGCGCCTGCGCCGCCATTTGCGCCGGCGTTACCGGCACCGGATACTGCTTGGGGTTGGTCAGCACGCCGGTCAGCGCGCAGGTCAAAATAGCTTTGTCCATCATGCTTCCTTTTTCGCTTCGGGTTCAATTTCAACCAGCACGGCACCCGACTCAACCTGATCGCCGACCTGGGCATGCACCGCTGTCACCGTGCCAGCGGTCTGCGCCGAGAGCCACATTTCCATCTTCATCGCTTCGACACACAGCAGGGCTTGCCCATCCACCACCGCGTCACCGACTGCGACCTTGATCTGCGTGAGCTTGCCCGCCACCGGCGAGCGCGCCTGACGCACGTCCTGCACCGCGTCCTTGCCCGGAAAAGGCGAGACCTCGCTGAAGACAAAACTTGCACCGGCCAGCGCCATGTGCAACGCGCCCTGCTGCAACACGGCCACCACGCGGCGCGTCACGTTATCGACTTCAAAATGCAGTTCGCCTTCGGTGAAGCGCAGGATGCGCACGCGGTGCGTCTGGCCTTCGAGCGTGACGCGCACCTGGCCGTGACGGTCGGGCTCGACGCGCAGGGTGCGTGCCACCTCGTCACAGCGCAGCGGGATATCAAAAGCCGCCACACTGTCGGCGCGCCAGTTGGCGCCGTTCTGCAACGCAAAGGCCGCCGCTGCAATGCACCAGGCCGCGTCATCGGGCACGGGACGCTGCAGCAGCGCCTCGCCGCTGTCCTGCCACTGGTCGATCATGGTGGTCGTCATGGCGGCAGCGCGAAACGCCGGATGGTTCAACAGGTCGGACAGAAAGCGTCCGTTATTGCGCAACCCGAGCAGCGGCGCGTTGGCCAGCGCAGCGCGCAGGCGCCGGATCGCGTCCTCGCGGTCGTGACCGTGCGCGATCACCTTGGCCACCATCGGGTCGTAGAAGGGTGAAATCTCTGCCCCCTCCTCGATGCCATCGTCGATGCGCACACCGTCAAACAGTGCCTGCTGCGGCCGCCACCAGCGCACGGTGCCGGTCTGCGGCGCAAAGCCGGCGTAGGGGTCTTCCACGTACAGGCGGGCCTCGATGGCGTGGCCCGTCAAGCGCACATCGGCCTGCAGCACCGGCAACGCAAAACCAGCCGCCACCCGCAACTGCCACTCGACCAGATCAAAACCGGTGACCATCTCCGTCACCGGGTGCTCGACCTGCAACCGTGTGTTCATTTCCAGAAAATAGTGTTTCAGATCGGCGTCCACAATGAACTCGACCGTGCCTGCGCCGCGATAACCCACCGCCAGCGCGGCGGCCACCGCATCGCGGCCCATGGCTTCGCGCATGCGGGCGTTGACCACCGGCGACGGCGCTTCCTCGATCACCTTTTGCCGGCGACGCTGCGCCGTGCAGTCGCGCTCGCCCAGGTAAACGGCGTTGCCATGGGCGTCGGCAAAGACCTGAATCTCGATATGACGGCCGTTATCGATCAGCCGCTCGAGCATCAAGGTGCCGTCGCCAAACGCGCTTTGCGCCTCGCGCCGGGCACCCAGGAGCGCCTGCGCGATCTCGTCGGCCGCGCGCACCAGGCGCATGCCGCGCCCGCCGCCACCGGCCACAGCCTTTACCAGCAGCGGAAAGCCGAGCTTCAAAGCTTCCTGTGTCAGGCTTGCATCGTCCTGCTGCTCACCCAGATAGCCCGGTGCACACGGCACGCCGGCCGCCAGCATGCGGCGCTTGGCCAAAGCCTTGTCGCCCATTGCCAGCATGGCCGACGGCGGCGGGCCGATGAAGACCAGCCCTGCATCCAGACAGGCCTGGGCAAAGCCGGCGTTTTCGCTCAAAAAACCATAGCCTGGGTGCACGGCGTCAGCGCCGGTCTTGCGCGCTGCCTCCAGCAGACCCTCGACGCGCAGATACGAATCCGCCGCCGCCGAAGCGCCGATGTGCACTGCCTCGTCGGCCAACCGCACATGCGGCGCCGCCTGATCGGCGTCGCTGTAAACGGCAACAGTCTGGTAACCGAGCTTGCGCGCCGTGCGAATCACCCTGCAGGCGATCTCGCCCCGGTTGGCAATCAGGATCTTGGAAAAACTCATGGCATGGCCCAGTTTGGTTTGCGCTTTTGAATAAAGGCCGTGACGCCCTCCAGCCCCTCGGCGCCTTGTGCGGCGCGCGAGAAAACCAGCGCCGCCTGCGGCACGAGATCGGCCGGCGGCGTCAAACGCGCTTTGGCAATCAGTGACTTGGTGGCGGCAATGGCGCCGGGCGCACAAGCCAGGATGTCGGCCAGCACGGCGTCCAGTGCGGCATCGATCTGATCGGCGGCGTGTACAGCGTGCACCAGACCAATAGCCAAAGCCTGGCTGGCGGTGATGCGCCCACCCGTCACCGCCAACCGTTTGGCTTGCGAATAACCCAGGCGCTCCACCAGGAACGGCGCAATCTGCGCCGGCACCATGCCCAGGGCCGTCTCGGGCAAGCGAAACAGTGCCGATTCACCCGCCAGCGCCACGTCTGCCACACAGGCCAGGCCAAGGCCGCCGCCCATGACACTGCCTTCGAGCACAGCCACGACCGCCAGTGGCGTATTCGCGTAGGCCACACAGAGTTCACCGAATTGCTGGTTGGCCTGCGCAATCGCATCCACAGCAGTGCCGCCCTCGCCTGCTGGCGCCGCACCCTGCATGGCGCGCATGCGCGCACCCGCCATGTCTTTCAGATCGGCACCGGCACAAAAATGGCCACCGGCCCCGCGCAGCAGCAGCACGCGAACCGTGGCGTCGGACTCGGCACCGGTCAGCGCCGCGCGCAGTTCGGCCACCATGCGCAGCGACATGGCGTTGCGCAACTCCGGGCGGTTCAGCGTGACACGTAGCACCGAGCCGGACTGCTCGGTGTGAATGGTTTCGAAATCCATGTTGATCAGGCCTTGCCGGGCAAGGTGCCCTCGAGCTTGCAGATGATGCCGAGCATGATTTCGTCAGCACCGCCGCCGATCGAGATCAGACGGCTGTCGCGGTAGGCCTGCGAGATCGGGTTGTCAAAAGTAAAGCCCATGCCGCCCCAATACTGCAGGCAACTGTCGGCCACCTCGCGGCTCAGGCGCCCGGCCTTGAGCTTGGCCATCGAGGCCAGCTTGGTGACGTCCTTGCCTGAGATGTAGGACTCGACCGCGCGGTAGGTCAGTGCGCGCAGCGCCTCAACCTCGGTGCGCAACTCGGCCATCCTGAAATGAACCACCTGGTTGTCCAGAATCGGCTTGCCAAAGGTCTTGCGCTGGCGTGTGTACTCAATGGTCTGGTCAATCTGCCGATCGAGCGCACGCAGCGTACCGGCGGCGCCGTAGAGGCGTTCCTCCTGGAACTGCAGCATCTGCAGCATGAAGCCGATGCCCTCCTGCCCGATCAGGTTGCGCTGTGGCACGCGCACGTTGTCAAAAAACAGTTGTGCCGTGTCCGACGCATGCATGCCGATCTTGGTGATCTTCTGGCGCGTGATGCCGGGGCTGTCCATGCGAACGATGATCAGCGACTTGTTCTTGTGCACCGGCCCTTCCGAGGTGTTGGCCAGCAGGCAGCACCAGTCGGCCTGCATGCCGTTGGTGATCCACATCTTGGAGCCGTTGATGATGTAATCGTCGCCGTCCTTGCGCGCCGTGGTCTTGACCGCCGCCACGTCAGAGCCGCCGCCGACTTCGCTGACGCCGATACAACCAACCATGTCGCCGGCGATGCTGGGCGCCAGAAACTCGCGCTTGAGTTCATCCGAGCCGAAACGCGCCAGCGCCGGCGTGCACATATCGGTGTGCACACCGATGGCCATCGGTACGCCGCCGCCGTTGCAATCACCCAGCGCCTCGGCCATCACCATCGAGTAACTGAAGTCCAGCCCCATGCCCCCGTACTCCACCGGGTACTTGATGCCCAGCAACCCGAGGTCGCCCATCTTCTTGAACAAGGCATGCGCCGGGAAGATCCCGGCCGCCTCCCACTCGGCGACAAAGGGGTTGATTTCCTTGGCAACAAACTTGCGCACGGTGTCAGCAATCTGTTCGTGTTCTGGGGTGAATTTCATAAAAGCCTTTCAGGTGAATTCAAAATTGGAGGGCAAACGCAATTCATCTTCCTTGTCATGCCGGACTTGATCCGGCATCCATGCCTTCTGTCGCATGGATTGCGGGTCGGGGCCCGCAATGACGAATACCGGGTTCATCGTCCGTTGCGCCTACATCCGCGCCACGCCGAACGTATTCAGGTGCAGTTTGCGTTGCCGTGCTTCGTCAGCCAGCGCCAGGCACAGTCCCAGCAGGCGGCGCGTGTCGCGCGGGTCGATGATGCCGTCGTCCCACAGCCGCGCCGTTCCAAACAGCGCGGCAGATTCCTTGTCCAGACGCAAGCGCAGGCCATCGGACATGGCTTTGAGCGCGTCCTCGTTGGCGGCCATGCCGCTGCGCTCGATCTTGGCGCGGTTCAGGATGTCCATCACCTTGGCCGCCTGCGCGCCGCCCATCACCGCCGTGCGCGCGGTTGGCCAGGAGAAGATGAAGTTCGGATCAAAGCCGCGCCCGCACATGCCGTAGTTGCCGGCGCCGTAGGAGCCACCCAACACGATGGTGAACTTGGGTACGCGCGCATTGGCCACCGCCTGGATCATCTTGGAGCCGTGCTTGATGGCGCCGCTACGCTCGGCCACCGAGCCGACCATGTAGCCGGTGGTGTTTTGCAGAAAGATCAGTGGCGTACCGGTCTGATCACACAACTGAATAAACTGCCCGGCCTTGGTCGAACCGCTTGGCTGGATCGGGCCGTTGTTGCCCAGGATACCCACCAGATGGCCTTGCACGCGGGCATGGCCGCACATGGTCTCAGCTGCGTACTCGGACTTGAATTCCAGAAAGTCAGAGCCGTCAACGAGCCGCGCAATCACCTCGCGCACATCGTAGGGCTGACGCTCATCAGCCGGCACCAGACCGAGCAACTCCTGCTCGTCGTACAGCGGCACGGCGAAGCCAGACGGCGTCTGCGCCGCGTCCCACTTCAGTTTGTCCATGACGTCGCGTGCCATGCCGATGGCGTGGGCGTCGTCTTCGCACAGGTATTCACCCAGGCCCGTTACCTGGGCATGGGTCTCGGCGCCGCCGATTTCGTCCTCGGTGCAGTCCTCGCCGATGGCGGCCTTGACCAGCGGCGGTCCCGCCAGAAAGATGTTGGAGCGCCCACGCACCAGAATCACGTAGTCCGACAGACCCGGCAAATAGGCGCCACCGGCAGTGGAGGAACCATGCACAACGGCAATCTGCGGCAGCCCAGCAGCCGACATGCGCGCCTGGTTGGCAAAGCTGCGGCCACCCTCGATGAAGATTTCACTCTGGTACATCAGGTTCGCGCCGCCGCTCTCCACCAGATAGATCAGCGGCAGTTTGTTCTCCTGCGCAATCTCCTGCGCACGCAGCGCCTTGCGCAGCCCCATGGGCGCCACGGTGCCGCCCTTGACCGCGCTGTCGCTGGCCGAGATCAGGCAGCGTTTGCCGGCCACTACGCCGATGCCGACGATGGAGCCGCCTCCCATGACAGACTTCTTGCCGTCGTCGTCGTGCATGTTCAGGCCTGCCAGACGGCTGAGTTCCAGGAACGATGAACCACGGTCAAGCAGGCGCGCCACGCGCTCGCGTGGCAGCAACTGGCCGCGTGCCTCGAACTTATCTCGCTTGGACTGTGATTCGGCGATGACCATCTGCTCCAGACGCTGGACTTCCGAGAGAAGCTCCTGCATGCGCTGCGCATTGGCGCCGAACGCGTCGGACTTGACATTGATCTTTGAACGTAGAACTGACATGGGCGGCGATCCTATGGTTGCTCCGCATTAGACCGGATGGTGACGTTAACGTCAACCAGATTTCGTATAGGTATTTCCCCTATACTTGACGTCACTTGGCGCTGCTACCATGCAGCGCAGTCGACGATTTGCAACCGAACCATTTTTTCAAGGACATCCATGAACATTGAAGCCTGCACTGAAGCCATCCGCACCAAAGTCGGAGCCGACAGCGGCCTGAACGCCACCCTCAAGTTTGACTGCGGCGCCGACGGCACCGTTTATATCGACGGCAAGTCCACCCCCAACAGCGTGAGCAACAGCAATAGCGAGGCCGACTGCACGGTCGGCATCACGCTGGAAAATCTCAATGCCATGCTGACCGGCGATCTGGAACCCGCCACCGGCTTCATGATGGGCAAACTCAAGGTCACCGGCGACATGAGTGTGGCCATGCGCCTGCAGCGCGTCATTTAGTCAATCCGCCAGCGGACCAGCGGCGTGGCGGCAAGCACATCCCCCGGCAAGGCGGCACCTGCGCGCCGCACGGCGGCTGGTCTTGCCAGCACCAGCGAGGCACAGGCGGTCGTTGATGCGCACAAGGACGAGGGCACATCGGAGTTGTTTGGCATCACCGAACTGTGCAAAGAGTTCGGCATCAGCCTGCGCGCCCTGCGCTTTTATGAAGACAAAGGTCTGCTGGCGCCGCGCCGGATCAACGGTGCACGCGTCTACACGCGGCGCGACCGGGCCCGCCTGGCGCTGATCCTGCGCGCCAAGGACATCGGCTCGCCCCTGTCCGAAATCAAACGCTACCTCGATCTGTACGGCGACCACGGCGAGGGCCGCTCCGAGCAGTTGCGTTACGTCATCGAACGCACCGATACCGAGATTGCCGATCTGGAACAAAAGCGCACCCAGATCGACGCCACGCTGGCCGAGTTGCGCGTCATCAACGCCAGTTGCCGCCGGCATCTGGAATCGCGCCGCCGTGGCGCGAAGCAAGCCGGTTGACGCATCAATCTTGTTTGTCATCCCGGGCCTCACAATTGTCATCCCGGACTTGATCCGGGATCCATGCCTTCTGCCAGTGTCACTCGGACCATGGATTGCGGGTCGGGGCCCGCAATGACAAAAGAGGAGTTGTCATCCCGGGCCTCACAAATGTCATCCCGGGCCTCACAATTGTCATCTCGGGCCTCACAATTGTCATCCCGGACTTGATCCGGGATCCATGCCTTCTGCCAGTGTCACGCGGACCATGGATTGCGGGTCGGGGCCCGCAATGACAAGATTTGGGTTGATGATTCCGCTCAAGCCGACGACGGCAAAAACAGGCTTTGCAGGTCGTTGAGGAAATCAAATCCACGCACGCTTGGTTTGACGCGGTCCAGGTCGCGCTGCAGCAAGCCTTTGGCCTCAGCCGTTTCCAAACCTTTTTGAATCGCCGTGATTGGCAGCCCGGTGCGTTCACTGAAATGCGACAAGGGGAAACCATCCTTGAGGCGCAGGGCGTTGAGCATGAACTCAAACGCCAGATCGGCGCGACTGACCTCACCCGACTGCGCCACGCCATTGCCGCCGAGTGCCTTGTCCATGTAGAGCTGCGGCTCGCGAAAGCGCACCTGGCGCACGACGCGATGCGCAAAGCTGAGCTTGCTGTGGGCGCCGGCACCCAAACCCAGGTAGTCACCAAACTGCCAATAATTGAGGTTGTGAAAACAGCGGTGGCCACTGGCTGCGTAGGCCGACACCTCATAGCGCTGCAAGCCCGCAGCACCGGTCATATCGGTGATCAGATCGAGCATGTCATAGGCCGTGTCCTCATCCGGCAACTTGGGTGGATGGCGCGCGAAATAGGTGTTGGCTTCGATTGTGAGGTGGTAGATCGAGATGTGCTGCGGTGCCAGCGCCAGCGCAGTCGCCACATCCTCCCGCAGCGTCTGAAGCGTCTGCCCCGGCAGCGCGTACATGATGTCGAGGTTGAAGGTATCGAAGGCCTGCGCCGCCTCTTCGACTGCCGCGATGGCCTGCGCGCGGTCGTGCACGCGACCAAGGGCTTTCAAGTAATCATCATTGAAGCTCTGCACGCCGACCGACAGGCGCGTGACACCGGCCGAGCGGAAAGCGCGAAAGCGGTCTTTCTCGAAAGTTCCCGGATTGGCTTCGAGCGTAATTTCGCAGTCCGCCGACAAACGCAGGCGCGCACGCACGCCGCCGAGCAGTCGATCGATCGCCTCGGGTGAGAACAGGCTGGGTGTGCCGCCGCCGATAAAGATGCTGTGCACGCTGCGACCCCAGATCAGCGGCAAGGCCGCTTCCAGGTCTGCCATGAGCGCATCAAGGTAGCGCTGCTCGGGCAGATCGGCGGCACGCATTTCGTGCGAATTGAAATCGCAGTACGGGCACTTGCGCAGGCACCAGGGCAGATGGATGTAGAGCGAGAGCGGCGGCAGCGCCGGCAGTTGCAGCGTGCCGGGGCGCAGGTAATGCTGCACGTCGTGCACGACGCTGGCTTCGGGCGCGGCACTTGAAATCGGAATCATGGTGCTGCCAGCCAGCGCTCGCGCAGCAACTCCACCATGGTCTGCACGGCACGACCCCGATGGCTGTTGGCATTCTTGACTTCGACCGGAAGTTGCGCGAACGTCTGACCGAACTCGGGCAGGAACATCACCGGATCAAAACCAAAACCGTTGCTGCCCACGGGTGCTGGCGCAATCTCGCCAACGACGCGCCCGACCGCAATCAGCGGCTCGGGGTCCTGCGCCGAGCGCACAGCGACCAGGGTGCTGACCATGGCAGCGCGCCGGTTGCTCAGGCCCTGCATCTGCTCTAGCAGCGCGCGCACGTTGTTGGCATCGCCCTTTTCGTAACCGAACTTCGTTGCGTAGTAGGCGGTATCGACGCCGGGCAGACCGCCAAAGGCATCGACGCACAAACCCGCGTCGTCGGCCAGCGCTGGCAGGCCGCTGAGCTCGGCAGCGTGGCGCGCCTTGGCCAGCGCATTTTCAACAAAGGTGTGAAACGGTTCAGCCGCTTCCGGGATGCCAAGTTCGCCCTGCGCAATCAGTTCCAGCCCAAGCGGCGCCAGCATGGCGCGCAGTTCCTTCAATTTGCCCGGGTTGTTAGAGGCCAGAACGATTTTCATGTGTTTTTTTGTGATTACAGCAAAAATAGATACAGGCGTCATTGCGGACTTGATCCGCAATCCAGGCGGTTCCTGGCAATGGATACCGGATCAAGTCCGGAATGACAGCTTGGGGCATACGGTGCCACTCGTGCCATGGATTGCGGGTGCTGAAACCCCGGACCTGATCCGGGGACGCAATGACGATTCCTGGTTCATGTGTTCAACGCCTGCTTCTGCAACAGCACCAGATCGCTGATGCCTTTTTCGGCCAACGCCAGCAGCGCGTTCATCTCCTGGCGCGAAAAGGCGGCGCCTTCGGCTGTGCCTTGCACTTCGACGAAATTGCCGGCACCGGTCATCACCACGTTCATGTCGGTGTCGCAGGCCGAATCTTCGCTGTACTCCAGGTCCAGCAGCGGCGTGCCCTGCACGATGCCGACTGAAATGGCGGCAACATGATCACGGATTGGCGAGACCTGCAGCTTGCCCTGCGCCAGCAACTGGTTCACGGCGTCCTGCGCGGCGACAAAGGCGCCAGTGATGGCGGCCGTGCGCGTGCCGCCGTCGGCCTGCAGCACGTCGCAGTCGAGGGCAATGGTGCGCTCACCGAGCGCCTTCAAATCAAAAACGGCGCGCAGGGAGCGGCCAATCAGGCGCTGGATTTCCTGCGTGCGTCCGCTTTGCTTGCCGCGCGCCGCCTCGCGGTCGCTGCGGGTGTGGGTGGCGCGCGGCAGCATGCCGTATTCCGCCGTGACCCAGCCTTCGCCACTGCCGCGCTTGTGCGGCGGCACCTTCTCTTCGACCGAGGCCGTGCACAAAACCTTGGTGGCGCCAAACTCGATCAGCACCGAGCCCTCGGCGTGGATGGTGTAGCCACGCGTAATGCGCACCGGGCGCAACTGGTTCACGGCGCGTGCGCCATTCCTTGAAAATTCGCTCATATCAAAACCTTAAAAAAATAAACGGGAATGGTGTGCAGCACCCAGTCAAACACACGCCCCTGCAGGATCATTGTCACTTGGCAGAAGTCCGCCGGATGGTCGCATTGACCTCGGCCATCGAGCGCTCAATGCTGGCATCGTCGAGTTCGTCGGGTGCCGTGTCGGGAAAGTCACCATAGACTGTGGATGCAAAGAAATCGGGTTGCAGGGAATCGGTTGAAATATGCTGCGCCGCCAGTTGAACCTCGTTGGGGGTCTCCCACTCCAGCCCAATAGCGGTCACGTTGTCGCCCCGGTCGCCGGCCTTTAATAGCGCAGCCTCCACCAGTTCCGGGATCGCCTGGCTGACCGGTTTCTGACTCAGTTGCAAGGAAATTTCGTCCTCGCTCAAATGACTCCAAAGCCCGTCCGAACACAACAGCAATCGGTCGCCCTGCTGCAGGGCAAGCGGTCCGGTGACCTCAAACACCGGTTTTGTCGGCGAACCCAGGCAGGTAAACAGAACGTTGCGATTGAGCCGCTTGCGCAACCTCGAACTGACGGCCACGGCATGCGGCCGCTCGGCAAAGGAATGGTCGCGCGTGCGCACCAGCAACTCCCCGTCGCGCACCAGGTACAAGCGTGAATCGCCGCAATGAATCCAGCTCACGGTGCCGTCCTGAACCACGGCCGCAACAATCGTGGTGCGCGGTGTATCGGGCATCTGGGTCTGTGCCGCATGACGCAGGATCTGGCGGTGCGCCACCATCACGGCATGGCTCAGAAAAGCACCGACATCGGGCAGTTCCGGTTTTGCGTCTTCCTGAAACATGCCGGCCATGACCTGCAGCGTCAGTTCGGCTGCGACTTCGCCCTGCGGGTGTCCCCCCATGCCATCGGCGAGCAGAAAGATCGCCGACTTGCTGCTGTAGCAGTAGCCCATCCGATCTTCGTTATTTTTCCGCCCGCCTTTGCGGCTGAGCTGAAAGACTGAAAACTTCATTTCAGTTTGGCGCCCAGACCGGTCGCCTTTTGCACGTTCTTCTTCGTATCGGTCACGATGGTGTCAAACTGGAGGCGAACCTTCTCGCTAACGGTGAGCTTGGTATAGCGGCGCGAGCCCTCGCGGTTCATTTCTTTTTGCAGAGCAAAGACCGACTGTGGCCGTGACAGGGGATCGAGCGCCATGCACCATTGCACGACTTCAATCAGATTGTCCGAGTAAACGCCGCGCAACCGCGTCAGCGCAACCTCGATGCGATCCTTGTCCAGGCGCTGCGGCGCTTCATTGGGTGGATAGCCTTGCATGCAGGCGTAGATGCAGGCGCCGATGGCGTAGATGTCGGTCCAGGGCCCCATCTTGGTGTCGCGCCGATACATCTCGGGCGCGGCGAAACCGGGCGTGTACATGGGGCGCACGAAATTGCCTTCTTTGCTCAGGACTTCACGCGCCGCACCGAAGTCGATCAGCACCGCGCGGTTGTCATCGGTGATGAAGATATTGGCCGGCTTGATGTCCAGATGCAGCATCTTGTGCTGGTGGACGATCCGCAAGCCCCGCAATATCTCGTCAAACAACGAGCGGATCGTCGATTCCCGGAACACTTTGGACTTCTTCTGCTCGCGCGCCGTGACGATGAAGTCCTGGAGTGACGCGCCCTCCAGGTAATTCATCACCATGTAAACGGTTTCGTTCTCCCGAAAAAAGTTCATCACACTGACCACCGAGGGGTGTGAAATCTGGGCCAGCGCGCGCCCCTC
>Ga0194060_10002761_pt1 | contig 12502 bp, 10 predicted proteins | sample SepL225m_MetaG_FD_163427 | JGI IMG/M metagenome (GOLD analysis project Ga0194060, IMG submission 163427) | Anoxic zone freshwater microbial communities from boreal shield lake in IISD Experimental Lakes Area, Ontario, Canada - Sep2016-L222-5m | ecosystem: Environmental > Aquatic > Freshwater >... | reverse complement strand
AGGTGAGCTAGGAGATGCTCTGCATGCTCTGATATCGATTTTTGGTCCTCAACGCTAATTCTCTTGAGGTTTGCAGTCATTAACTTTGTACGTGGACTAGATTCGAACTGATTACGATGTTTAATTAAGAAATTCCAATACAAAGTTGTGATGGGACAAGCCTTTTCGCCAAAGCGAACATCTGGCTTGTATTGGCAAGAGTCACAATAATTACTCATGCGCTTAATATAGGCGCCACTGGCGATATAGGGCTTACTAGTAAAGCGACCACCATTTGCAAATAAGGCCATACCAGCAGTATTAGGAAGCTCTACCCACTCAATTGCATCCACATAAATTGCCAAGTACCAATCACAGACTTCTGATGGCTCGATCTCAGCTAGTAGAGCAAAGTTCCCGGTAACCATGAGGCGCTGAATATGGTGAGCGTAGCCATACTGTAGTGTTTGACCAATAGCATCTTTCATGCAGGCCATATGGGTTTGACCAGACCAATACCATTGAGGCAGAGCTCTTTGATGTTTGTAATAGTTATCCTGAGCCATCTTAGGCATATCGAGGTAATACATACCGCGTACAAATTCACGCCAACCTAATATTTGACGAATAAATCCCTCAACCGTAGAAAGATCCAGAGAATATTTTTTCTGGGCTTGTAAAACAGCATGAATCACTTCACGTGGGTTGAGTAACTTTAGATTGAGGGAACTCGAAAGAATAGAATGCCAACCAAATGGGGTATCAGTCCACATAGCATCCTGAAATATCCCAAAATTTCTTAAACGGTATTCTACAAAATAATCCAAAGCCTCTAGTGCCTGAGTTCGAGTTACCGCCCACTGAAAATGATCTAAGGATCCTGGATGATTTGGGTAAGTAGCGTTAACGAACTCGAGAACCTCTTTAGTAACTAGATCTGGCTCAAATAGCACTGGAGCTTCAATGATGCCGGGGCCTTTTTTAGGATAGGACTTGCGGTTATCCTGATCAAAATTCCACTGCCCCCCTTCAGGGTTGCCTTGGGAATCAACCAGAATATTGTGGCGTTTCCGCATTAAGCGGTAAAAGTACTCTAGCCGCAATTCTTTTTTATCGGCAGCCCATTCAGCAAATTCTTGATAAGAGCAATAAAAGTGGTCATCCTCTCGCATCTCAATTCTGAGCGATAACTCTCTTGCTAATTCCCCTATCTGCTGCTTTAAGCGCCATTCACCTGGTTCAATACAGATGAGCTCTGTAACCCCCTCTTGGATCATTTTTTCTTTGAGGGTCTCAACTATTGATAGGGGTGAGCCTTTAATGTAAGTAAGTGGATAACTAAGCTCTGTGAGATTTTGGGCAAAGTGCCGCATAGCTGATAAAAATAATGCAATCTTGGCCTTGTGAGACCAAACATATTGAGCCTCTGGAATTGACTCAATCATGACCACCATATCGGTCTTAAAATCAAAGTTCCTAAGAGCGGCTCCGTGCAGATCTAACTGGTCTCCAAGAACTAGGACAAACCGTTTAATAGGCTTCATTTATTCTTGTATTGCGTTGGACAATAGGCGCGCTCTACCAACTTACTTCGAAGAGCGACATGCTTAGTGGCCCTGCCAGTAACGCGTTTACGCCATAACTCAAAGGAACTGCGTTTGAGCTCATGACGCATTAATTGGATTACTTGAGGCTCAGATAGACCAAACGATTTCTCGATAGCATCAAATGGGGTGCGGTCTTCCCATGCCATTTCAATCAGGCGGGATATCTCGGACTCAGAAAGTGTTTTTGATGAGAATTTTGGCACTGTGCAAGTTTATGACTTATTTAATAAACTTGTACGACACATGAATACAGTAAAAATCTCATGATTGGAAAAATTCGTCAAAAACTGATATCGCTTTCGCCAACACCACGCCTAAAAGTGGTAGATCTCGTCTGCCCAATCTGCGAGCGCCCTATCCCTGACTCCCAAAAAGATGCTCATCATCTAATACCTAAATCTAAGGGTGGGAAAACTTCTGAGTACTTGCACCGTATTTGTCATCGCCAAATACATGCCCTCTTTAGTGAAACTGAACTAGCCTCACAATTTAATACTGCAACAGCACTTCAAGAACATCCTGAAATGCAACGATTTATTTGTTGGATTAAATCAAAACCCAATCACTTTTATCAAAAATCTCGCAAAAGTTCTCGCTTAAAAGAAAAGTTGGCTTAAAAACATGCTGCCAACAAGCTCTCACGTCTTAATCGGATAATATGTCGGGTTAACTGACAAATTAGACATCATTTTGCAGGTAGCTTCCTACATTAAATTAAGACTGAATATGCGATCGGGTTTTAATTTACAAAATTACAGATAGGCGGTTTTCTATTGGCAAAAAATGTTTTTTTCTCAAAGGCATGAGCTAGCTGCAAAATACCAAAATCATCACGATGGCGTCCAACAATTTGAATTCCTATTGGTAAACCTGAATTGGTAAAACCCGCTGGCACTGATATAGCTGGGTTTCCTAGGGTACTAATTAAATAGGCCGACTTTTGCCACTCAATATAGGTATTCATTTTGATCCCATTAATTTCAGGCGGGAACTCTTGATCAATTGAAAAAGGCGCTACCTGAGAAGTGGGCAAGACCAAAAAATCATACTTTTTAAAAAACTCTCGTAGACGGTGATAAAGTTCAGTTCGTTTAGCTTCTGCCCTAACCAATTGAGGGCCGGTAATCCGAAGGCCTTGTTCGGCATTCCATATCACTGTATCTTTTAACTGCCTGCGATACTTATCTAATAAGGGAGTGACTCGTAATTCTGCTCGCCAGGCACGCCATAACAAGAAAATTTCATCAGCATCTGCAATGTTAGGTTCATCATTTTCTACCTGACAACCTATTTCTTGAAAAATAACTCTACTTGATTCAATAACACTGGCGACTTCAGGTTCAACTGGCAATCCACCTAAATTTGCACTAAAGGCAATTTTGCAATTTTTAAAAGACTTCTCTAAAGGCTGCAAGAAGATATCACCTGGAGCTTCTAGTGAAATAGGTGACCTGTCATCGGGTCCCGACATTGCTGCCATCGCCAAAGCAAGATCTTGAACAGATCGCGCCATGGGGCCAGCTACAGTAAGGCTATACCACCCCAATGATTCGGGCCAAGAAGGCACCCTTCCAGGTGAAGGTCTTATCCCTACAACATTACAAAAGCTCGCAGGATTTCTTAGCGAACCTCCAAAATCTGTTCCATCAGCTAGCGCAACCATACCGCTGGCTAAAGCCACCGCACTTCCGCCAGAAGAACCCCCGCAGGTCTTGCTAAGGTCATAAGGATTCAAGGTAGGGCCAAAAACAGCATTAAATGTTTGGCTACCAGCTCCAAACTCAGGAGTATTGGTTTTCCCTAGACTAATTGCGCCCGCTTTCTTTAAGCGTTCAACTGGCAGGGAATCAACATCAGGTACAAAATCTTTAAAGGCCAGCGAGCCAAAAGTTGTTCTTACGCCTCGGGTTAAGAGCAAATCTTTATGGGCTACTGGCAATCCATGCAATAGACCGACGTTGGCATTTTCTTGGATTTTTTTGTCTGCAATGAGAGCCTCAGCCATTGCAGACTCAGCCGTCAAGGTGACAATCGCATTTAAGGTTGGATTTAAACGCTCAATCTGATCAAGATGGGCTCGAATAAGCTGCCGGACTGATATCTTCTTTAGTTGAATTAATTGCGACAATTGTGTTGCAGACAAGAAACATAAATCTTCATTGAGCATTTACTTACAAGCCTATCTTTATTAATTTATATTTTCCTTCATGGATAACTGAGGCTCATGAAGATAATGATTACTCTAATTGAATATTTAAACGTTTATTAAGGGCCTTAAAACGAGTAATGTCTGAATTTATAAATGCGGCCATCGCCTCAGGACCTTCATTCACAACCTCAAGAGATTGCATGGCCATTTTTTCTTTAACTTCTGGAGTACTCATTACATCAGAAACTGCTTTTGCTAGTTTACTGGTAATTGGCTTCGGTACGGAAGATGAAATTGCAACACCATAAACGGTTAGGTAGCGAGCTGAAGATAAGCGCAGCTCATCTAAGGCTGGAGTATCTGGCAGAAATCGCGAGCGAGTAAGGGAAGTTACTGCCAAGGCTTTTAATTTACCTGCTTTGATTTGAGCAATAGCTGCAGGAATTGTTTCTAAGCCAAAATCAACATCACCTCGTATGATTGCAAAAATTGAATCGCTACTGCCTTTATATGGAACTTGCTCAATGTCTATTTGTGCGGCATTTGCAAAGATCTCTGATGCTAGATGCGGTGATGTTCCTGGACCATAACTGCTATATCTTAAAGTATTAGGCTTCGCTTTTGCCTCAGCAATCAGCTCAGATAATTTGGTATATGGTTTATTAACTGACGTCACCAATACTAATGGGGTAGAGACTGATAAATTAATTGGATAAAGATCTTTTTCTACGTCATAAGGCAAATTAGCCTTCAAGGCAGGAAGTACTGTAAAGCTACTATTAGCCGATACTAAGACTGTATAACCATCAGGCGGAGCCCTTAATGAAGACATAACTCCAATGATAGTAGAGCCGCCAGGTCTATTCTCAACAATAACTGATTGACCCAACTTAGCAGGCAGATTTTCTGAAAGTACTCGGGCTAAGATATCTGTTGCGCCACCAGGCGGAAATGGTACGACCAAAGTGATCGGTCTATTTGGATATGTTTGAGCAATCAATGCAGATGACATCAGTAGTCCAAATATGCAAGTAATAAACTTAATATATGTATTTGATTTCATATCTTTTCCAAAGAATTTCCTACTCATAAGCTGTCACCCTATATGACTTGATCATGTAAATCAGCTATCTAAAACTAGCTTGTTTCATTCTAAGAGCTTTATGATTAATTTTGTCGATTTACCCGATAAATCCTAGAAGTCCAATAGATCAACCTTCGCCCTATCTGAGAGCCCGATAAGATCAACGAGCTTGGTCAAGATTTGGTCAACTGACCGCCATGCAATTGGGTTTTTCACTAGATCTCATCGGCCAGTCAGGCCTTTGGTCTGCCCAGCACGATTCGAACGTGCGACCTACGCCTTAGAAGCTTTAAAAATGAGGTTAAACAACCCTAGAAACAATGCTTTTAAGGTGTTTAGATTTAGTGCCCAGTAGGCACCGAGATCTGTGGTTCGGAGTGGAATAGCTTGGATATTGCTTGGCTTTGGCAGGCGGTCAGACGTCAAATTTGTAGGGTAAACCGACAAAATTATCCTTCATCTAGTTATTTATTCTTAAAAAGCATGGGATATACGCTTCGTCATTTTTATTGTTTATTTTTGTCACCCCCGGATGTTGAGTGCTTTGGGGCGCCAATTCAATATGTAAGGCGTTGGCATAAATCTCAGCATTTTTTAGGGTATCTATTGATATCTGCTTAAACCCAATTAATTCGCCATTTTCAACACGTACCAACTCTTGAATTTCTAAACCACAGGAACCAGATATTGAGCTTAACGTAAGTCCGCGCATCTCTCGAGTAATGCGTAGACGTTTACCTACCTGCTTAAAATATCGGATTTCTGCTAAGTTCATATGAGCCTAAACGTGCATGGGTTCCAATATTCTGCTTCGATGAAGTGCTAGTCAATTAGCCCTAGGGCCAATTATCAAAGGGGGGGAATTTCACAATAAAACGTGCGCCGCCGCCAAGAAAATCCTCATGATGGATCGAACCGCCATATCTAGTGACGATATGCTTACAAAGCCATAAGCCTAAGCCCATTCCAGTCTGCTTGGTTGTACTTAATAACTCAAAAAGCTGGGGCTTGAATTCAGGGGAAACACCTGCGCCATTGTCAGAAACACTTAATTGAACTGATTTGCCAGATTTAATAGCCTCTATAACAATGCGGCGCTGAAGCGCTCCAGAATTATCCAACGCCTGTACGGCATTGTTCACCAAGTTCAATATCACCTGCTCAATTTCAGCTGGATTGATTTTAATTGCTAAATCATCATCAACTCTAAGCTGAATTTGAATATTCTTACTCTTGAGCTCTGGTTTCACAATATCTAATACTTTAGATATCAAATCGCCCAATTGAGCCTCTTGGATATTCGCATCATCATCAGTAAAGATTGATCTTAAGGAGTTAACAATCGTAGCCGCTCTCTTATTATCTTGTTCTAGGGAATCCAAAATTTCTTTACCTAATTCAGGATTGAGAGCCCCCTTTTCTAATTTCATTTTAAGAAACTGAATATTGAGATTAGATGCTCCAAGAGGCTGATTGAGTTCGTGAGCAATGGATGCCGATAAAGCGCCAGTAGCCGCAGTCTTGTTGGCCTTTAGAAGTGAGCCAACCATGCGCTCGCGTTCATCTAATAATGCTTGAATATGTACTTTATCTTTTTTTAGGCCTTTATTCCAAAACCAAAAAAGGATGAGTCCTAGCAATAGGATCACGCCAAAGATGGATGCGTAAATTGCCAAAGTACGCCAATAACCGTAATCAAATCGTACTGAAAACCACTTTTCTCTAAGCTTTTGCTTTTCCTGCTCAGTTAATGTGTCGAGCACTTTGTTAGTTAAGGTGACGAACTCAGGCCAATCCTTTCTAACCATCATAGACTCACCCTGAATGGGAAAGTTTGTAGGGGCCACCACTTTAAGATTCGACAACCCATGCTGAGCAATCATAAAAGTAGCATTGACTAAGTCTCCAACATAGGCATCGCCCACGCCCGATGCAATTGCTCGTAAGGCTTCTAGTTGCGTATTTTTTTCGATAAACTCAAAATCAGATACCTCTTTACGCACTAGACTATTTACGACAAATCCTTTGACGCCTACAATTTTTTTTCTAGACAGATCGCCAAGAGAAATAATGGTTGCGCCATCTGTCCTAGCAATAATTACCCATGGAGAGAAAAGGTACTGATTTGTATACAGAACATACTTCAGTCGTTCTGGTAAAAATCTGCCAGTCATGAACACATCTGGACCATTTGCTTTACCTACAAAAGGAATTGCCTCAGAAAAGGAGCCTGAGAATTGATCTTTGAATTCGCAATTTAGCTTATATGCCGTACATACAATCTTGGCGTAATCTATGGCCAAGCCAATAGGCTGTTTTTTATCGTAAAAATATGGTGGCGCCTCAGTGCTCACCCAAAATCTAATTTTATGATTGGCATCGATCCACCGCCTTTCAGAATCTGATAGCAGGAGTTTTCCAGTCAAGTGATCTGAAATCGCTAAAACATCTGGGCTAATAGCATCATCTTTTATCTGGGCCAATACATTTGAACTAAAGAGACCAATAAAAAAGGCAATATAAATATTCCTTAAATGGGCTTTGGCAATATTTTTCAAAATGAATTGGTCAGATTTATCGAAATTAATCAGGAGTAAGGATTCAATGAATTTTTATCATCGTTTGATTGTGCGCTTGAATCAAGAATCGAACTAGACAATTACAAGATTTCAAGGTTTTTGGTCTGCCCAGCACGATTCGAACGTGCGACCTACGCCTTAGAAGCTTTAAAAATGAGGTTAAACAACAGCAGAATCAATGGCTTTAAGGTATTTAAATCCGGTGTTAGATGCGCACCGAGAACCATGGTGTTGGATGGAATTGGGTGGATCCGGGGTGGCATCTGTAGGCGGTTGGATGGTCAGATGTAGGATTTGTCGGGTTAACCGACAAAAAAACTACTGAGAGTCTTTCGCCAATCTAAACCCAAGATGCGACATTGGACTAAATGGATCCGCTCCACGTCTTGCGCTTGGGCGATAGGACTGGCAGTAATCTTCGTTGCATAAAAATGATCCTCCTCGGATCACCCTCTTGGGTGCATTTCTAGGTACACCGGCATCATCTGGATCATATGAGTTAGTGGGGCCTTGAGGGTTATTGGCCACACTATTACCAAATTCTTTGGATTGCATTGCGAAATAATCCGAGCGATACCAATCTGCAACCCACTGCCAAGCATTACCAGTCATATCGTATAGGCCATAGCCATTTTGTGGAAAAGTCCCAACTGCGCTAGTACCCATTGCTCCACCAGCTTTGGCGCTAATGACGGGGAAAGGCTGCTTTTTAACATCCCAAATATTGGCGGGGAGTTTACCCTCTTGCTCTAATTGATCACCCCAAGCATAGGTTGCTTGGTTTAAGCCGCCTCTGGCTGCAAACTCCCACTCTGCTTCTGTTGGCAATCTTTTGCCGGCCCATTTTGCATAAGCCAAAGCATCCTCGTAACTAATCTGAACTACAGGGTGATTAGATTTGCCATCAATATTGCTTTGAGGCCCAGTAGGATGCCTCCAATTTGCACCAGGCACATACGCCCACCATTGAGAGTAGTCATTAAGATTTACTTTTGCCTTTGTTCCCACAAAAACCATTGCTCCAGCTACAAATACTGAAGTTGGCGGCTTTGGTGTGCCTGGTGGTAGCTGCACTCGAATCGTTTCCCAATCTGGAATTTGCTCAGCAGTTGTTTTGTAGTTTGTTTCTTTTATAAATTGGGAGAATTGATCATTGGTGACATGGGTGTCATCCAACCAAAAGCCATTGACCTTAACTCGATGTACTGGCTTTTCATTATCCTGGGCTTTATTGTGACCACTGCCCATTAAGAATTCGCCGCCGGGAATGAATACCATGCCCAATGGAGCATTCTTACCATTGCTTTGAACCACAACAAAGGGAGTCAAAGAAGTTGTACCGCTTTGAAGATGATACCAATAGGCCACCCCGCCACCTATTAGCGCAATTGCTGAAGCAAGCAGGATGGTGCGGCGATAAATAAGTATGCTCATCACAAACGTAATAACCATAAATCCATCACCGTTACAAACGGAGACCAGGACACAAGACCTGCATGGACATAATTCATATTGTCACCCTCTTTTATATATATCTTTAGACATAACTTACCATTAACGACTCCAGCCTACTCCAAATCCGTATTAGTCAAGATCAGACGAAATTTATTTATTTTAGAAAAACAAAAGTAACTACAGCTCTAGCCCCCCAACCTTGCGGCCCCCCTGGAATACTACTTACGTTATATCGAGGTCCAAGAGTGAACTGTATGGGCAATTTATCAATTTGCACTAGTCTAGATATATCAAAGTTCACTGGAATTGAAGTCTGACGCATATCGTAGTTATAGTTTGATTCTGTATTTAATGAAAAGGTCCAAGCTCCAGGGGTCACATAAGCTATAAATGGCTGTGCATAAAAATTATTGGCTGTACCGGAAGTGGCAGTACCTCCCATGCTCCAAGACTGAAAAGCCATCACCCCATAGGTCCAAGCTCCTATTTGGTTGACAATAACTGCATTCACTCCTACACCTGTTTGTCGACTGCCAAATTGACCGCTTGACCCAGCAGGAGAAGAGAGATAAGGTCCAATGCCCCAAAACCAGGAAGAGGAAGAGTATGGGACATAAAAAGTTTCTAATTGAATGTTACTAAGCCCAGCACCAGTATATCCATTGACGTTATTAAGGCGTTCTGCAGTCACAATGGGCCTAGCAATAATAGTATCGCCCCCGCCTGCATCGAAGGGTATCACTGGCTGGAATAATAATGTTTGATCTGATCCAGATTGGTTAGTCCCAGTACCCCGATCATAGTTCCACTCAAATGGAACGGTAACTACATTAGAAATAGGATTGGCCAATTTCTTTGCAATATCACTATTACTTATCTCAGGCTGTATAAATGGCTTGCTGTCTGTCTGTGCAGCAGCAATTCTCATCAAATCAAAAAAAATAAAAAAGGTGATGACTGCCTTAGGATGAACTTTCATAAATAAGAAATGTTCTAATACCTGCAATAGAAAAAAGCTTGTAGGAGATCAATGGGAAATAAATGATTTATTTTCAACTTCTTGAAACTGGATGGCATACCCTTTGGCCCTTTGTTGGAACTTTTTTGGTTTTAGCAAACATTGCTTTATGGCTGCATAGCGACCATTCGATTGAGTTAAGTTCAACTTAACCCACAAAGGTCATTTACTCATCATCATGAAGACTCAACTATTATTTTTGCGATGGGATGAGGAGAGAAGAGATAAAGGCGTATCAAAACTTAAAGGTTGCCGACAATTGCGGTCCCTGGAAGGTAGTCTTTTGTAATAAGCCTTGCCCGTTAGTCTTTGAGCTATCCATATCGTAGTACAAGCCCCGATATACCAACGCAATATCCACCCACTTCTCAATGGTTTTACCAATACCCAACATGGCTTGCCAAGTAACATTAGTAGTACCTCCCCCACTACCGATATCAGCATAAAAAGGGACATACCAAGTAGAGTCGACAATACGATAACGGCCTTTAAATCCCGCTATTGGATCAGCAGTAGACATAGCCTTAGAGTCGCTGAATGTAGGAGACCCCGTTAATGTTAGATTAATTGTCGAAGTTGTACCTATCCAGCGACCTCCAACTAAAGCGTCTACATAAGTATTGTCATTTTTGATTAGCGTGTAGGTTACTGCGGTAGTGACAATAGTATTTTGCACGGTTGATTTATCAGCAAGGCTAATCTGGACACCCGGTTGAGGGGTAACGGGAATGGCACCAGTTTTTTGGAGGGTTGCACTAACTACATCTCCTAGGATGCCCCAATTGCCATAGTGTGCCTCTCCAGAAATCATTGCGCCAGATTTAAGATTGTGAAGTACATCACTAGCATTTTGATCGACGGACTTAATATATTGGTCGTTATAACTGAGAGTAGATTTAATTGTAGGTGCCCATAAGTAGGGAGTTAGCTCAAAACGCCATTCGTCTGAACCTTTTGGGATCGGCGTGGTATCAGACTGAGCGTATGTAGGCCATACAAATACTCCTGTACATAGCGAAATAATCCCTAGGCTAATTCGCACCAGGCTTGCAAACCTTATTAAGCTGCTTGCAAATTTTTAATACTGAATCAACTACTGATGAAGTACTGGGATCTTGGTTCTGAGGTGCAGCAGTAGCAGAGATCATAATTTCAGACGATCTATCGCTTAATGGAACTACACTTAATGAAGTGCTTTTATTGCCCTCAGAAACCTTTAATTTTAAATTATGAGAATCTTGAGAAACAATGGTTATGGCTTGATTTTGACTAACTACATTGACTGCCGTTGAATAAACTTTGATTGCAGGAGCATCTATGATTACTGTTGCAAATTGAAATGCTGGTTTGCCATTTGAGTCATCTTGAGTCATTTGATTGATGCGTCCAATAACATGGCGTGCGGCAAATGCCCATTGTGCATTTGCCGTTTCAGAAAAAATGAGCCCAAGCAATAATATGGGTAGCAGCAGTTTGTTCACTAGAAATTTATCTTGCTTCATGGTTCACTCCTATTAAATTCATATTCGATATAGCCAGCGCCTAGTAGTTATCCACCCATTGCGCCAATTTTTGGGGCCTTATGTGGATCCATAGCGGGCACTGGATTACCTGGGTCTTGTAGATTTGGAATCAAGTCATTAGAAGCACCCCCAGGAACGCGTCTGGTATTGGGATATTTAATAATAGATTTATTAAAATCTAAAATAACTGGGCCAGTCAAAGCAGCTGTCCACCCATTATCTTGACCAGAAAACCGCCCTGGAGAGGACGTAGGATTTCGAGTAGAAACAGAACCATTAAATAGCATGTCGTATTTTTCAAATGGATCCATTGTCAAGTTGTAAACAGCGGGTAACCCCATATTCAATTCTGGCCCAAGCCAGGTATCTTTGGAGGTATAAAGCGCTTTCCATGCAATCTTCAAATCTGGAGATTTAGGATCACCACCAATATCAGCACGAACTCCACCAAAGCTTTCGCCACTAATATAGATCCAGTCATTGCGAATGGAGTGTTTTGTTTTTCCAGTGATGTATTCACTGTTATCCATCCCATCAAAGTAAATCGGTTTGCCGTTATTGTCTTGGTATTCACCACGTTTAGGCGGAGTAATTCCAACCAAGGCAGCAGTAGTTGGCCAAACATCTAAATGGGACATCATTTCAGTGAGCACTTGGCCGGGCGGTACCTTTCCTGGGGCCCATAAGATTCCTGGAACGCGCCACCCAGCCTCAAAGGCCGTTCCCTTTTCCCCGCGAAATGGGGTTGTTCCTGCATCTGGATAAGCATCTTGCCACGCCCCATTATCAGATGTGATGATCACAATCGTATTTGGCGCTTCTGCTCGGATCACATCCATAATGCGACCAATATTGGAATCTAACTCCAATACTGAGTCTGAATAATTTCCTAGATGTGTCTTTCCCTTAAATTCCTTTGCAGGGTTTGTAGGGTTATGTAACTTCATGAAGTTAATATCCATAAAGAAAGGTTTATCTCCCTTCGCATGACCCTTAATATAAGCAACTGCTGAATCGGTTTGACGAACATCAAACTCAGCTAAATTGTCATAAGTAATTAGGCCTTCTTTTTTGGCCTTTTTGCCCGCTACTCCACTCCACTCATACA
>Ga0194060_10002759_pt1 | contig 12503 bp, 5 predicted proteins | sample SepL225m_MetaG_FD_163427 | JGI IMG/M metagenome (GOLD analysis project Ga0194060, IMG submission 163427) | Anoxic zone freshwater microbial communities from boreal shield lake in IISD Experimental Lakes Area, Ontario, Canada - Sep2016-L222-5m | ecosystem: Environmental > Aquatic > Freshwater >... | reverse complement strand
CAGATACTGCTGTCGTGCCGCTGTGTTCACTGGGGTCCCTCCCACCTTCTACCTCCTTGTCGGTGGGTAACCCGATTTCCGGCGCGATGATGATCCCCCCGGTAACATTATCAATGGCGCGATACGCACAGTCGACCGACGGAAGATTTCCAGTTACACTAGCCTACGCTAAATTCGCGAGTGACTGGTGAGCGCGAGGCATTCGATCCTTCGGATGCTCGACGCACGGTGTTGGTCGCGAAGGGCGGTCACCGGTCATGCAACACATGCAGACACCCCTTCCCTCGCCGAGCCAGAGCCGACTGCTCGGCTGGGCCGGCTGCCTGGCGCTGGTTGTCGGCGCGCTCCTCACGTGGGCGACCATCGTCGACGCCGACCGCGACATCCGCACAGACATGCTGCGCCACGCCCGGCTGGCCGCCGAGGCGCTTACCCTTGAACGCATCCAGACGCTGGAGGGGAGCTCGGCTGACCTGAAGAATCCCTGGCACCCGCGATTGACACACAATTTCGCCATCGTTCAATCCGCCGTGCCCCAATGCCAGTCCGTTTTGCTGTTGGGCCAGCGGCCCGACGGCACCGTGTTCGTTTACGTCGATAGTAATGCGGCCTTGGCCCCGGGTACGCCTGCCGCGGACGTGGCACCGGCCCGCCTTGTCGCGGACTACCGGCGAGTCTTCTCCGATGGTATCGCCACGGTCGAAGGTCCGATTGGCGAAGGCGCGCAAGCCCGGATCACCGCGCTCGTTCCATTGACCGGTCGCCGGACTGGCACCACGGCGGTTGTCGTGGCGATGGACTTCGCCCCCACCTCGACCATTCGCGTCCTCGCCCAATCTGGCTGGCCTCCGGCGCTGGCGGGAATCGCGCTGGCCGCCATACTGTGGGTGGCGTCGGCCCTGCTCGTGAAGCGCGCCAGGTTTGCCGGTCCAGTGCCCTTCTGGCTCCGGCAGCTGGAAGCGGTCACCACCGCCGGCGTCTGCCTGGTGTTGACGGCCTACTGGGCCGGCACCGTCCACCGCGCCGAGGTCCGCAATCGGATCGAGGCATTCTGGCAGCTCTCCGCCACGCGCACCGACGACGTGGCTGACGAATTGCGGACAGCCCGCGACATCGAACTGGAAGGGTTTGCGAGTTTCTGCGAGACCAGTTCCTCGACTGACGATCTGGAGTTCTCGCGGCTGACCCGGTTCCTGTCTCGAGACAGTGCGGTGCTGACGTGGCAGTGGGCGCCGGCGGTGCCCGCGACCGAACGCCGACGCTTTGAAGACAGCAAGCGGGCGAGTGGATCGCCAAGCTTCGAGATCTGGCAGGAGGATGCGCATCGTGTCCGGATCTCGGCAGACGGGCGTGAGGTGTTCTACCCGATTGCCCGCAGCCAGCCGTTGGCTGGAAACCAAGGCATGCTTGGATACGACGTCGGCGCAACGCCCTCACACCGCGCCGCCATGGCAGAAGCCGCCCGCACGCACCTCCCCACGTTCGTGGCGCCGACGACCTTGCCGCACGACAAGGACGGCGAGGGGGCGATGCTGATCTTCCGGCCGGTCTTCGATTCGCGGGAACCCAAGGCCTTGCGGGGTTTCGCGATCGCCACGCTGAAGCTTCGGGACCTGTTGCAAGTCGGGGTACCGGATAGTTCGGTGACCTTCGATCTTGCGGTGCTGCAGGCGACTGGTGGACGGCAATTTCTGGCCCGGTCCCGGGAAGCCGATCCCACGTTTCAGCCTGCACTCGCGATCGGTCGTCCTACCTTTGCCTTCGGCCAGGTCTTCTTCATCACCGCGTATGAGGGTCCAGGATTCCGGCGTCTGCGGCCGGATTGGGCCTTGCCCGTGGCCGCGACAGCCGGCCTGCTGCTGTCCGGCGCGCTCGCAACGGCCGTTGGCCTTGTGCGTCGCCGACGGGAGGAACTTGAGCGCCTCGTCACCGAACGGACGGCGGCCTTGCAACAGAGCGAGGAGTCGTATCGCAACCAGTTCATGCATAACGCCGCGATCATGCTGCTGATTGATCCCGCCCAGGGAGCGATCATCGATGCCAATGACGCGGCGGTCGCCTTCTACGGCTATCCGCGGGATCGGCTGTTGTCGATGCGCATGACCGACATTGATGTCCTCCAGGAGGAGGCCAAGCAGGCGGTCGGACCAGCCCTGGCAGGAGCGACGGCTCGGTTTCAGCTCCAACACCGTTTGGCGAACGGAATTGTCCGCGACGTGATCGTGGGCTTGAGTACGATTCGGTTCGGCGGACGCGACATCCTGCACGCCATCATCCAGGACGTGACCGAGCGCGTGCGGGCCGAACAGGAACTCAACGAAACAAACTGCCAACTCGAGTGGGCGACGGCCAAGGCCAACGAAATGGCGGTTTCAGCCGAATTGGCCAGCGCCGCCAAGAGCGAGTTCCTCGCCAACATGAGCCACGAGATCCGAACGCCGATGAACGGCGTCATCGGCATGACGGGCCTGCTCTTGGACACCGACCTGAATCCCGAACAGCGGCACTATGCCGATGTCGTGCGCGGGAGCGCCGAGTCGCTGCTGAGCCTGATCAACGACATCCTCGACTTCTCCAAGATCGAGGCGAACAAGGTCGAACTGGAAGTGCTCGACTTCGAGTTGCACGCCGTGCTCGACGATTTCGCTTCGGCGTTGGCAATGCGGGCGCACGAGAAGCGACTCGAATTGATCTGCGCGACCGATCCCACCGTGCCGGACAGGCTGCGAGGCGACCCTGGACGTCTTCGTCAGATCCTGCTAAACCTGACGGGCAACGCCGTCAAGTTCACGGCGGCCGGCGAAATCACGATTCGCGTGTCGGTCGCCGAGACCGACGGCGAGCGGGTCGTCCTGCGTTTTGCGGTCAAAGACACCGGTATCGGCGTACCCGCCGACAAGCTCGACCTGTTGTTCGACTCGTTCACGCAAGTCGATGCGTCGACCACGCGCAAGTACGGGGGCACCGGGCTAGGACTGGCGATCTCAAAACGGCTGGCTGAGATGATGGGCGGAGCCATTGGCGTCTTGAGCGAGCCCGGCCGCGGATCGGAATTCTGGTTCACCGCGGCGTTTGGTGTCCAACCACCGTTGACGCACGACACCGATCGCCCGTCCTCTGATCCACTGCGCGGCGTACGCGGCCTCATCGTCGACGACAACGCCACGAGCCGAGAAATCCTGACGCAGCAGCTGGCGTCATGGCAGATGCGCCCCGCGGACGCGGCCGACGGGCCGGCGGCACTCGCGGCGATGGTCGCGGCAGCCGACGACCAGGACCCGTTTGCCGTGGCCATTATCGACATGCAGATGCCGGGCATGGACGGCGAGGCCCTCGGCCGCGCCATCAAGTCGAACCCGCGGCTCGCCGCCACGCGAATGGTGATGCTGACCTCTCTTGGTCATCGAAGCGCAACGCGCGCTGAGGAGATCGGATTCGCGGCGCGCACGACCAAGCCCATCAGGCAATACGAACTCAGGGCGTTGTTGTCACTCGTCATGGTGGACGCCTCCGAGGAGTCCATGCGCCCTGCCGGGACCTCGCACGGCATGGAGGGCGCAGAGGCGACTGTCGCGAGTGGAGGGGTTCGCGCCCGTCCCGTCATGGACCGCACCGGCGCCTCAGCCCAGGTCGACTTGTCCACTCGACGCGCCCGCATTCTGCTCGCCGAGGACAACGCCACCAATCAACTCGTGGCGCTCGGCATTCTCAAGAAGCTGGGCCTGCGCGCCGATGCGGTGGGCGACGGGGCCGAGGCGGTGCGGGCGCTGGAGACACTGCCCTACGATCTGGTGCTGATGGACGTGCAGATGCCCGAGGTGGACGGCCTCGAGGCCACGCGCCAGATTCGCCAGGCCGAGGGGCCGCAGCGCGCCGTGCCGATTATCGCGATGACGGCCCACGCGATGCAGGGCGATCGCGAACGCTGTATGGCCGCCGGCATGAACGACTATGTGACCAAACCGGTGTCGCCGGCGGCGCTCGCTCAGGCTCTCGACAAGTGGCTCCCCCACGCGCCAGGGCCGCACACGGCCGCGGAGGGTGCCGGGGCGGGGCCGGCGCCGGCGGCCGCCGCCTCCGCCGAGATGACGGTCTTCGACAAGGCGGATCTGCTGGAGCGGCTGATGGATGACGAAGACCTGGTCCGCACCGTGGCGACCGCGTTTTTGTCGGACTTCCCCCAGCAGTTCGCCGCGCTCAACGTCCACCTCGACAAGCGCGATGTGCCCGCGACTCAACGCCTGGCCCATTCCATCAAAGGCGCGGCGGCCAATATGGGCGCCAACGCCATGCGCAGCGTGGCGGCCGACCTCGAACAATCCGCACGACGCGGCGATTTGGCGGCCGTGCGCGCCGGTCTGCCGGATCTCACCGCCCAGTTCACCCGCCTGAAGGACGCCCTGAACCGAGACGTGTTCCAGCCGTAACCGTCCGCCGGCGGCCCGGTCCGACGCCCCTGCCCGGCGCGGAACACGGCGCGGTCGGCAGGTTTTCTGTCACAATGCTCCCACTCCATGATTTCGTTTTCCAACATCGGCAAACAGTACGGTCGGCAGATTCTCTTCGTTGAAGCGTCGTTCCAGATCAACGCGGGCGAAAAAGTCGGCCTGGTCGGTCCGAACGGCTCCGGCAAGACGACGCTGTTCCGGATGATCGTCGGCGAAGAAACGCCCGACGAAGGCGACTTGACGGTGCCCAGGCGCATGACCATCGGGTACTTCCGGCAGGACATCGAAGAGATGTCGGGCCGTTCGGTGCTCGACGAGACCATCGCCGGCAGCGGCCGGGCCGGCGAATTGCACCACGAACTCGAAGCCCTGCAGGACGCCATGGGCGATCCGGCACAGGCGAGCAGGATGGACGAGATCCTTGCCCGTTTTGGCGAAGTCCAGGAGGAATACGACCACCTCGGCGGCTACGCGCTCGAAGCCCGGGCCCGGGAAGTGCTGCATGGACTGGGGTTCGACGACGAGCGGATTGACGGCGACGTCGGAGCGCTCTCGGGCGGCTGGAAGATGCGCGTGGCGATGGCGCGGGTCCTGCTCGGCAACCCCGATATCCTCCTGATGGACGAGCCGACCAATCATCTCGACATCGAATCGATCATCTGGCTCGAAGCCTTTCTGACTTCGCGGCCTGGCGCGCTGCTGATGACGTCGCACGATCGCGAGTTCATGAACCGTGTGGTCTCGAAGATCGCGGAGATCGACGACGGCGAGATCACCGTCTATTCGGGCAACTACGACTTCTACGCCAGGGAGCGGGCCATCCGCGAGACCAATCGGGAGGCCGCGTATGCCCGACAGCAGGCGATGCTGGCCAAGGAGCGGCGGTTTATCGAACGGTTCTCCGCGCACGCGGCCAAGGCGGCGCAGGTGCAAAGCCGGGTGAAGGCGCTCGACAAGATCGAAAAGATCGAGCTGCCGAAGAAAAGAAAGATCGTGCGCTTCGACTTTCGGCAGCCGGCGCGCTCGGGCGATCTGGTCGTCACCCTCGAGCACGTCTCGAAAGCCTACGGACGCCACGCGATCTACGACGACCTCAACATGATCATTCGGCGCGGCGAACGGTGGTCGGTGATGGGGCGCAACGGCGCGGGCAAGACGACGCTGCTGAAGATGGTGGCCGGGGTGCTCGACGCCGACGCGGGCAGCATTCGCCTGGGTGCGAGTCTCAAAATGGGCTATTTCGCGCAGGCCGCGCTCGACATCCTCGACCCGGATCTGACGATCGAAGAGCAGCTGCAGAAGGACTTTCCGCACGAATCCATCGGCGCGCTCAAGAACCTGGCCGGCGCGTTCCAGTTTTCCGGAGACGAGATCGACAAGAAAATCAGGGCCTTGTCAGGCGGGGAGAAGACGAGGCTGGTGATGGCGCGGATGCTGCTCGACCCGCCCAATTTTCTCGTGCTCGACGAGCCGACCAATCACCTCGATCTGGCCACCAAGGAGATGCTGGTCGAGGCGCTGTCGCAATTCGAGGGCACGATGCTGTTTGTCTCGCACGACCGGACGTTTCTTCGCGGGCTCAGCAACCGCGTGCTCGAACTGGGTGGCGAGAGCGGCCACGACACGCACCCTCACCTCTACCCTGGCTCCTACGTGGAGTATGTGCAGCGAACCGGCCACGAAGCGCCGGGCGTGCACGCCTAGATCGCCGAAGGCCCACACCCGCCTCCCGGTCGATTGGCCATCGACGTCTCAACGCCGGCACGCGCCGGAGGCTCCATCCCGCCGATTAACCACCGCCAGGCACGCAGCCTGAGGCCGGACCCGCCGGAATCAGGAAGCCGCTGTTGAGCACGATCGCGGTAGAACAATCGGGGAACATCACCTTGCCGTTGACGACGGCGTAGGTCGTCCCGTTGTAGGTGAGGGTGGTGCCGTTGAGTACGCCGGTGGGCGGTCCGCCGGTGCCCGGGCCCGCGAACGACGGCGCGGCGCCGCTGCTCGCACTGCCACCGCTGGATGTACCCCCGCTCGAACTGCCACCGCTTGAGCTGCTGCCCGAACCGCTGCTGGAACCGCCACTCGAACTGCTCGTCGATCCGCCGCTGCTCGAAGTGCCACCGCTGGACGTGCCCCCGCTCGAACTCCCGCTGCTGCTCGACCCGCCAGCTGGCGTGCACCCGGGCGCCTGGCCGGCGCTCAGCAGCATCCCGTTCCCCAGCGCGATATACATCGAGCAATCCGGGAACGTCACCTTGCCATCTACAATCGTGAACGTGGACCCGTTGTAGGTGAGCGTCGTCCCGCTCACTGCGCCCGTGCCTGGCCCGCCAGTGCGGGGACCCGCAAACGTGGCGCCGCCGCTGCTCGAACCGCCGCCACTCGAGCTGCTTGTCGATCCTCCGCTGCCACTTGAGCTGCTGGTCGATCCCCCGCCGCTTGAGCTGCTGCCGGAACCGCCACTCGAGCTGCTCGTCGATCCGCCACTGCTGGAACTGCTGCTCGAGCTGCTGGATCCACCACTCGAACTCCCGCTGCTGCCCGACCCGCCGGCTGGCGTGCACCCGGGCGCCTGGCCGGCCGACAGCAACATGCCGTTGCCCAGCGCGATATACCAGCTGCAATCCGGGAACGTCACCTTGCCATCCACAATGGTAAACGTCGATCCGTTGTAAGTGAGCGTCGTCCCGCTTACCGCGCCGGTGCCGGGGCCGCCAGTGCGCGGACCCGCAAACGTGGCGCCACCGCTGCTCGAACTGGCACCGCCGGAGGTTCCCCCACTCGAGCTGCTCGTCGATCCGCCACTGCTGGAACTGCTGCTGGAGCTGCTGGACCCACCGCTCGATGTGCTCGTCGATCCGCCGCCGCTCGAACTCCCGCTGCTGCCCGACCCGCCGGCTGGCGTGCATCCGGGCGCCTGGCCGGCCGACAACAACATGCCATTCCCCAGCGCGATATACATCGAGCAATCCGGGAACGTCACCTTGCCGTCGACGATCGAGTAGGACGCGCCGTTGTAGGTGAGCGTCGTCCCGCTCACCGCGCCTGTGCCAGGGCCACCACTGCCGGGTCCTGCGAACGCGGGGCTGCCGCCGCTCGAACTGCTGCTACTCGAACTGCTGCCAGAACCGCTGCCACTAGAACTGCTCGTCGATCCCCCACTGCTCGAACTGCTCGTCGATCCCCCACTGCTCGAACTGCTCGTCGATCCCCCACTGCTCGAACTGCTCGTCGATCCCCCGCTACTCGAACTGCTCGTCGATCCCCCGCTACTCGAACTGCTGCTGGACCCGCCGCTCGAGCCCGATCCTGAACTCGACGTCGATCCCCCGCTACTCGAACTGCTGCTGGACCCGCCGCTCGAGCCCGAACTGGACCCACCCGCACTCGTGCTTCCCGCCGTGCAGTTGGCTGCCGTGCCCGCCTGAATCAGCAGTCCGTTGCCAATCACGATATACATCGAACAATCGGGGAACGTCACCTTCCCGTCGACAATCGAGTAGGACGCGCCGTTGTAGGTGAGCGTCGTCCCGCTCACCGTGCCGGTCGCGGGCCCGCCGTTGCCGGGGCCCTGAAAGACGTATCCGACCTGCCGAACGCTGATCAGTTGGTTGCCGACGCGGATGGTGCCTCGGCGCGCCTGAGACGACGTGTTGGGCGCCGCCTGATAGGCAATCGTCCCGTTGCCGCTCCCCGCCGAACCCGCCGTGACGGTGAGCCACGAGTCGGCGCTGACGGCCGTCCAGCCAACCAATGCGGTGACGCCGATGGTCCCTTGCGACGCGGCCGCCGGGCTATCCACTCCGTACCGCGACAGCACCACCGCACCGGGACCAAGAGAGAGCGCATAGTCCTTCGGCCCGCGATCGGCACAAATCAAATCGTCGCCGAGATGCGCAATCATGACGCCCCTCGACGCGTCGTACGTCAACGCGTAGGTCCAGGAGAAATCCGGAGAGAGATTGGGAAACGCCTGCGTCCACTCCTCGCCATTCCATAGCCAGGTCTCGAACCGGTAGTCGAAGGACGTCGTGCCTGGGGCATAACCCGGTTTTGTCCCGTATCCGCCCACCAGCACCACTTCACCAAGGCCCGGGTGATACGCCATCCGCGCGCCCTCGCGGGGCGAAGGGCTGGCGCTGACGGATTTCTGCGCCCACTCCTCGCCGTTCCACACCCACGTGTCGGCAAACCACACCGCCGGTGCGTTTTCTCTGGCGCCCCCGAACAGGATGAGTTCCTGCCTGGCCGCGTCGTAAGCGATCGCCGCACTGCCCCGAGGCGCCGGCCCGACCGCTCCGCTCCGCTCGGTCCAGTCCACGCCATCCCACTCCCAGGTGTCACCCAGGTAGCCATAGGCGCCATTCCCGCCAAACAGGACGGTTTTGCCGGATGCGGCGTGATACGCCATGGCATGGCCCCATCGGGCCGGCGGGCTGTGCACGGGGTGCGCCTGCGTCCAGTCGCTGCCATTCCACAGCCACGTGTCGTTCAAATCCCCGGCTGCCGTACTGCCCCCAAACCCAACGATCCGCCCTCGTGCCTCGTCGTAGGCCATCACGAAGCCGCTGCGCGTTCCAGGGCTATGAACCGGCGCGGCTTGCGCCCACCCGGTTCCGCTCCACACCCACGTGTCCGAGAACTGCGTCGTGTTGAAGTTGCCGGCGTACACGACGATCTGTCCGGATGTCCCGAAGGACGCTGATCCGAAGAACAGCCGGCTGGATGGCGCGGCCTGGACAGCGAGGTCCCGCCACGCAAGCTGACTGACATTGGGCCCTCCGGCGGCCTGCGAGACCGTGAAGGTGCGACCCGCGATGGTGATGGTGCCGGTCCGGGCCGAGGTGCTCGTGTTTTCGGAGACGATGTACCGGAGGTCGGTCGAGCCGATCGACGAGAACGAAGCGGTGTACACGCTCTGAATCCACGTGGCGTTGCTGCTGAAGCTCCAGGCGTAATCGGACGTCGTGGTCGAGACGGCAATGGTCCCCGTGCCGCCGGTCGCCGGGAAACTCGCCGCCTCCGGGGCGAGGGTCGCGCTGCCTGCCAGTCCCTTCTGGATCACCGCGACGCTGGTCCCGCCGACCACAATCCTGGCCCACCGGTCGGCCGAGGTCGTCGAGGCGGCCACCGACACGCCAACCCGCCCATTTCCGGTTCCCGTTGCCCCAGACGAAATCGTGGTCCAGGAGGCGGAACCCGCCGCGGTCCAGGCGCACCCGCTTGGAGCGAGCACGTCGAGGGTCGCCGATCCACCGATCGCATCCATCGATAGACTCGACGGGGTGAGCGAAGTCGGGCAGGTGGGCGCCGCGGCATACGACACGTCCACATTGAGCGTGCCGCTCGTGCCTCGCGTCACGCTGAGCGCGAGATTGGAATAGGGGTCGGCCCAACTCGTCCCCGACGCCAGCGGGGCGTTCCCGAAGAGCTGGCCGCCCGCGTCGGCGTTGAAACGCACGAGGTTGCTCGGCGCTCCTGTGTCGATCCAGGACGAGTCTTCGTAGTGCACGAGCGCCCCGGTTAACGCGGCCGACGGCAGAGCTGCATCGTAGGTGCCGACCGCCTGCCGGTTCTCGATCCACAGCCACGTGTTGTTGCCTGTGCCGCGCCGAACCCGGATCGCCTTGACGCCGCTCGCTGTTTCTTCGTACGGGCGAAGCGTGTAGCGCCCGCTGGCCTCGAGGGTGACGGCCTCGGTGCCGGCCTGCAGCCAGCCCAGGAAGGCCTTCTGAGGGGCTGCCCAGTGCGCGAGGGCGCCGGCCCCCATGTTCGAGAACGGATCGCCGTAGTCGTGCAGTTGGTCGAAGGGGACGGGAAGCGCACCGACCGGCCCAAGCGGCTCATCACCAAAATCCGCGGCTCGCGCGTGGTCCAGCCCGAGGTTGTGACCCATTTCGTGGGCGGCGACGTAGACGCGTTCCTGATGCGACCCAAGACTGACGTCTCCCAGCCAGACCGTCGAACCAAACACCGTTCCAGTCGCCAAAGGCATCGTCGAGCAGCCGACGGTGCCAAGCCCCCCGGAGGTCATGCCGAGGGCCGCCTGCGGCACGACGAGGGCAAATCGGGAAAACGTCCTGAGATCGGCGAGCGACGCGGCCGCACGCAGGGCAGCGTCCCGAACGCCGAACGGCTGGTTGAGGTAGTCGGCGTCGAGCACGACAGAGCCGAGCACCTGGCCGGTCGCCCAGGCCCTGCCGTACGAGGACTCCCGCAGGAAGGTGTTGAGCGAGGTGGACGTCCCGAAATACGCCTCGTTCATCATCGCGGGCGTCACGCCCCCGCGCAGGGGTTTCGTCGCAAACGACACGAGGATGACGGCCACTTTCTGATCGCCGGTTGTTGGGCACGATGCAGCGTCGGCCTGAATGGCGTCCTGCTCGCGCCACTGGCTGACGGCCATGACGTTGCCCAACCGCAGGCCCGTCACGCTGACCGACTGCCCCGCGCTCACCCTTGGCGCGTCGCCAGCGAAGTGGACCTCGACGGCGGGGTCCGCACCGGTCAGATAGCGGAGGGTGCGCCCCGCTCCGGTTTCAAAATCATCTTCGGCCAACGCCTCGAGCCGCCCGCTCCACTCGCCCGCCGTCTCGATCAGGCGCTGGACATCGGCGCCCAATGCCGCAAGGTTTGTCCGGATTGACGGGGACAACGCCAGCGCAGTTGCCGCATCGGGCGCCTCCCGCATCACCAGCGTCAGCGCCGCCGCGCGTTCTCGCAACAGCGTCATCACGCCGTCTCGGAGCCCAGGCGACTGGTCGAAGGAGGTCTGCCTGGCACTGCCGCCCAACTCGAACTCGATCTCCAGGATCCGCGCCTTGGCTGCAGCGATGCGGTCGACGACCGCCGAAGCCGACGCCCTCTGCGCCGTGAGCGCGCCGTGGCCAGCGGAGAACAAAAAGAGGAGACCGACGACCGTCAAGCACACCGGGCGGACGGGCTGATTTCGCATGAGAGCACTCTCCGCTTACTGGAATCGGCACAATCGGCACACGCGTCAAACGGCACGTCCCGGCCGAAACCAGGCGCGCCCACGCGCCGTCTCACCCAGTCCCTGGCCGCTGGACACGGCATCCGGAATTCCTCGGGAACACCCGTCGAACGCCAGCCGCGCAGACTCCTCGGCTACCCTCCCGCCACGCAGCCCGGCGCGGGATCGGAGGGAATCAGGAAACCGTTCGGCAGCACAATCGCCGTCGAACAATCGGGGAACGTCACTCGGCCGTTGACGATGGTGTACGTCGCGCCGTTGTAGGTCAGCGTGGTGCCGTTGACGGTTCCGAATCTCGAACCACCGTTGGCCGGTCCGACAAACGAGGGGCTGCTCGTGACTCCGCCGCCGCTGCTGGAACCGCCGCTGCTGCTGGATCCGCCAGAACTCGAGGAACCGCTGCCGCCGCTCGAACTGCCACCGCTCGAACTCGACGAGCTCGATGACGTCGACGAACCGTTGCCGCCGCCGCTGCTGGTCCCACTCGGCGTGCAGCCTTCGGCCATCCCTGCGGGAATCAACAGGCCGTTGCCAAGCGCGATGGCACGGCTGCAATCCGGGAACGTCACCTTGCCATCCACGATGGGATAACTGCCGCCGTTATACGTGAGGGTGCCGCCGCTGACCGAGCCGGTTCGCGGACCACCGTTGGAGGGGCCGACAAACGCGGGCCCACTGGAGCTCCCGCTGCTCGAACTGCTGCCGCTGCTGCTGGAACCGCCCGAACTCGAAGAACTGCTGCCGCCGCTCGAACTCCCGCTGCTCGAACTCGATGAGCTCGATGAGGTCGACGAACTGCTGCCTCCGCTCGAGCTTCCGCTGCTGCTGCTCGTGGTGCCGCTCGACCCGCTGGACGTGCATCCTTCGGCTGATCCGGCAGGAAGCAACATCCCGTTGCCGAGCGCGATGTACCGGCTGCAATCCGGGAACGTCACCTTGCCATCCACGATGGGATAACTGCCGCCGTTATACGTGAGGGTGCCACCGCTGACCGAGCCGGTTCGCGGACCACCGTTGGAGGGGCCGACAAACGCGGGCCCACTGGAGCTCCCGCTGCTCGA